>ULJH01063362.1_pt1 | contig 13963 bp, 9 predicted proteins | sample 1950781 | NCBI WGS metagenome assembly ULJH01 (sample SAMEA4835462, study PRJEB28245) | human gut metagenome | biome: gut microbiome; material: fecal sample | place: Denmark | collected 2008 | reverse complement strand
TCAGCACGAAAAGGAGGGCGACTGACCATGCAGGTGCTGCACATTCTGCTGCTGGTATTCATCATCAGCTGCGCTGTCTCCGTCTCGCTGACGAAGAACCTGCTGACGGCGCTGGTCATCTTCATGGGGCAGTCGCTGGCGATGAGCGTCATCTGGATTCTGCTGGAATCGCCCGACCTTGCGATTACCGAAGCGGCTGTCGGCGCAGGTATCACAAGCCTGCTTCTGTTCGTGACGCTGAAGAAAATCCACGCCATCGACATCCAAAAGGGCACGGACAAGACCACAAACAACGTTCAGGAAGGGGTGACGCGGCATGGCGAAGATCAGGAATAATTACGAAAAAAGCTGGTTTCCGCGGCTGCTGAAGTGGCTGGACGGCGGTTCTGGTCTGCTCGATGATGCCATGGCGCACGAGCTGGACGAAGGCAGTGAAGAGCACCTGCTGCCCGACTCGCAGGATGCCCTCACCCGCGAAACGAAATTCGAGCAGCACCGTCAGGAGAGCTTGGACAAGGACGAGACGCTGTACGAGCGCTACCATCAATGGGCGCACACGCGCGGCAAGAAGCTGCTGACGTGGCTGTACCGTCTGTTAGCGGTGGTTGTGTGCTTCTCCATCATCTGGGTGCTGCTGCAGACGGCCAGCTACCTGCCGCCGTTCGGCAATCCCGACAACCCGGTCAACAACGAAGTCAGCCAGCGCTACATTGAGAAGGGCATGGAGGAAACCGGTGCGGTCAACATCGTTGCGGGCATGATTCTGGACTACCGCGCATTTGACACCTTGGGCGAATCGAACGTGCTGTTCATTGCCGCCTGCTCGGTGCTGATTCTGCTGCGCGTATCCGGCAGCAAGGACGGCAAGCCCTCCACCGAACAGCTGGAAGCCGAAGCCGACGACCGCATGTATGAGCCGAAGAACGACGCCATCCTGCAGCACGCGGCGAATTTTCTTGTGCCGCTGATTCTCATGTTCGGCGTGTACGTTATTCTGAACGGACATATTTCCCCCGGCGGCGGCTTCTCCGGCGGCGCGATTATGGGCGCAGGGCTGATTCTGTACCTGAACGCGTTCGGCTTCAAGCGCACGGAGCGTTTCTTCACTTTCACGACGTTCAAGATTGTGTCCTGCGTCGCGCTGTCGTTCTATGCGTTGAGCAAGGCGTACAGCTTCTTCACCGGCGCGAACCATCTGCCGTCCATCATCACAACGGGTACGCCCGGCATGATTTTCTCCGCAGGGCTGATTCCGTACCTGAACATCGCCGTCGGACTGGTCGTCTGCTGCACGATGTACGCCTTCTATACGCTTTTCAGAAAGGGGGACATGTAAGCCATGAATTTTACAAACTACGAAGAAATGGCCGCCATGATTCTCTTCGGCATCGGCTTCACGACGCTGCTGCTGCACAAGAACATGATTAAGAAAATTATCGGTTTCTCGATGATGGACAGCGCCATTTACCTCTTTCTGGCTGTCAAGGGCTACATTGCGGGGCGGAAAGCGCCGATTGTGGTGGACGGCATTACGTCCATGGAAGCCTACATCAACCCCATTCCGGCAGGTCTGGTGCTGACGGGCATCGTCGTCTCCGTGTCGGTGACGGCGCTGATGCTCGCGCTGACCGTCCGGCTCTATCGGCAGTATCACACGCTGGATATTGACGAGATTACCGCACTCTGCCGGAAGGAGGAGGAAACCTGATGTCACAGCCGCTCTGGCATTCCATCCCCTATCTGTGCATCCTGCTGCCGCTGGGTTCGGCGGCGGTGACCAGCGTCCTCAAGCCCCGCTGGGCGCGGTATTGGACGATGTTCGCGCTGCTGGTGGTCACGTCGCTCTCCGGCGTGATTTCCGCCATTTTCGCATCCGGCGCGGAGAGCTACACCTACATGATGGGTCACTTCCCCGCGCCGTGGGGCAACGAAATCCGCGCGGGTCAGCTGGAGGCCGCGACTGCCCTGTTCTTCAGCCTGATTATGCTGCTGAGCCTGCTCGGCGGCTTGAAAAAGATTGACGAACACATTGACCAGAACAAGGTCAGCCTGTACTACGTCGTGCTGCTGCTGCTGACGTCGGCGCTGATGGCGCAGGTGTACACGAACGATATTTTCACCGCCTACGTCTTCCTTGAAATCATGACGCTGGCGGCGTGTGCGCTGATTGCCATCCGCAAGCGCGGGCGCACGCTCGTCGCCGCGACGCGCTACATGATCATGAACCTGATCGGCTCAGGTCTTTTCCTGCTGGGCATCATCCTGCTGTATGACCTGACGGGTCACCTGCTGATGAGCAACATGAAGGAAGCGGTTGCGGCACTGGCGAAGTCCGGGCAGTATCAAGTGCCGCTGACGGTTGTCGTCGCGCTGATTTCCATCGGTCTGTCCATCAAGAGCGCCCTCTTCCCGTTCCACACATGGGTGCCGGACGCCTACGCCTATTCTACCCCGACGTCCGCTGCGGTGCTGTCCTCCTTGGTCAGCAAGGGCTACATCTTCCTGCTGATGAAGATTATGTACCGCGTAATTGGGCTGGACGTCATCGTCTCCACTGGGATTCAGGATGTGCTGTTCGTTTTCGCGCTTGTCGGCATAGTGATGGGCAGCATTTCCGCCATTCGTCAGACCGACATTCGCCGGATGATTGCGTTCTCCTCCGTCGCGCAGATTGGCTATGTCTTCATGGGCATCGGCTTGGGCACGGATGAAGGCATGATGGCGGCAACGTTCCACATCTTCAGCCATGCGGTGTGCAAGAGTATGCTTTTCCTCGCCGCGGGCGGCTTAGCGGACGCTTCCAACAACTCCAAGAAGTTCCGTGATCTGCGCGGTGCGGGCTTCCGCAGCCCGATTGCGGGCGTGGCTTTCACCATCGGCGCGCTGAGCATGGTCGGCTTCCCGTTCCTCGGCGGATTCGCATCGAAGCTGAATTTCGCCCTTGCCGCGATGGATGTCGGCGGTGCGCGGACGATGCTGGTGCTGATTACACTGGCAATTTCGACGTGGCTGAACACGCTGTACTTCCTGCGCACAGTGATTACGCTCTACCGCAAGCCTGTGCCGGGAGCGGTGTATTCCGTCGCCCGCGGTCAGCGCGGCTTCTGCTTCAACGCCTCGCTGGTGGCTTTCTCCATCGTCAATGTGGCGCTGGGGCTTTTCGCGCAAACCTTCGTCAGCGCCATCACCGCGGGTTTGGCGACATTTGGGTAAGGGAGGAAACGAATGATGAATCTATGGTTGCTTCTTCCTCTGCTGCTGCCCATGCTGGCGGGGCTGCTTCTGCTGACAAAGCCGTTCGCGGAGGGGAAAATCCGCCGCCTGACGGTGCAAATCGGGTTGATTTTGACGCTCGCGTCCCTGCTTCCGGCGTTTCTGACGCCCGGGCTCTACCTGCCGCTCTTCACGCTGTCGGACAACGTGGAGATTGCGCTGCATGTGGACGGCATCGGCATGTGCTTCTGTGTGCTGATGGCGTTCGTCTGGACGGCGGCGGGGTTCTACTCGTTTGACTACATGGCACACGAGGGGCATGAAAAGCGTTTCTACTGCCTGTATCTGCTGACGCTGGGCGTGCTGATGGGGCTGTGCATGTCCGGGAGTCTGGTCACCTTCTACATGTTCTACGAAGCCATGACGCTGCTGACCATGCCGCTGGTGATGCACTCCGGCAGCAAGGAGGCGGTCGCGGCGGGCATTAAGTACCTGATTTACTCCGTCATCGGCGCGTCACTGGTGCTGCTGGGCATTTTCGCGATTGCCCCGTACGCGCAGTCGCTGTCCTTCGCGCCCGGCGGTGTGCTGGACATGGCGAAAGTCGCGGGGCACGAGGGCTTTGTGCTGGCGATTGGCGGCGTGATGCTGCTGGGCTTTGGCGCGAAGGCGGGTCTGTATCCGCTGCACGGCTGGCTGCCGACGGCGCACCCGGCCGCGCCTTCCCCGGCGTCGGCGGTGCTGTCCGGTGTCATTACGAAAGCGGGCGTGCTGGGTCTTTTGCGCGTCATCTACTGCTTCCTCGGCGCACAGAACCTGCGCGGAACGTGGGTGCAGACGGTGCTGATGGCGCTCTCGCTCTTGACGGTTTTCATCGGTTCGCTGCTGGCGTACCGGGAGCATCACCTCAAAAAGCGGCTGGCATGGTCTACGGTCAGTCAGGTGAGCTACGTCGTGTTCGGGTTGAGCACGCTGCATCCGCTGGGGCTGCTCGGCGCCATGCTGCACGTCGTGTGCCACTCGCTGGTCAAGGACGTGCTGTTCATGGGTGCGGGCGCGGTCATCCTGAAAACAGGCGAAACGCAGGTGGATGCCCTCCGCGGTATCGGCAAGCGGATGCCGGTCACGATGTGGTGCTTCGCGATTGGAAGCCTTGGGCTGATTGGCATTCCGCCGTGTCTGGGCTTTTTCAGCAAGTGGGAGCTGGCGCAGGGCAGCCTTGCCATGACAGGCGTAGCTTCATGGCTGAACTGGTTCGGGCCCGTTGTGCTGCTGCTCTCCGCCCTGCTGACGGCTGGCTACCTGATGCCGATTGTTCTGCGCGGCTTCTTCCCCGGAAAAGACGCACAAGTCGGCGAAAAGTGCGAAGCGTCCGCGTCGATGCTCATTCCCATGCTGGTGCTGACGGTGCTGTCAGTGGCGCTGGGCATGTTCCCGTCGCTGCTGACCGACCTTCTTTCCCCCATTTTGACCGCACTGCTGTAAGGAGGAAGCGCATATGCTGTTATTCTTGACCATCGCGCTGCCCATGCTTGGCGGCGCGGCAATGGGACTGATGCGCTTTTCCAGCGCGAAATCCCGCGGAATCTACGTTGAAACCATCGTGCTGGCGACGAGCATCCTGACGTGGGTGCTGCTGCTCACCCGCACGGATACCACCTTTGTCCTCTGCCACATGAACAGCGAGCTGGCGCTTGCGTTCCGTGTGGACGGCATGAGCTGCATTTTTGCAGGGCTGGTATCCATCCTCTGGCCGCTGGCGTCGCTGTACGGCTTTGAGTACATGCAGCACGAGGAGCGTCCGAACACGTTCTTCAGCTACTACACGATGAGCTACGCCGTCACGCTGGCCGTCGCGTTCTCGGCAAACCTGTTCTCTCTCTACGTCTTTTATGAGTGCCTGACGCTGATTACCCTGCCGCTTGTCATCCACAAGAAGGATACCATGTCCATCCGCGCAGGGCGCAAGTACCTCACCTTCTCCATCTCCGGCGCGGCGCTGGCGTTCATTGCGCTGGTGTTCATCATCTACTACGGCACGACAACGGACTTTGTCCTCGGCGGCGTGCTGGACGCGGAAAAAATCAGCGGGATGGAAGAACTGCTGAAATTCGTGTTCCTGCTGGCGTTCGTCGGTTTCGGCACGAAAGCGGCTGTTTTCCCGATGTACGCATGGCTGCCGGCGGCTTCTGTCGCCCCGACGCCCGTGACAGCGCTGCTGCACGCGGTGGCGGTCGTCAACGCGGGCGCGTACGCCGTCCTGCGCGTGATTTACTACTCCTTCGGCGCATCGTTCCTCTACGGAACGTGGGCGCAGACGGTCGCTTTGCTGCTTAGCTGCTTCACGATTCTCTTCGGTTCGACAATGGCGGTTCGCGAACAGCACTTCAAGCGCCGTCTGGCGTACTCGACCATCTCCAACCTATCCTACATGCTCATGGGCGCGGCGCTGATGACCCCCGACGGCATGACGGGCAGCTTGAGCCATCTGGTGATTCACGGCGTGATCAAGATTACGCTGTTTTACTGCGCGGGCGCGATTCTCATCAAGACCGGCAAGGAGTATGTGCAGGATCTGCGCGGATACAGCAGGATTATGCCTGCAACGTGCGGCATCTTCCTGCTGGGCAGCATTGCGCTGGTCGGCACGCCGCCGCTGGCAGGCTTCGTCAGCAAGTGGAATCTGCTGACCGCCGCGTCCGCCACGGAGCTGCCAATGGGAACCGTCGCGATTGTCTGCCTCATCATCTCCGCCATTCTGACGGCAATTTACCTCTTCACTGCCGCACTGCCGATGTACTTCCGCCCGCTCAACGCGGATCAGGCGCAATTGGCGGGGCAGAAGCTCGACCCCAGCTGGATGATGCTCTTTCCAATGGGGATTTTGTGCGCGCTGATGATAGGTCTGGGGCTGTGGTCGCAGCCGCTGGTGACATTCCTGCGGAATATTTCCGCTGGTGTGATTTTTTAAGGACAGGAGGAAAGAAAGATGACATCGTGGATTCTGATTTTGCTGACCTTCCTGCCCTTCCTCGCCGCCATCATCGCCTATATGCTTGGCCGCCGGGATGAACGCGCCATGAACGGGTTCGTGAGCATCACGGGCATTGTGATTTTCGCGCTGAGCGTAGTGCTGCTGTTCCTGCCGGAGGGCGAAGTCGCCCTGCCCGGCTTCTGCGGGCTGGGGCTGTACCTGCGCGCGGACGGCTTCCGCGGGCTGTACAGCTGCGTCGCCGCCTTCATGTGGATGATGACGGGGCTGTTTGCGCCAGAATACTTCCAGCATCACGGCAACAAGGCGCGGTACAGCTTCTTCACGCTGATGACGCTCGGTGCGACGCTGGGCGTGTTCCTCTCGGACAACCTCGGCACGACGTTCCTGTTCTTTGAAATCATGTCCTTCGCCAGCTATGCGTGGGTCGCGCAGGAGGAAACGCCGGGCGCGCTCAGGGCGGCGGCGACGTACCTTGCGGTGGCGGTCATCGGCGGTCTGACGACGCTGATGGGCTTGTTCCTCTTGCAGCATCAGCTGGGGACACTCGACTTTGCGTCCCTGCGCGCCGCCATGGGCCAGCAGGATGTAACCGTCGCGGTGTGGCTGACGCTGGTCGGCTTTGGTGCGAAAGCCGGTCTGTTCCCGCTGCATATCTGGCTGCCGAAAGCGCACCCGGTTGCGCCTGCACCCGCGTCGGCGCTTTTGTCGGGCATCCTGACCAAATCCGGCGTATTCGGGCTGATTGTGCTGTGTGCGAACCTGATGCAGGGCAATGCCGCGTTCGGCAATGCGCTGATGATTTTTGCCGCAATCACGATGTTCCTTGGTGCACTGCTGGCGCTGTTCTCCACCGACCTCAAGCGAACGCTCGCCTGCTCGTCGATGAGCCAAATCGGCTTCATCACGCTGGGGCTGTCGGTGATGGTGCTGCTGGGCGACGAAGGCACGCTGGCGGCGTATGGCAGCGTGATGCACATGCTGAATCACTCGCTCATCAAGCTGACGCTGTTCATCGCGGCGGGCGTGGTGTACATGAACCTGCACGCGCTGAATCTTGATGATATCCGCGGCTTCGGGCGCAAAAAGCCGCTGCTGCACATTGCGTTCCTGCTGGGGGCGCTGAGCATTGCGTGCATCCCGCCGCTGGGCAGCGGGTACAACAGCAAGAGTCTGCTGCACGAAGGGCTGCTGGAGCTGATTGGCGAAATGCAGGCGGCTGGCAGCGCGTGGATGGGCTACAAGGCGATTGAAGTGCTCTTCCTCATCAGCGGCGGACTGACCGTCGCGTACATGGCGAAGCTGTACATCTGCATTTTCTGGCAGAAGCACCCGACCCATCAGGCGGAATTCGACGGCATGACGCACTACATGAACGGCACAACCGCGTTTGCGCTGCTGGGCAGTGCGGCGGCGCTCCCCTTCCTTGGCGCACTGCCGGGGCTGCTGCTCACACCGTTCGGGGCAAAAAGCGCATCGTTCTTCGGCGTACCCGCGCTGAAGGAAGCGATTGCGTACTTCTCGGCGGAGAACCTGCAGGGCGCGGCGATTTCCATCATCATCGGCGCGGCGGTGTATCTGCTGATTGTCCTGCCGCTGCTGACGCGCAAGGACGAAAGCGGCGTGCGCCTGTACGTCAACCGTTGGAATGAGAAGCTCGACTTGGAGAACGCTATCTACCGTCCGCTGCTGCTGACGCTGCTGCCGCAGGTGCTGACACTGGTGTTCCGCTTCATTGCGGAGCTGCCGGAAAACATCGTGATGGCAAGCCGCGCGACCATCTTCCGGATGCGCAAGACGCGCAAGCCCGTGCCAGTCGGCAACCGCTTCACTTACACGCTGGGGCGCGCGCTGAATGCACTGGCGCGGCTGCTTAACCGCACGATTCTGCACCGCCACCCGATGCGCACGGACTTCGAGTATGTGCTGGACGCTTCCTTCCGTGAAGTTTCCAGCGGCATCCGCAGCATGAGCGTGAGCATTTCCTTCGGGTTGCTGCTGCTGTGCATTGGGCTGTATGTAACCTGTTTGTATCTGCTGCAATAATCGGCATAATTATTTGCGGAGGCATTTCCGGGCTGCGAACCCTTGTGCAGCCCGGTTTTTGCTGCTAAAACAATGGGTTTTCGCTGTTTTCGATACTTTTCGTCAGCGTTCTTTGGCAGATTTGGGCGTTTTTAGACAAATTGTCGCAGAAGCTGGCGGGAAGCATACTTGTCATTTTCCCATTTCTGTGGTATGATACACAACGGCAATGCAAACAATGATTTTGCATCGCAATGTTTGATTCCGGAGCAGGGCATTCAACGGCATTCCACGAAAGCCCTTTGCAAATAAAAGGAGGATTCCCATGCCTACGACATCTTTTGACAAGGATTCCATCAAGGCATCCATTATCGGCAAGCTGCAGCGCTATAACGGTCGCACCATCGAGGAAGCATCGAATGGGCAGATTTATCGCGCACTGGCTTCCACCGTCCGCGACCAGATCATGCAGAAATGGATGATTTCCCGCGAAGAACGCAAGACGAACAACAACAAGCGTCTATTTTACCTCTCCGTGGAATTTCTGATGGGCCGCAGCCTGTACACCAACATCCTGAACCTCGTCTCGCTCGACGCCTACAAGCAAGCGCTGGACGAACTGCACATCGACGTGGACAAGGTGCTTCAGGAAGAGCCTGAACCCGCGCTGGGCAACGGCGGTCTGGGCCGCCTGGCAGCGTGCTTCATGGACTCGCTGGCGTCCCTTGACCTGCCTGCGATGGGCTGCTCCATCCGCTATGAATACGGTCTGTTCCGCCAGAAGATTGTGGACGGTCAGCAGGTCGAGCTGCCGGACTACTGGCTGGGCAACGGCAACGTGTGGGAAATGCCCGTAATGGAGGATGCCTGCGAGGTGCACTTCAACGGTCACGTTGAAATGGGCAACGAGAACGGCCGCACGGTGTTCCGTCACGTCGGCTACAACACGGTCGAGGCTGTCCCCTACGACATGCCGCTGGTGGGCTATGACACCTCCACCGTCAACAGTCTGCGCCTGTGGAGCGCCCGCGCCCCGAAGCGCATTGACCTGAGCGACTTCAACCACGGCCACTATGTGCAGGCGTCGGAGGAAAAGGAACTGGCGGAAGCCATCTCCAACATCCTCTACCCCGAAGACAACCACTACGAAGGCAAGCTGCTCCGCTTGAAGCAGCAGTATTTCTTCACCTCCGCCACTCTCCAGTACATCCTCAAGGACTTCAAGAAGCTCAACGGCACGAACTGGAGCAAGCTGCCGGAGAAGGTCGTCATCCACATCAACGACACGCATCCGGGTCTGGCGATTCCGGAACTGATGCGCCTGCTGATGGACGAAGAAGGCTTGGGCTGGGACGAAGCGCAGCAGATTGTCAGCCGCACGATGGCGTACACCAACCACACCATCATGGCGGAAGCGCTCGAAAAGTGGCCGGAAGACATGGTGAAGAGTCTGCTGCCGCGCATCTATCAGATTCTGGTGGAAATGAACAAGCGTCTCTGCGCGCGCCTGTGGAACTTCTTCCCCGGCGAAGCGGAGCGCGTGGGTCGCATGGCGATTATTGCCTACGGTTACATCCACATGGCGAACCTGTGCGTTGCCATGACGTTCTCCACCAACGGCGTGAGCAAGCTGCACGGCGATATCCTCAAGCAGGAGACGTTCCACGACTTCTACCTCGTTATGCCGGAGAAGTTCAGCGCAATTACCAACGGCATCACGCATCGCCGCTGGCTGATGGCGTGCAACCCGGAACTGACCAAGCTTATCTGCGACACCATCGGCACAGACTGGGTGAAAGATCCGGAACTGCTGCATGACCTTGCGCCCTATGCTGACGACGCGGCGTTCCGCGAGCAGTTTGAGAAGATTAAGCACAACAACAAGGTTCACCTGTCGAATTTCCTGAAAGAACATCAGGGCGCAATCGTTGACCCGAACTTCATCTTCGACGCACAGTCCAAGCGTCTGCACGAATATAAGCGTCAGATGCTCAACGCTTTGCACATCCTTGTGCTGTACAACCGCATCGTCAACGACCCGAACTTCACCATGCGGCCGCGTGTGTTCATCTTCGGCTCGAAGGCAGCGCCGGGCTACAACCGCGCCAAGCTGATTATCCGCTTCATCAACGGTCTGTCCGCGCTGATTGCCAAGCACCCGCGCGCCAGCAAGATGCTGCAGGTCGTCTTCCTTGAAAACTACGACGTGTCCAGCGCGCAGCTGCTGATTCCGGCAACCGAAATCTCCGAACAGATTTCCACCGCGTCCAAGGAAGCCAGCGGCACGGGCAACATGAAGTACATGATGAACGGCGCCATCACGATCGGCACGATGGACGGCGCAAACGTCGAGATTTCCGAGCAGGTCGGCATGGATAACATCTACATCTTCGGTATGCGTTCCGACACGGTGCTGGATATGTACCGTGAGCGCAACTACAACCCGATGACCATCTTTGAGACGAATCAGGAACTGCGTCTGGCGTTGACCCAGATGATCGACGGCACCGTGCTGCCGGACGCGCCGAGCGCCCTGCAGGATTTGTATCACAGCCTGCTGATTGGCGACTGGGGCAACATGGCCGATCCGTTCTTCGTCCTGAAGGACTTCGGTTCGTACTCGATGGCGCAGCGCCGCATCGACGCGGATTATGCCGACCGCGACAAGTGGAACCGCATGGCGGTCATCAATACCGCAATGTCCGGTGTTTTCTGCTCCGACCGCACAATTCGCGAGTACAACGACACCATTTGGCATCTTGACCCGCTCAAGCGCAAGGTATAAACTGCATATTTTCGAGAGCACTGCGGAAAAATATCCATCCGCAGTGCTCCCGGTTCAAAAGTCCGGAGCATTTCGGGCTTTTTTGCCGTGTTTCCGCAATTATTGATGATTGGATGGATGGATATCATGCTGCTGCACGATTCCCACAACGAATTTTATCGCACGCCGTCCGGCCCTGCTCCGGCTGGCAGCAATGTTCTGATTCGCCTGCACTGCGACGAAGCGACGAGCGTCGTCCTGCGCACTTGGATGACGGAAGAACTTTGCTACACCATGCTGCCGACCGCTGAGCATGTCTGGGAAGTTGCCATTCCCCTGCCGACCACGCCGGGGCTTTTCTGGTATTACTTCCTGATTTACCGCAAGGACGGCCGCACCATCCGCTATGGCAACCAGCCGGACAAACTTGGCGGCGTCGGTGTCGCGTATGACCACGGCGAGCCGGAATCCTTCCAGATTACGCTCTACGACCCGGCTTACAAGACGCCGGAAGCCTTCCACGGGGCGAATATCTACCAGATTTTCCCCGACCGTTTCCGCCATGCGCCAACAAAAGCCGTTGATGACCGCAAAGACCGCTATGTCCACAAAAACTGGGACGAAGAGCTGCTGGGCGTGGGCGACCTGCGCGGCGGCAAGTATCAGGAACTGGATTTCTACGGCGGCACGCTGACCGGCATTCAGGAGAAGCTGCCCTACCTGAAGGACATGGGCATCGACATTATCTACCTGAACCCGATTTTCCGCGCACGGTCGAATCACCGCTACGACACGGGCGACTACACGCAGGTTGACCCGCTGTGCAGCACGAACACGGAGTTCACCGAACTGTGCGAAGCGGCGAAGAAAGTCGGCATCCGCGTGATGCTCGACGGCGTATTTTCCCACACGGGCGAAGACAGCGTGTACTTCAACCACTTCGGGCATTATCCGACGCTCGGCGCCTATCAGGGGCAATCCTCCCCCTACTACGACTGGTACACCTTCAACCACTACCCGGAAGACTACAAGGCATGGTGGGGCATTCTCTCCCTGCCGGAGCTGCGCAAGGACAATCCGGAATACCAGAAGTTCATGTTCCAGCCGCACGAGGGTGTTGTTCCGCGTTGGATTGAGGCGGGCAGCTGCGGCTGGCGGCTGGATGTGGCGGACGAATTGCCGGTGGACTTCCTGCGCAAGCTGCGCGCCGCCGCAAAGGCCGCTGACCCGGAAGCCGTTGTCTTGGGCGAAGTGTGGGAGGACGCGAGCAACAAGGTTGCTTACGGCGAAACGCGCTGCTACTGCACAGGCGACACGCTCGACAGCGTGATGAACTACCCCGTGCGCGAGGCGATTCTCAACTTTGTGATGGGCAAAACGTCCGCCAGCACCTTCGTGCGCCTGATTCACCATCAGGAGGAAGTTTACCCGGCGCAGTTCCGTTACGCGCTGATGAACCTCGTCGGCAGCCACGACCGCTGCCGTGCGCTGAACATCCTTGCTGGACGCGAATGTCAGGAACTCAGCAAGGCAGATCAGCAGCATGTCCACCTGAACGTGGAAGAGTACGAGTTAGCTGTGAGGCGCTACAAGCTTTGCATCGACCTGCTGTGCGCGCTGCCGGGCTGCGCAACGGTGTACTATGGGGACGAAGTTGGGCTGACCGGCTGCCACGACCCGTGGAATCGCCGCGCCTTCCCGTGGGGGCGCGAAGACAAGTCGCTGCAGAAATACGTCGCGAACAAGCTGCGCCATCGGCAGGAATCCGACCTGCTGCGCCTCGGCTACTGCGACATCGAAGCGCCGGATGACGACACGCTGCTCATTACGCGCCGCATGAAGGACGGTCACGACGCGCTTGGGCAGGAATCGACCGTCACGGGCAGGGAAATCATCAAGGTGTGCCGGAAACTGCACTAAAAGGTACAATTGCATAGCAATAGCGCCGCTTGGTTTCATTGTGAAATCAGGCGGCGCTTTTCGTTACTCAATCCCCGCCGGGCGCACAGTCGTCCGCCCTGTCGGCTCCTGCCACACGTCATAGAAGCCAATCAAGTTGCCCGGATTCGTCGCCCGATACACCTGCACGGCGCGGCGCAAATCCTCCCGCTCGATGCGGACGCTCAGCCCGCACCCCATCGCCACCGCGCGCGGCGTAATCATCACCGACGCACGAACCCCGTGCTGGCGCAAATCGCGTTCAAACGCCATCACCTGTTGACGCGAACGGAACGCCGCAATGCAAAACTCCTCCCTCATCGGTTCTACCGCCTCCTTTTCGCCATTAGAATAATATGAAAAAACGCCCGCCGAGGTTCGCGGACGATGGAGGAAAAGCGTCGATGATTTATCTGGACAATGCCGCGACGAGCTTCCCGAAGCCGCCGGAGGTCATTCGGGCAATGGCGGGCGTGGAGGAGAAGATGGGCGCGAATCCCGGACGCGGCGGGCATCGGCTGGCTCTGCGCGCGGGGCGGGTGGTGGAGCACTGCCGGGAGGAAGCCGCGCGGCTGCTGGGTGTGCATCATCCGGAGCGGATTCTGTTCACCGCAAACTGCACTGAAGCGCTGAATCTCGCCATTTCCGGCACGCTGCGGCGCGGCGACGAGGTCATCTGCTCCTACGCGGAACACAACGCCGTCATGCGGCTGCTCGACCGCTACGTTTCGCGCGGGGAAATCACGGTGCATATGCTTGCGCCGGATGAACGCGGTATCCTGTCCCCTGCTTCTCTACGCCGCGTCATCAGCCGCAAAACCGCACTGGTGATCATCGCCCACGCCAGCAACGTCACGGGGCTGATTCAGCCGATTGCGCAGCTGGGCGCGGTCTGCCGGGAGCGCGGCGTTCCCCTGCTGGTGGATGCGGCGCAGACGGCCGGGATGGCGGACGTTTCGCCAGACGTGCTGCGCGCAGACATGGTGGCAATGCCGGGGCACAAAGGGCTGCTGGGGCCGCAGGGCACGGGA
>ULJH01051680.1_pt1 | contig 13983 bp, 13 predicted proteins | sample 1950781 | NCBI WGS metagenome assembly ULJH01 (sample SAMEA4835462, study PRJEB28245) | human gut metagenome | biome: gut microbiome; material: fecal sample | place: Denmark | collected 2008 | reverse complement strand
TAGCAGAAGCAGGGGCGTTTGCATAGTTTTTTGCCTGTTTTGGGGCGTAAATGCGCGCTGGATTTCATTTTCCCGCTCCCGGTAAGGCGGTTTGGTAGTTTTGCACAGAAATCATTTCCTCCTTTTGGCGTTGCCGGCAGCAGATGAGTATTGACATTTTTCTCCAAAAACAGTATTATCAAATACAGGATAATACAAGATAACACAGGATATGAGAAGTTGCGCGGAGAGAAGCTATGAGATGGATCGCAGGGATAGATGGCGGCGGCAGTAAGACGGCAGTTCTGCTGCGCACTGTGGATGGAAAAGAGACGCGAACGTGCCGCGTGGGCAGCATCGATCCCGCGGAGTACGGCGTAGAGGGCTATGCCGCCGGTCTGCTGGCCGCGTTGACACAGCTGGGTGTGACGGCGGAGCGCGTGGCCGCCGTATGCATCGGCATTCCCTGCTTCGGCGAGTATCCGGAGCTGGACGCCGCCGTATCGGCGCGGACGCGGCAGCTGTTTCCCAATGGCGCGGTGCGGTGTGAGAACGACTGCTATGTGGGCTTTGCCGGTGCGTTTGGATTGAAGGCCGGTATCAATGTGGTAGCCGGAACCGGAGCCATCGCCTATGGAGAAGACGAGGAAGGGCATGTCGCCCGCAGCGGCGGATGGCACCATGATTTTTCGGATGAGGGCTCCGGCGTATGGCTGGGGCGTGAGTCGTTTGCGCTGTTTGCCCGGCAGATGGACGGCCGCGCACCCCGCACGGCGTTTTATGAGATCTTTCGGGAAGGACTGGGACTGCGGCGGGATACGGATGTGATCGACTATTATGCGCGGCGCTGCGCGGGAAACCGGGCGGAGCTGGCAAAAACGCAGGAGCTGCTGCTGGCGGCCGCTCAGGCCGGAGACAACAGCGCCGCCGCGCTGTACCGAAAGGCGGCCGGCCACTTGTGTGAGACGGCAGCGGCGGTGTACCGGAAGCTGTGCTTTCAGGAGCCGGTACACATCTCCTATTCCGGCGGCGTATTTCAGGTCAGGGACTTTTTACTGCAGCCCTTCCTTCGGCAGGTGCGGCAGGCGATCCCCGGCTGCGTGGCGAACTCTCCGCTGTATACGCCGGAGGAGGGTGCGGCGCTGGCCGCGGCCCGGCTGCTGGAAAAGGAGGCGTGAGCGGGGATGGGCTTATACTATCAGGCGTTTACCGGCGGCGCGGCAGGGCGTGGCGTTGCCGCGGAGGATATTCTTTGCAGACTGCGGAACGTACCGGTACAGGCTGTGATCGTGGGATGGTCGGAGGATCCGGCGCTGTATCGGGAGCTGGGGGAAGCTCTGCACCGCCGCGGCGCAGAGCTATGGCTGTGGTTTCCCGTGTTCTCCGAGCATACGCTGCGGGAGGGCCTGCGCCGCCAGACCGGTCTGTTGACCGGCGCGCCTTTGGGCGCGCAGGTATTTGACGGAGACGAGACATTTGATTTCTGCTGCCCCGCGCAGGCGGGGCTGGCGCAGCGCCTGCTGGAGAAATACGACCGTGATTTTGCGGGATGTGCCTTTGACGGCATGTTTTTGGACCGCATCCGGTACCCCTCTCTGACCGTGGGCGCGGAGGCGCTGTTTGGCTGCGCCTGCGGGGAGTGCCGCGATTGGCTGGCGGAAAACGGGCTGCCGCGTCAGGTGCAGGATGACCTTGCGCAGCGGATCGCGGCGCGTATGTCGGATGAGGATTGTATAGACCCGCTGGGACTGCTCCAATACTGCGCGGGACAATACATCTTTGCGGATCCGGCGCTGGAGACGCTGCTGCGGCTGAAGTGCCAGCGGATCGAAAGCGTGGTGCGTGTGCTGTGCGGCGGTTTTCGGAGCCGGGGTATGAAAGTGGCGATGGATCTGTTCGCGCCGTTTCTGGCACCGCTGGTGGGGCAGGATTACAGGCGGCTCGGGGCGATGGCCGATTTTATCAAGCCGATGCTGTACCGGCATACCTACACACCGGCAGGGCTGTCCTTTGAACTGGACGCCATGGCGCGAGCCGTCAGCGAAGCTGCGCCGACGGCCTATGCGGCGCGGCGGGCATATTTGAGACAGGTGACCGGCATGGACGGTGATACCGGCGGCTTCTTTGAACGGGAGCTGGCGGCGATCCCGCCGGTGGGGCGCGTCGTGCCGGGGATCGAATTGCATACGGCGGAAGGGCTGCCTCCGGTGCGGCGGACGGATATTGCGGACAGCGTACACCGGGTAGAGCAGGCGGGCTATTTCGACCGCGTGGCCTGCTGGGACATTCTCAGCGCGGATCAGAAAGCCATAGAGACGTTTGCCGGTATTGCGGGGAGGGATCAGGATTGAGCGGTTGGCTGGAATTTGAAGATATTTGCAAAAACTTCCACGGCGTAGCGGCACTGAAGCATATCAGCTTCAAGGCGTACAGCGGACAGGTTTTGTCGCTGGTAGGCGAAAACGGCGCAGGGAAATCCACGCTGCTGAAGATACTGGGCGGAGATTACCAGCCCTCCTCCGGAACCTACCGCATCAACGGGGAGGAGAAGCACTTTGCTTCCCCCTACGAGGCGATCCGCGCAGGCGTGGGGCTGATCTATCAGGAACGGCAGATGGCGCCGGAGCTGACGGTGGCGGAAAACATTTTTATGGGTGCGCTGCCGAAGAAGGGGCCGTTTGTGGATTTCAAGACGCTGTATGCCAGGGCCAAGGCGCTGCTGGAGGAGTTCGGACTGGACATTGCACCGACGGAGAAGCTGAAAAACCTCTCTGCCGCGATGCAGCAGATGGTGGAGATCATCAAGGTCTATTCCCGCCGTCCGAAGCTGATCGCCTTTGACGAACCCACCACGGCGCTGACGGAGGCGGAAGCGGAAAAGCTGTTTTACATCATTGAGGAAAAGCTGAAGAAGCAGGACATCATCATTCTGTATGTATCCCACCGGATGAACGAGGTCTTCCGTCTTTCGGACCGTATCGTGGTGTTTAAGGACGGCGAACTGGTACACACCGCCGTCACGGCGGAGACCGACGAGGAGACCATCGTGCAGCGCATGGTGGGCCGCCCGTTGGAAAAGGTGTTTGGCGAGCTGAAGCGGAACGCTCCGGCGGAGGACTGCATCCTGCGGGTAACAGGCTACTCCGGCAGGGGCTTTCAGGACGCCTCCTTTACCCTGCGCCGGGGCGAGGTCATCGGTTTTTACGGATTGGTGGGCGCGGGACGGACGGAGCTGATGCGCGGCATTTTCGGCGCGGATGAGATCAGCGGCGGACAGCTGGAGCTGAACGGTGAGTGCCTGCGTTTTACCTCGCCGGGACAGGCGGTGAAAAAGGGCGTTGCCTTTTTGACCGAGGATCGGAAGGATCAGGGAATATTTTCCCAGCAGGGCGTGCGGGAGAATATCAGCGTCGTCAGTCTGAAGAAATTGAAAAACCTGTGGTTTCTCAGCAGCCGGAAGGAAAATCAGTTTGCCCGGGAGCAATGTAAGAAGCTGACGGTGAAAACCAGCTCCATTCACAAGAAGATCGCGGAGCTCAGCGGCGGCAATCAGCAGAAGGCACTGCTGGCACGCTGGCTTGCGATGGATCCGGAGATCCTGATCCTGGACGAGCCTACAAAGGGCATCGACGTAGGTGCCAAGGCGGAGATCTACCGCATCATCCGGGACATTGCGGCGCAGGGGATCTCGGTGATCGTCGTGTCGTCGGAGCTGCCGGAGATCATCGGACTCAGTGACAGGATATATGTGATGAAGAGCGGGCGTATCGTCAAGGAGCTGCCGGCCGCGGAGGCTACCGAGGAGACGGTTATCGCGTGGGCCATGATGACAAATAACGCCGGAGGGACGCAACAATGAAAGACAAATCCTTGAAGGAGATCGCAAAAAAAGTAGTGGATTCCAACTACTTCGTGCTGATAGCGGTGTGGATCATCATGTGCATCGTATTCACAAAGCTGCAGAGCAACTTTTTTTCCTATCGCAATATGCTGAATATCCTGACCTCCGGATCGCTGGTGGGTCTGCTGTGCATCGGCGAGGCCTATCTGATTATTGCCGGCATGATCGAGCTGTCGGCAGGAGCGGTGGCGGCGTTCTCCGGCGTACTGGCGGCGATTCTGGCGCGGGACGGTCTGCCCTTGGGGGCGATCCTGCCCATCACCATCGCCGGAGGCCTGCTGTTTGGCCTGCTGAACGGACTTCTGGTGACAAAGATCAAGCTGCAGCCATTTATCACCACGCTGGCGACCATGTCCATCGCCCGGGGGCTTGCCTACATCATCTGTCAGGTTAAGCCGGTGCGCATCGCCAACGAGTCTCTCAATGCCGTGGGCTCCCTTCAGGTGCTGACGGTGCCGCTGCCGGTGCTGATCCTGGTGGTGCTGATCGCGGTCTTCGGCATTCTGCTGGCCAAAACGGAGTTTGGCCGCAATGTGTATCTGGTGGGCGGAAACCCGGAGGCAGCCCGTCTGGCCGGTATCAACGTCAATAAGATCAAGGTGCAGCTGTTTATGATCTCCGGCGCCATTGCCGCGCTGGGCGGAGTGATCCTTGCGGCGCGCATGAATTCCGGCCAACCGGGCGCGGCGGCCAATGTGGACACGGACGCCATTACGGCAGTGGTGCTGGGCGGCATCGCCATGACCGGAGGTACCGGCACCATGTTCGGCACCTTCCTGGGATTGCTGGTGCTGCTGACGCTGAACAACGGCCTGCTGGTGCTGGGCGTGACGACCTATTGGCAGAATGTGGCCAAGGGCGTGGTGCTGGTCTTTGCGCTGGCGCTGGACTTCTACCGGACGAAGCGCCGCAACAAAGTAAAGGAAACACCGCACAATTAAAGCTGCGGCGCGTTGCGGAGATGTTGTGTCCTGACTTTGCTGCGAAACCGCGTCCCGTCAGTACGCAAAATTTGCGCGCAAATCGCGCTTGTTCCATGATGCGGTGCTGCCTGAAATCTGTATGATCATGCGAAAGCATGGCAAATAAAAAAAGGAGAACGTACACATGAAAAAAATGATAGCCCTGCTGCTGGCGCTGGTAATGGCGTTTGCGCTCGTTGCCTGCGGCGGCCAAGAGAACAACCAGACATCCGGCAACGAAGAAGGTTCGGACAAGATCCTGATCGGCGCCATCTACCGCGACCTGACCCAGACCTGGTTTGAAAAGGAATCCACTGCCGCCAAGGCCACCGCGGATGAACTGGGTATCGACATCCTGATCGGTGACGGTCAGGAGGATCCCGCTGTGCTCATCGACGTGCTGGACAGCTTCATTACGCAGGGGATTCAGGGACTGGTCATCAACACCTGCGATCAGGGCCTGAGCCAGACCATTCTGGATAAGTGCGCGGCCGCCGGTATCCCCGTGTGCGCCGTGGACGTCCCCCTGATCGACGACAACGGTACGCACATTGCCCCCGCCGTGATCCTGGACTCCTATCTGTGCGGCCAGCAAACGGTGGAATGGCTGCTGAACTATGTGGAAGAAAACGGCGGTATGAAGGATCCCGCCACCACCGGATTCCTGATCCTGGCCATGGAGACTGCCACCAGCTGCATTCCCCGCGCCGACGGCCAGTATGATTATTTCACCGAGAAATGCCCCGACTTCCCCGCAGCCAACATCTTCCGCGTTGACTACGGCGCAGGCTCCACGGAGACCGGCTATGACGCCGCTGCCGCCACCATCACCGCCCATCCCGAGATCAAGACATGGTATGTTGTCGCCGCCAACGACGAGGGCGTTGTAGGCGCGGCTCGCTTCCTGGAGGAGACCGGCATGGATCAGGACGCCGTGTGCGTAGGTATTGACGGCTATCTGGCCTCCGACGAGTTCAAGAAGGAGTCCTCCCCCGTGAAGGCGTCCGCCTATCTGGATTCCGGCACGGTGGCCAAGGTCTCTGTTACCGCGGTGTATGAGAATATCGTCAACGGCACCGAGATCTTCGGCGAGTATAAGAAGGACGGCGAGCAGTTCGGCACCTATCCGTTCGGCTCTGTCATCGTGACAAAGGACAATTATACCGAGATCATGGGCGACGCTGCCAACTGAGAACCACAGACCGCGGCGGGCGACCCACAGCGGCCGCCCGCCGTTTCCCCTTTAAGATTGGGAGGATACACGAATGTATAATACTGAAAAAGAGATCCGTGATGAGCTGAACAGCATAAGCAAGTGCCTGCAATTGGTCTGCGGGAAGGAGGACGAGATCCTGCGAACCTTTTCCGGCGCTAGGCGGATGTGGTTCATCGGCAGCGGCTCCAGCTTTTGCCTGGCCAAGTCCGCGGCGGCAATGTTCACCATGCGGTGCGATATTCCCTCTCTGGCGGTGGCGGCAGGGGATCTGCTGCTGCATACCGAGCGGTATCTGAATGCCGTAAAGGGCAGCGTAGTGGTGTTTGTATCCCGCTCCGGCATGACCAGCGAGGTGCTGCGGGTCTATGATCTGGTGGCAAAGCTGGAGGGCGTATCCACCGTTTCGCTGTGTGCCAATGCGGCGTCCACCCTCAACGACGCCTGCGACCTGTCCCTGTGTGTGCCTTGGGCATTTGACGAGAGCGTGTGCCAGACCCGCACCATTGGCTCATTCTTTGCCGCGCTGGCGATGATCTGCGCACTGGTGTCTCGCGATACGCGGCTGCAGGAGCAGCTGAAGGTGGTCAGCCGTATGGGCGGTGCGCTGGACGAGCGGGTATTGCCGCTGGCGCGGCAGCTGGCCGAGAAGGACTGGGATCATGTGGTGGTGCTGGCGGATGCGGAGGCCGCCGGGGTGATGGAGGAAGGCGCGCTGGCCTTCAAGGAGATCTGCTGTCTCAACTCCAATTTCTACAACCTGCTGGACGTGCGCCACGGGCCGGTGGTCATGATCGACGAGTGTACCTTCGTCTTTGCCTTTCTGGAATCCGCGGGTCAGACAGAGCAGGCGCTGTTGAAGGATCTGCGGAAAAGAACCGGCTATGTGGTCAGTTTGGGACCCTTTGCGGCGGCAGAGGGGGAGGATACGCATTTCGACACCGGAGAGATCACCGATCCTGTGGCGGCGGCTATCCCGGCGCTGTACCTGCTGCAAAATGTGGCGCTGTATAAGGCGCTGAAACGTGGCGTAGACCCAGACCGACCCAATGGGCTAAGCGCATGGATCCGCCTGTGAGAGCAATTATGGGAATGTTACAGAAGATCGCAATGGAGAATAAGACCGGCCGGCAGATCGGGGTGTTCTCCGTATGCACCTCCAATCAGCTGGTCATCCGCGCGGCGCTGCGGCATGCCGGAAAGCGGGGATACCCGCTGGTGCTGGAGGCGACATCCAATCAGTGCAATCAGTTTGGCGGCTATACCGGCATGACGCCGAAGGACTATATGGACATGGTTCACCATTTGGTGGAGGAAGAGGGCTGCCCCGCTTCCCAGCTTATTCTGGGCGGGGATCATCTGGGACCACTGGTCAGCTGCCATAAGCCGGAGCGGGAGGCCATGAAGGACGCGGCGGATATGATCCGTGCCTATGCGGCCGCCGGGTTCGGCAAAATACATATCGACACCAGTATGCGCCTTGGCGATGACGACCCGCGGCAGCCGCTGGCACCGGAGGTCTGCGCCCGCCGCGCGGCGGAGCTGGCGCTTGTGGTGCGGGAGACCTGCCGCGCACTGCCTGATGCGGAACAGCCGGTGCTGGTGGTCGGCAGCGAGGTACCGATTCCCGGCGGCAGTTTGGTGCATGAGGACAGTGTGACCCCCACCTCTCCAGTGGAGATCGCCCGGCAGATCGCCGCGTTCCGGGAGGCATTTGCCCAAAAGGGACTGCCCTTCGGGCAGGTGATCGGCTTCGTGGCGCAGCCGGGCGTGGAGTTCGGCGACGACTTTGTCAATGCCTACGCCCCCCGGCGGGCCGCGGGACTGATGGCGCAGATGCGGGGCTGCCCCGATCTGGTGCTGGAGGGACATTCTACCGATTACCAGACGCGGGAGTCACTGAGCAGTCTGGTGCGGGACGGCGTGGCGATCCTGAAGGTGGGTCCCGCGCTGACCTTTGCCCTGCGTGAGGCGCTGATGCTGGCGCAGCAGGCGGCCGGCCGGATGGGCGTAAATGTGGATTTTACCGGAGCCCTGGAAAACGCCATGCTGGTGGACGACAGATACTGGAAGTCCTATTACAGCGGCACGGAGCGGGAGGTGGCCTATAAGCGCCTGTTCAGCTTCTCGGATCGCTGCCGTTACTATCTGCCGGATCCCGGCGTGGAGCAGGCGGTGCAGACGCTGCTGACGCAGTGCGGCGATCTGCCACCGGCGCTGCTGAGCCTGTATTTTCCCCGGCAGTATACCAAATACCGGAACGGACAGCTGGGCAGCGATCTCCGCGCCGTCATCCTTGACCGTATCGGCGATGTGCTGGACGACTATGCCGCCGCCTGTTTTCCGGCGTTATATGAATAGCTATCTCTCTGCTCTTCTTTCGTAAGAAAGGCAAAAAGACCGCCACGTTTGTGGCGGTCTTTTTGCCGGATATGGTCAACGAACGGAGAGTTCCACAGAATAGACGAACATGTCGCCCCGGACATAGCTGATGTTTTTTTCGATCACAACATTGTTGTGATAGGTGATGCGGGTCAGATAGATGGCGGCGTCGTTTTGCCGCTGATCCAGCATTCCCGCCGTTTCCTGATCCAGCAGGATCGCCTTCAGCTTTTCGTTGGCGCGGGTGGGGATGATATTGTACTTCTTTAAGGAGTTATACAGCCCCAAAGACTGCACCTGCTGGGCATGCAGCTCCGGACAGATGGCGCAGGGAATATAGGAAAACTCCCGTGCATAGGGCTGCTCACCGGCAAAGAAGATCCGCTCGATACAGAACACATTGTCGTCCTGCCGGATATTCAGATCCGCGGCCAGTTTGGCGTCGGCGGGAACGATGTCGAAGTGGCGCATGGTGCTGTATGTGCTGACGCCCCGGCTGCGAAGATCCTCCCGAAAGCTGTAAAAATGGGTCAGAGGCTGTTCGATATACTTTCCCTTGACATAGGTGCCTTTTCCCTTGATGGTGTAGACATAGCCCTCCTGCACCAGCAGATCAATGGCCTTCCGCACCGTCACGCGGCTGACGTTGTATGCTTCGCAAAGCTCGTTCTCGCTGCTCATGCGGCTCTGGGGCGGCCATTTGCCGTCCTGAATATTTTTGACAAGAATGTCCTTCAACTGGTAGTATTTTGTAACGGGAGACGTTGCATCTATCATATCACTGTTGCCTTTCTGAAAAGAGTGGGTCGCCGATATGGAAAAGCGCGAAGCGCGGTTAAATAATACATACAGTATAACACATTAAATACCGAAAATCCAGCATTTTCCACGGATTGTCGGCAAATATTGACAAGAATATTTGCGAGATATTCAAAAAAGCAGTGCAGATGCAAAAAGGGAAGCGCCCGCCGGGCGCTTCCCTTTTTCGGTATCTGTTTACTTTACGCAGATGGTCTCGATCTCCACCAGCGCACCCTTGGGCAGGGCGCCTACCTCCACAGCGGAGCGGGCGGGATACTGTCCCTCGGTAAAGAACTCGGCATACACGGCGTTCATGGCGGCGAAATCACCCATGTTCTGCAGGAACACGGTGGTCTTCACCACGTTGTCCATGGTCAGACCGGCCTCCGTCAGGATGGCCTTGATGTTGGTCAGTACCTGACGGGTCTGCCCGGTGATGCCGCCGGGTACGAATTCGCCGGTGGAGGGATCGAAGGGGACCTGACCGGAGGTGACAAGGAAGTTGCCGCAGTCGATGGCCTGAGAGTAGGGACCGATGGCAGCGGGAGCGTTGGTGGTGGAAATGATCTTCTTCATGGGAACAGCCTCCTCATTGATTGTGTAGCTCCATGGTACACCAACATTGAAGCAGGGAGAGCTTTCTCTCCCGCAAAGGCATACCATACAAGGGAGGCGCGTATGAATCAAATCATTTCCGTGCGTTCCGCCGCCATGACGTATCAGGCGCGCAACGGCGAGGTGGAGGCGCTGCGGAGCGTATCCTTCGACGTGGCGGAGGGGGAGTTCGTCAGTATCGTAGGCCCCTCCGGCTGTGGGAAATCCACGCTGCTGGGCGCGCTGGCAGGGCTTGAGACGCTGGACGGCGGCACGGTAGAGCTATACGGCCATCCGGCATCCGGCGCCGACGGGCGCATGGGCTTTATGCCCCAGCGCGACCAGCTGTTTGAATGGCGCTCCATCTATGACAACGTGATGCTGGGCTGCAGATCCGGCACGACCGTGATCCGGCGCACCGCCGCAATGTGGAGGGGCTGCTGAAGCGCTGCGGCCTGTGGGAATTTGCCGCCAAGCGCCCTGACCAGCTGTCCGGCGGCATGCGGCAGCGCTGCGCCCTGATCCGCACGCTGGCCACGCAGCCGGATATTCTGCTGTTGGATGAGCCGGTTTCCGCGCTGGATTATCAGACCCGTCTGGCGGTGAGCAAACATTATCGACTGTTCTGTTTTCCAATAAATCCAAATTTGTACCAGGTATTTTTGCCCAAATGACCTATCGTCCCGGCTGTGGCCGGACGCTGGAGGAATCCGTCAAAAACGTTATTGCCCGCACGGTTGCAAAGTATGAGACAGCCTGCCGTCCGCAGCGGGAGCATATAGACTATGCGCAAGCGTATGGTTACTTGCCGGGTGATGTGAAGCATCAGCTATGCCCTGCACAATGGCGCGCCGAAAACACACGCAGGGCAGCATTGACCTACTATGAACGCCGCAGTATCCCTATCCTCCAGAGGATATTGGATCGTATTGATGATCCTAGTACGTTGGAAGAAGCGCAGCAGGCATATTTGGCACTGGCTCGCAAGAACACAGATCGTGGTGAGGCAAATGCCCTCGCAACCGCAAACAAACACATTACTGAAGCGAATCTGCTATATGAGGCGTCACGTTATTTGTTGTCACAATATGATTTGCCCCCCATTGAGCTTCCTTTATTTACAACAGAGAGCATCGTTCCTCCGGAGCAGGCCAAAGCCCTCCCTCGTGACGATTTGGTACGGTTGGCGGAATTGATCCGGTTGGATTCCTCAAAAACACCCTTGGCCGCCGGTGCCGCTCTGATGTTGTGCTGTCTGCTGCGCCCTGCTGAAGTATGCCCAAAGTATGGCGAGATTGTTGATTGCGACAACTTTGGTGTATACGCGGCAGTGCATAACATTTCCAACGGGGAACGCGTTTCTGCCATGAAAACCCGCAACGCATATCGTCAGGTAATCTTACCTAAATATGTCATAGACATTGTTCGTGATAGCCGAGAAGTATTGTGTAGGCAGGGATATAGTGACGATGAGATTAATGACGCTTATGTTATCCACCACCGTCAGGACATCCATCGTCCTGCTGACCCACAGGACATCAGCTGCTATGTTAAAAATAAATTGGAGTTGCTAGGTTACAATAGCGATTATTGGCTCGGCATGGAGATGGTCGTGCAAGTCGAGCCCGATATGGATGACAGTGGCAATGCTTTGACCGATGTAACCGCCTACTTGCTGCGCCGCAGCGGTTGCACTTACTTGTGCAATTGTGCATCAGTTCCGCTGCCGGATGGGCGGAGCGTTATGCCACATGGCCTGGTAGACGCGCTAATGGGGCACCGTCTCCGCAATGAGGACGCATGGTGGGCAGATTGGATCAAACGTGAAGATAATTGGCCGGTCATTGCACAGGTGCTGGAAGGGATCATCCTTGATCCGGATCACAGTGCCCACCCTGCGTTCGCATCTGCTTTGCCCATCGTATCACCTCAGGTGTGTCACGTGACACAAAGCTATGTCGTGCCTCAAAGTGCTCTGCCGGGCAGTACTATCACCATAACTGTGCGGTGCCATGATTGTGATCGAGTAGATGTACGCCTGCCGAAGCACATCCAACTCGCCAGGGAAAACGGGAAATCCCGCACGACTCTATCACGGCAGCAGTCGTGGATACCGGACATTCAGGAGTTAGTTGCAAAAGAATACTATGACATGTTAAAGAAAGACGCCAAAAAAATCCACGGAAAGGTTAAGAATATGTATGAAAAGAAAAAACGACCCGTTTAGCGGAATCAAGATCACACCTCAATCAGGTAAGCAGTCGTTTGTGTTCGATTACCGTCCCAGTATCAAAATCCGATCTACGCTGAATCCGACAACCTCTGCGGGATACTTAGCCCGCGGCACTATTGGGCTGCTGGATCCGCAGACAGGCCATTTGCTGCAAACCCACACCAACAGTAAGGAACGCAGGTTTTCTGACGCTGCTACATTGGAATTGTATGTTCCCTATCCCCGCCCCGGAGAAACGCAGGAACAGATTATCCACCGCACCGTAATGAAGCGCACGGAGGATCTGCTCAATAGGTATCGCCATGTGTTGAATACGAGTTTTCGTGAGGGAAAATCGTTGGACGAGATAAGTTTGAGCACCGCGGTAGAGTTATACGCAGCCGACTATGTAAATGACCAAAGCAGCAGTGCTGAGATTCGAAAGACGTATTACAACCAACTTCGGAAATTGGCTATTTCCTTTGAAAGCAAAAAACTGAAAGATCTTACATCAAAAGATTTCAAAGATTTTTGTGATGCACACCAGCAAAAAAACGGGCTGGAGTACATTAAAAGATTGTGTCACTTTTTAATGACCGTTTCCCAACGGGAAGGTGTTGAGTGCCCTGCCAAGAAGAAATTGGAGGAATATATTCGTCGGCAGGAACGCGATGCTGACGCGACTAACCGCTGTCTACAGCGGGAAGCCGCCACCACGGATGTTTTACCTGCAGAATACGAAGCAGCATTGGATGACCGCTGCTGGCGGGAACTGGGACAGCCCATGGAAGCGCTGAGTGTCCTGTAAAGGAGAGTGGTCTGTCAGCAAAGGAGGTATGCGCATTACAGTGGGGAGATTTATTATTGGATGATGCCGATCATGAGCGTGTTTTTGTGCGTTACCGCCGGGATGATCTGGCCAGCTACACCCATAACTATACGTTCCCACTTTCACCTTATGGCGCTTTATATGTTAACGCATGGCGAGCATATCTCGAAAAGAAGTGTCCTGCGGAGAGGCTTGCAGATAGCGCCTATATTGTATCGCAGGATGAATTGGGGCAGAAAGCATTTGCTTCAGGTGAACTGATTACCTACATTCGTACGACGGTCAGTGCCTACACCATCGGCTATGCAGGCCGCATCAAGCTGGAGGGGATGGCTTCTGCCCTGGGCGTACAGCTTTTTCGCAACACCCGAAGAAACCACCTTATCGAAGACTGCGGTCTGCGGGACGATCCCGGTGCGTTGGCGTTTCTCATGCATCAATCGATGACCGGTCAGGTGCAGTCCGACAGTTATCGTAGCTTCACCGACACAACCGGTCAGCAATACCTCTACTCGAAGTTCCGCCGGGATCGTCACGGCTGCCCGACGCCCGAAAAGGAGAATACCCGTACATCTATTGTCTTACTTCCTGATGGGCGGCAGGAGATTCGTATCCCGCCGGTCAGTGGTAGCAGTCGTCAAGGCGATGCGCTAATTACACTGGTTCTGACCAATGTACAGCCGGAGGATGTTATCGAAGTCCATGCTCTGGGTGGATGTTTTTTGAATGTATCAAGCGAGCGGCAGCTCAAAATATTAGATATTATTTGCTGGCAAATAGAATTTCCGGCGGTATACTAACACTAGAAAACAAAATAGCGGCAGCTTTGAAGAGGGCCAACTCCTCAAAGCCTGCGCAGGTGATAACGCACCTACACAACGAATCACTCCGCACCGCATGAGGATATTATACCCAGTCGACTGCTCTTTTGCAAGCGGACATGTGAACCCGTTTGATTTGTCATGATGTTTTTGACACCGTGTAGGATATTTATATCCTGCACGGTGTTTTGTTTTCCTATCAATTTGAATAGGAGGCAGCTCTTATGTCTGACCGATAAACATACGGTTTCCGTAACGCGCATACGATGGACTATTCTCGAAGAGGAGG
>ULJH01050615.1_pt1 | contig 14054 bp, 14 predicted proteins | sample 1950781 | NCBI WGS metagenome assembly ULJH01 (sample SAMEA4835462, study PRJEB28245) | human gut metagenome | biome: gut microbiome; material: fecal sample | place: Denmark | collected 2008 | reverse complement strand
GAATATGTATTTGTATTGTAATAACAATCCGGTAAATAAGGTGGATTATAGTGGTAGATATAAATCAAATATGGAATGGATTAAAAATGCAATATCTTCACTTGTAGCTCTTATGGTGACATATGTTACATTAGATAATAAACAAGCAATTTTGCCTGTAGATTATAATCCAATAACAAAAAAAGTTGAAAAACTACAACTCATTAATAATGAATGCAAATTTAGTTATATTAGTAAAGGGGTAAATGGTAATGGATATGTAGAAGCAAACTTGGTGTTCGATGGTAAATGGAGAGGAAAAGTATACTTTAATTTATATATTGATTATAAGCCGAATTATGAATGGGAGTTCTATCTAGAAAATAGTTTTCTTAATTATGCGAAAATTGGTATTAATGAAGGACAAATTAATTTTGGAAATATGACATCTGGTTTAGGTCCTACTGGTACAGACATTGATTTTATAGGGGATGTTGCACAAGCAGTTGATATTGGATTTTCTTTAGCTTCTAAATTGTTAGATAAAATACCAGAAGATAAATATAGGTCATTTGTCCGTAAAGAAATGAACTACCAAAAAACACACTTCGATTTAGATTCGCATACAGCAGTTTTGCTTAGGTATGAAAACTATGAAATAAAGCATGCTTTAGGAAAGAACAGAGTTACTAATTATGAATCTTTTGGAGGATGCGAAAGTGTCAATAAATACACATACTAAAATATTTGCTGTCATTCAGGCAATCATCTTGGCGGCGTTATGGGTAATTCCGTTTGTAATACCGTTCAAATATTCGGTATATAACTTCCTCTGCTTTTTTACATACTCACTCATACCTTTGATTTTCTTTACTTTGGCGTTTATCACATTTGTTATAAATCAGAAACGCAAAAAGCGTTTACTGAAATTACTTGCAAATGTATTTGACATTTTGGCAGTTGCTTCGTTTGTTATTATTATGGTTTATAATTACACCGCGGAGCAGAGCGAAGCAAATATCAGGAAAACGGCAATACTGTCAGAGGTTGTAAAGTGTGAATACTTTACAGGCGCTTCGGAAAATGAGCTGACAGAGTACACAAGCGGAACGGATAAAACAACAGGCGTTCGTCCCGAAAGGGACAGCGGTGCTGTGTATCTTAATCGCATTTACGGATACGATAATTCACTCGGTATGATACTTCACGAAACGGCAGGGGATAAGGGTACTTTATTTGAATGGGAAATAACCTATATTGACGGTTGTTCCGAATTTCTGTCGGCTAAGTTTTGTAATCAAACTAAAAAGGAATTGATTAAGGAATACGGCATTTCCTTTGACGAAACGGATTTGAACGGCTATAACTGCTATTATTCTTATATGGAAAATTGGCGTAGCGGGTTTTTGGTCGCTGACGGAAGCGGACAGCTTTTGATTGTAAGGTTAAGTCCTGTTGATAACAGCGATAAAGAGTATATCGAGGCGAATTTTACGGATATTATGGCTGAAATAAGGGGAATACGAAAATGAAAAAAAGAACTAATATACAAATTAAAGATATAATCAAAGCGATTCTGCTATTAGTGTTAATTATCTTTTTATATCTCTTTGCTTTTAGTAAAGCAGTTTTTGAAGATGAATACAAGGTGCTTTTTGCAGCTCAGGTAATCAGGTTCTTTTATTTATTACCGGCGTTAATTGTATTTACAATAGGATATATTTTCTATGTTGTTTCTCTCTTTAACAGCAAATTAAGGAAGATTTCAAAGAAAATATTTATACTGTCATTTTCTGTTTTCGGCATAATGTCAATTATCACATTGGTTTCAAGCGCTGTGCCCGGTACCAGAGCAAAAGCAGTTGATTATGCAAATTATTTTACCACACAACAGTTTGTTGGGCTGAATGAGTCGGACGCCGATTTAATAAACTTTCCACATACTGTTGGTAACAATACTAAGAACCGTAAATATATTGCATTTTTTGACTTGTTTTCAATGGAAGAGTGCGCAAATATATATTTCGGCAAGGATGCAGCAGAAACAGGCTTAATCACAGACGAAAACGATTGCGTGGTTTATTTAAGAGATTCGTATGCAGATAATCTTCCCAAGGGACTTGTAATGTATCTCTATAACAAATATAAAGTTGATGAGCGCTTTTCTCGTTCAGACGCAATAGGCAAAACAAATGGAATAAAAAATGAAGAAATTCGGTTTTCTGACACAATTAACGGATATGTTAGTGTTAAATACGAAGGATATAATAAGGATATAAATGATTTATATGGCAAAGAAGTTTATGTTCTTATTCACAATGAAAACAGTATCTTGTGTTTAGATATAACTGTGAAAGGAAATAATTTCGAAAATATGGATAAAGATTATATAGCGCAAAAATGTGTTGAATATATGCAAGCTAACGAAAACGGTTGAATGGAAAATTTCAGACAATAAAACTTTCTGTTTAATCAATCCGTTCAAATGCGCATAAGCGCTTTTGAACGGTGTACCCTGTGATAATCACCGTTTCCATACACAGGGTGCGCTGAATGAAAATATATTTTGTGCTTCCGGCATAAAACATATTTTATGTTGACAATATCACTTTTTTATATTAATATTATAAAATGATAAATATTAAAAAATAACTTATATCTGCTATCTCATTTGAGGTAGCAGATTTTTTTATTTATAAGATAAAAAATAAGCCACATCGGTACAGATTTAAAATGTATCGTTGTGACTCTTTCTTGCTTTTATTTTATTTTTGTCGGCGTTTGGAATTGCGGTAATGCCAAGTGATTTATTGTTTGGTTTTTTTACAAAAATATTATTTCGCAATAAATTGCAGTAAATTGCAGCAAATTGCAGTAAAATTAAAAAAATAAAATCAAAAGCATAAAAAAACAACGCAATATCAAGGACTTTCAAGCATCAAGAAAAAAGTATGTCTTGTCATCTCGACCAGAATTAAAAGACCGTCATTGACGGTCTTTTAATTTTGCTATGAAATTTAGACAGGACTTGAACCTGCATAGTCCATGTTTTGCGAAGCAAAACGGACATATAATTGAAGAAAAGACTGACAAGGCTTGCCTTGTCAGGTCCTGTCATCTCGACCAAACAACCCCTATTGCATAATTGCAGTGGGGGTTGTTTACTTTTATATTTTCTAACTCAAAATATTTTCAGGAAATTTTCAAAATTCTATTGACAAATATTCTGTTTGGTGTTACTATGTTAGCACATTAGCACTTTACCACGATAAAGCAGATTGAATTTTCAATAATTTGGAGGAGAAAACAATGAAAAAAGTAATTGCAGTTATTTGCGCATTTGCACTTGTAGCTTGTATGTTTGCAGGCTGCGGAGCTAAGAAAACAGAGACCTCGGATCTTGAATACGTTAAGGAAAAAGGAACTTTGGTAGTAGGCATTACAGAGTTTGAGCCTATGGATTACAAACAGGCAGGCAGCGACGAGTGGGTTGGCTTTGATGCCGATATGGCAAGAGCTTTTGCAAAGAGCCTCGGCGTTGACGTAAAGTTCGTTCTTATTGATTGGGACAACAAAGCTTTAGAGCTTTCCGATAAGAAGATTGACTGTGCATGGAACGGTATGACTCTTACCGATGAGGTTAAATCATCAATGGATTGCACAAAAGCTTATTGCAACAACGGTCAGGTCGTTATTGTTAATAAGGACGTAGCTGATAAGTATAATACCGTTGAAGCTTGCAAGGATCTTAAATTTGCTGTTGAGGCAGGCTCGGCAGGCGAAAAAGCAGCTAAGGAAAACGGCTTTAATATAACCTCTGTTTCCGATCAGGCATCTGCTCTCTTAGAGGTTAAGTCAGGCACTTGTGATGCCGCTGTTATTGACAGACTTATGGCAGCTGCAATGGTAGGCGAGGGAACAAACTACGCAAACCTTACTTATACAGTTAACCTTTGCGACGAGGAATACGGTATCGGCTTCCGTAAGGGCAGCGACCTTGTTGAAAAGGCAAATGAGTTCTTGGCAGCTTCTGCAGCAGACGGTACAATGGAAAAGATAGCTGAACAATACGGCGTTCAGGCTTCGATTATTAAATAAGATAAGCTTATCAAAAATGAATATATTTTCCGAACAGAGAATACTTAGGTACTCTCTGTTTCGGTGTGTTAGGAGTTATTATGAGTCAGTTCGCAGAACAGTTTCCGATAGTTTTCAATGCGTTGAACGTCGGTTTCCTGCAAACCTTCAAATTGTTTATTTTTACATTGGTCGGTTCAATTCCGCTCGGCTTGCTTATGTCGTTTGGCTCAATGTCAAAGTTTAAGCCGTTAAGAGTACTTATTAAAGTTTTAGTTTGGATTGTAAGAGGCTCGCCGCTTATGATTCAGCTTCTTATTATCTTCTATTTCCCCGGTCTTGTTTTCGGAGTTCAACTTTGGGGCGGCGGAGAAAGCGGAAGATTTTTGGCGGCGTGTGTAGCGTTTATAATCAACTATGCGTGCTATTTTTCCGAGATATTCAGAGGCGGTATTGTCAGCGTTCCCAAAGGACAGCAGGAGGCAGGTATCGTGCTCGGTATGTCTAAATCACAAATCTTTTTCAAGGTAACACTTCTTCAAATGATAAAGAGAATTATCCCTCCGCTTTCAAACGAGATTATTACTCTTGTTAAAGACACGTCTCTTTCAAGAATTATAGCTTTGCAGGAGATTATTTGGGCGGGTCAGTCATTTATGAAAGGCTCACACGGTATTTCAGGCGTTATTTGGCCTTTGTTCTTTACGGCGGTTTATTATCTTGCCTTTAACGGCGTTTTGACTGTTCTTTTCTCAAAGCTTGAAAAGAAGCTTGATTATTTTAAGGTGTAAGGGGGAGCGAAATGAATATATTGGAAATAAACGATTTGCGTAAAACGTTTGATGATAACCAAGTGCTTAAAGGAGTTTCGCTTACTCTTGAGGAAGGCAAGGTTATGTCGCTTATCGGCTCGTCGGGAAGCGGTAAAACAACTCTTTTGAGATGTATCACAGGTCTTGAAAAGGCTGACAGCGGTATTATCAATGTTGCCGGTAACACTCTTTTTGACGGCGAAAGGGTAGGTAAACGCACAAGCGAGGAAAACAGAAAAAATCAGCTACTTACAGGGCTTGTTTTTCAGAACTTCAATCTTTTTCCGCAATACAGCGTTTTGAAAAATGTTACGCTTGCAAAAGAATTACTTTTGAAAGAGGAATTCAAGGCAAAAAAGGTTGATAAAGAAGAAAGAAAAAAACAGCTTATCACACTTGAGGAAGAAGCAAAGTCGATTATTGCGAGCGTCGGACTTGCGGAAAAGCTTGACGCTTATCCGTGCGAATTGTCGGGCGGTCAGCAGCAGAGAGTTGCCATTGCAAGAGCGCTTATGCTTTCTCCTAAGCTTTTGTGCTTTGACGAGCCGACCTCTGCACTTGACCCTGAAATTACGGGCGAGGTGTTAAAGGTTATTTCAAACCTTGCTAAAGAGGGCAGAACAATGCTTATCGTTACTCACGAAATGGGCTTTGCCAAAAGCGTTTCCGATAAAGTTGTATTTATGGATGACGGTGTACTTGCAGAGCAGGGTACTCCCGAGGAAATATTCGACGCACCTAAAAGTGAGCGACTTAAAAGCTTCCTTAATTCAACATTGAGAATGTAAAAGTATAAACCTCTCATCTTTGAGAGGTTTTTATTGAATTTAATGTAAATATATGGTAATATTAAAGCAATAAATTGCGGAGGAATATGAAGCTTATGAATAAATGTATGTCTGTGTGCAGGACTGTTGCATTGCTTCTTATACTTATTTTAACGTTTGGATTTACTGTATTTGCAGACCCCGAGGAAGGCGGTACAGAAGCTCCGCCTGCTGAAACCGTAACACAACAACAGGAAGAACAGCCCGATTCGCCCAATCCCGGGGCACAGCAAAACAACAAAAAATCCTCAAACAGCGATCTTGCATCTTTGAGAGTTGTCGGTAAAAGGCAGGATGGGTCAAGTGTTGAAATTCAGCTTTCGCCCGAATTTAAGCGTTCAACGAGGACATATTCAATTTCTGTTCCCTATGATGTGGTAAGTCTTGAAATCAATGCTGTTGCCGCCGACGGCAAAGCACGAATTGATATTCCGCAGGGCTATCTTACTCTTGATGTAGGCTCAAATAAATCCTTTGTCTATGTTATTGCCGAAAACGGTGCGAGACGTACTTATCAGATAAACAGCGTCAGAGCTTCCGAGGAAACAACCGTACCTGTTGAAACGGTAACCGCAGAGCCTCAAACTCAAGCACAGCCGACTACCGAGCCTCAGGCTGCCGATAATGCAACACAAACAGAGGCGGCATCAACCGTTCCCGTTGAAATTGAAAATACGCATAGCGTTTATTATAAGCTCGCTATTGCATTTGGTGTTACAGGCTTAATTTTGCTTGTTGTTGCCATTGCTTTATTTTACAGAAACAAGAGATTAAGGGAGGGCAGGTTTTAATGAAAAAGATTGTCTATGAGGAATGTCCGTACTGTGGCTCAAAAATGTTAGCATACGGTTATCAAACCGAAAATGCTTGCGCTTATACCGATGTCAGAGGCGGAGTTTTCGGCTCTCAAATAGTCCATACGATTTGCAAGGATTGCGGAAGCATAGTTCACAGCAGCGTTTTAAGACCTGAAATTTTTAAGGAGTTCCTTGATCCCGAAAACAAGAAAATTTTTGAGGAACAGGAAAAAGCGAAGCCTAAAAAAGAAAAAGAGGGCATATTGGAAATCATCGTTGATGATGAGGAAAAATAATTTAACAGCAATTTTTGACAGGAGGCAAATTTGTCTCCTGTTTTCTTATTTTATGGTTGACAAAACAGTATCACAAGCATATAATCATTCTAAATAGAACGATTGTTAGGAGATAAATATGTTTTTTTGGGATAAACACAAAACTATAACGACCTGCTATGAATTGCTTTCGAGCAAGGTTTGTGATGAATACGGTCTTACTCAAATGCAGTATGATATTCTTATGTTTCTTTACAATAACCCTCAGCATAATACTGCTGCCGATATTGTAAAAATCAGAAAGTCAACAAAATCCCATGTTTCAACCTCGTTAAAGGGGTTGGAGGACAGGGAACTTATTAAACGACTCCAAAGCGTAGAAAATAAAAAGCATATTGAAATTGTCCTTTTGGAAAAAGCTATGCCGATTATTGAGGACGGAATAAAGGCTCAAAAAGATTTTGCGAGCAATGTTTTAAGCGGCTTGACAAATGAGGAAAAGCGGATTTGTATATCGGTTTTTGATAAAATTTGCCGTAATGCAGATGAATACTTAAAGAATTATTCGGAGATAAAAAATGAAAAATAAGCTTTATGTAAAAAAGAGAACGCTTTTGTTGATGACAGGAATTGTATTTGCTAAAAATTATATTTGTTATAACAAATTAGATACAAAGGAGTAATTAGTATGAAAGAAAAAAGCTATAAGCCACAGATGCCTGATGTTATGGAAGCGATATTTGACGCTTGCTATTTGACATTTGATTTAATTGCAGGAATTTTGTTCTTCGTATTCTCAAAGGGAAAAGCTTTGTTTATTCTTTACGGAATACTTACGTTGACGCTTTGCGGCGGAGACGCATTTCACTTGATTCCGAGAATTATCAGGGCAGGTCGTGGAAGCAGCGAAAAAATTAACAGACAGTTGGGCATAGGCTTGCAAGTGTCGTCAATTACAATGACGGTATTTTATATAATATTGCTTTATATTTGGAAGCTTACATTCCCCGAAATCATCGCACCCGTTGCGATTGAGGCTATAATTTGGATTTCCGCTGTTATCAGAATTGTTATTTGCTTCCTTCCTCAAAATAATTGGTGCGGCGAAGAGGGCAACTTGAAGCTTTCAATTATAAGAAATGCCGTGTTTGCGGTTACAGGTATTGGCGTTATCATTCTTTACGCAATTTCAGGCAATGCAAACGGTTATCATATGACAAGGATGGTTGCCGCTATAATCATTTCGTTTGGCTGCTACCTTCCCGTTACGTTATTCAGCAAAAAGATGCCTAAAATCGGCTTGCTTATGATTCCGAAAACCTGCGCATATATCTGGGTAATCGTAATGGGCTTACAGCTTTTATTCCGTGCTTAATGAAAAGAGGTATATTTTATGCAAAATGAAAGATATTCTATTTTGTTCAGCAGCTTAACGGGCAACACAAGATACCTTGCAGATGCGCTTAAAGCGGCTTTGCCGAAGGATAAATGTGATTATTTCGGCGAAATCTGCGAAGCTTCACCAACTTCCGATATTGTATATGTCGGCTTTTGGACGGATAAAGGTGTGGCGGACAGTAGGGCGTTAGAATTACTAAAAAAGCTCAAAAATAAGAAAATATTTTTATTCGGAACGGCAGGCTTCGGCGGCAGCGACGAGTATTTCGAGAAAATCGTTTCCAAAACTAAGGAAGCTATTGACGAAAGCAACACTGTTATCGGCGAATATATGTGTCAAGGCAAAATGCCGCAGTCTGTAAAAGACCGATATATCAAAATGAAAGAGCAAGCAAATTGTCCTCCGAATATTGATATGCTGATTGAAAATTTCGACCGAGCGTTATCGCATCCTAATAAAGACGATATGGACAAGCTTGTTGAAGCAGCGGTTAAATAAAACAAAAATGACCTACAAATAATTGTAGGTCATTTTTATAACGGCATCGCACCATAATATACAAAATAGAGATAAGCAATTACTCCTGCTTGCAAAATCATAATAACGGGAATACCTATCATAAATTTTTTGTGCTTTGTTTTGTGCCGAAATTTTTTCATTGTAATATACATTGCCAAAGAGCCGCCGAGTGCGGAAAGCAACAACAATGTTGACTCTCTTATTCGTCTTTTACCGATTTTCGCCACCTTTTTGTCATATACTGTTATGATAACAGAAACGAGCGAAATCACTACAAAATAAATTAAATAATAAATCATTTTATCACCGAATATATTATAAAGATAATCATTTTTTGTGTCAAGAAGGTGTTAAAATGCGTAGATTTATTTTGATTTTTATTGTGCTGTCTTTTTTTCTCACATCCTGTACAAGCACAAATATAACAGCGCCGAAGCAGGAGAAAAATAATATTGAAAGTTCGACGGAACGTGTAAAAGCGGTATGGATAAATTATAATGAGCTTAGTATGAAGTCTGAAGCCGATAAAAGTGAAAGTGCTTTTAGAATTAAGGCTGAAAATATGATGAAAAACAGTGCCGAGTACGGTTTTAACAGAGTTTTTGTTCAGGCTCGCCCTTTTTGTGACGCTTTTTACAAATCGGAGCTTTTTCCCGCAAGCGAATATTTAAGCGGTGTTCAAGGCGAATATATAGGCTATGACGCACTTGAAATTCTGTGCGAATACGCTCACAAATATTCTTTGAAAATCGACGCTTGGATAAATCCTTACAGGGTATCATATAAAACCGATATTAACGCCTTGTGTGAGGATAGCATCGCAAGAAAATGGTATTGCTCGGACGATAACGGCAGAAATGTAATTATTCTTCCGAACGGGATATATTTTAACCCTGCAAAGGACGCCGTACATAAGCTGATTTTGGACGGCGTTCGGGAAATTATAAATAATTATGATGTTGACGGTATACATATGGACGATTATTTTTATCCGACGACAGACAGCGCATTTGACGAAACGGAGTACACAGACTATACAAATTCGGGCGGCAAAATGTCTTTGGACGAATGGCGGCGTGAAAATGTAAATTCCCTTGTCAGCGATATTCATACGGTCGTAAAATCAAAGGATGAACGCTTGGTTTTCAGCATAAGTCCTTCGGGAGATATTGAAAAAAATGTGTCGGCTTATTATGCGGATATACCTCAATGGTGTAAGACGTGCGGTTATGTTGACTTAATAATTCCGCAACTGTATTATGGCTTTCAAAACGAAAACAAGCCTTTTGAGGATATATGCTTAAAGTGGCTTGCGCTTGAAAGAAGCGAAAATGTTAACTTGTGTATCGGACTTGCTGTTTATAAATACGGCAAAGAAGATAAATACGCAGGCGCAGGCATTTCGGAATGGCAGGAAAATACCGATATAATTTCTCGGCAAATCGAGTTTGTCAGCTCACAAAATGAAAGCGTCGGAGTTGCATTATATTCCTATTCCTATATTTTTTCAAAAAATAATGTAAACAATTATATTTTTGAGTTACAAACAATAAAAAATATGATACAATGATTATATAAATTTTTTACGGAGTACAGGAATGAAAAAGCAGATACTTAGAATTGCAGAAATGATGCTTTTAGCAGTCGTAACGGTCGGCATTTGTTTTGTCGGCTTAAAATACTTAAAGGAAGCACAGCCTCAGCAGCCGATAGTTGACGAAGCTACAACGTTGGCACAGGCCGTTCAAGAGGTTGCGGCAGAGGAAAAGACGCTTGTTATAACGTCTCCGACAGAAAGCAAAATTGCCGTAAATGAGCCGTCGATAGTCATTACAGGCGTTTGCAGACCGGATCTACCGCTTACAATAAATGATATTCCGATTGAAAAGGCAGAGGACGGAAGCTTTTCATATTCTTTGCAGCTTAATGTAGGCGAAAACACAGTTGTTATTACAAACGGCGTTGAAACCTTTGAATTTAAGATTACATATAATTTTTCAATTATAAATTCCGTTTCTCCGAAAGGAAAGGTTTCTGTTGACGGCGGAACGGAAATCACGCTTACTGCCGAGGCACTAAAAAATTCCGAGGTTTACGCAATGCTCGGAAAAGAGAAGATCACAATGTCCGTTGTGGCTTGCGGCGATGTGTTCGATACATACCAAGCCGTTTTTACAGCTCCTGCATCTACTATGAAATCCGTTAAGCTCGGAAAAATAACCTTTTACGCTTCGCTTGACGGCATGAAGGACAGTATGGCGGGCGGAACAGTTACAATTAAGCCTGTTTCCTCCGCCAATGTAAATATTGAAACGGGCAGGGGCGAGGTAGTTCCTCCGAGCATTGACAGCAACGGCTTTGTAAACGTACTGTCTCCGTATGTAGACCACCAAAAGGGAAATGCGCTGATGTGTATAGTAAATACCGACTATGCCGAGACCGTTCCCGCAAGCACGGCGGATGATAAATCCAATCCCGAATATACGCCTTTAATCAAAGGTACTGTTGACTACATAAAGAGCGAGGCCGTTTATGATAATACCGAGTATTATATTCTGCTTTCGGGAACAAAGGTTGAAAAAAAGAATGTTACTTCTTTTAACGGATATGTAATGCCGACCAATACCGCTACGGTTTCTTCAAATGAGAGAAGCACGGCTGAAATCACAATGAATTGGAAAGTGCCGTTTTACTCTGTTTTGCGAAATCAGTCGTATTATACGGGATATTCGGGCAGAAAATTTAACGTTTCTTCTTTTACCTCAAAATATATTGATTTTGTGTTCAAATATACCAATGCGGCGGACGGCAGCGTGAAATTTTCAAAAAGCTCTGTTGTAAGCTCTGCCGAATGGGTAAATGTCGGCGATGACGGTACAGCAACTTTAAGAGTTCATCTTAAAAATTCGGGCAAGTTTTACGGCTACAAGGCTTATTATTCTTCCGATAACCGTCTTATATTGAAATTTAATGAAAAACCTCAGACGAAAGGTGCAACCGTTGTAATCGACCCGGGGCACGGAGGCAAGGACTGCGGTGCTATTGCGGTTAACGGCACTTATGAGTCAAAGCTTAATTTGTCGCTTGCACTGAAGGTTAAAGCTAATTTGGAAAGCAAGGGCTATAATGTCAAAATACTCCGCACGGGGGATACGGGCAAAACGCTTGATGAGCGTCAGGCTCTTGCAAGAAGTCAAGGCGGCGATATATTCGTTTCTCTCCATCATAATTCTTCGCCAAGCTCGTCGTTAAGCGGAACAGAGGTTTATTATTACAGAGCTTATTCTAAACCGCTTGCGTCAAGTATTCACGCAAGGCTTGCCAATGAATGGCGAAGCGTTTATTCCGATAATTCGAATATGTATAACAAAGTTGTTGCGCCTGACGGGGGAGTCAGATACTATCCGTTCAGAGTTACAAGAATTGAAGAGTGTCCTGCGGTGCTTGTCGAATGCGGTTATCTTTCAAATCCGACCGAATGTACGTATGCCTGCGATGATAATATAAATTCTCGTATGGCTAAAGCAATAGCACAGGGAATTGAGGATTATTTTGCCAATGCTTGAGGCGTAATTTTTGTTGAATAAGAATCAGAAATGTGTTATTATGTAAAAAATGCTTGAAAGGATGTTTTGATGAAAGCGAAGAAAGTATTATCAATCTTTATCGTTACGGCGGTGCTTGTGATTTTGCTGGCAATTTCTGCTTTTGCAAAGACGACCGGCGTTACAAGCGGACAGGCGAATGTTCGCTCCGGTCCGGGTAAGACGCACAGCCTTGTTTATAAAAATTTACCGAGTGGAGTTTCATTGGAAATTCTTGAAACGGTAAACAGTGATGACGGGTCAAAGCCGTGGCATCATATCAATTTTACCTTTAACGGTAAAGCTTATACCGGTTACATAAGCTCGGGTTACGTTAACAATATTTCATATTCAGAAGATAACAATAACGGCACATATACAACTGAAATACCGAAGGAATATGCATCGTATGTTTCTGCGCTCAAAGAAAAGCATCCGAATTGGACTTTTAAGTTTTATAATAGCGGTATTGAGTGGAGCGACGTTGTAAAAGGCGAAACAAAGCCGGGTATCAGCGCAATTTCAGGAACAAAGCCGATTTCTTACCGTTCGACCTCTTATAACTTCAAAAAAGAGGGTGTGACAGGATATGTTTACGGCTATTACATTAAAATAGACGGAGCAACCGCTACTGTTATAAATACTGACGGCAATCTTAATGTCAGAGACGGCATAGGAACGTCAAAGACAAATATAATTTGCTCTATTCCTGCGGGAACGGTTGTAAATTATCTCGGCTTTGCAGGAACTGACGAAAAGGGCAGAAATTGGTATAAAATCACGGTTGAAAACGGATATACCTTTACTCCGATTGAAGGTACAAGCTGGTATCAGGCTCACGGTCAAGTAGTTCAGTATTATCTTGATCCGAGGAATTTCCTTGATGAGCAATCGGTATTTATGTTTGAAAATCTCGGCTTCGATTCGTCTGTACATACCGTAGTCGGCGTTCAAAGCATACTTGATAAAGCAGCTTGGGCAAAGGGAGCTGTACAAACAAACGACGGCAGAAGCATCTCATACGCAGAAGCCTTTTATGAAGCCGGTCAAAAGTATGGAGTTTCGCCGTATCATCTTGCATCAAGAGCTGTTCAAGAGGTAGGTGCGAGTGGCTCGGATGCTGCTTGGGGAAGCAATTCAACCTACAACGGTATTTATAATTTTTACAGTATCGGTGCAAATACCGGTATGATGGACGGACTTAATTGGGCAAGTCAAAGCGGTAACTATGGCAGACCGTGGAACACGGCGTATAAGTCAATTGTCGGCGGTGCGGAATTTATAGCAAAAGGCTATATCAGCGTAGGTCAGTCAAGTCTTTATTTCCAAAAATTTGATGTAATTGCATCAGGCGGACTTTACAATCATCAGTATATGTCTAACATTTCAGCACCTGCAAGCGAAAGCATAAATGTTTACAAAGGCTATAAAAATATAGATTGCTTGGAGTCTAACTTTGAGTTTATAATTCCCGTTTATAAGAATATGCCCATTTTAGCTTGCAAATTGCCTGTCTCTTCCAATACGCCTAATATGGAAAAGGATACGGATATTGCATTTGCTTTTCCTGATGTGTTCTCGGGCGATTGGTATTATAACGCTGTAAGATTTAATGTTGAAAAGGGCTATGTTACCGGCTATTCAAACGGCACATTTGGACCGTCAAACAACATTCAAAGGCAGGACTTTGTGCTTATTCTTGCAAGAATTGCAGGTGCAGACCTTTCGGCATATGAGGGACAGACCGGCGGATTCTCTGACGTTCAGGCAGGTGCTTATTACGCA
>ULJH01046038.1_pt1 | contig 14057 bp, 13 predicted proteins | sample 1950781 | NCBI WGS metagenome assembly ULJH01 (sample SAMEA4835462, study PRJEB28245) | human gut metagenome | biome: gut microbiome; material: fecal sample | place: Denmark | collected 2008 | reverse complement strand
GAACGAACGAACGAACGAACGAACGAACGAACGGCTTGCAGCAGCCTTTCTTTAAGTTACCCTGAAATCATTTTCTGTAAAATAAGAGAGCTTTTGCCGGCTATGAGTGTAGTTGCTCATAGCCGGTGAAAGCTCTCTTTTGGTATTTAAAATGTACTTTTATCAGACAGAATAGAAAGGAGCATTACACGTGGGATGTTTCCGTTTCCAATCACTGTCTTTTTTTCTTTTTATTACTTTCTCTCCTTATTGGAAACATTGGAAACAAAAAAAAAAGGAGAATTAAAAATGGAAAAATTGCACCTTGAAAACAAAATAGAAATATCAAAAATAATAAGGAACCGGAAAGCAACAAAGGTAGCTCTTATTGTTATCCTTGTTTTCACATTAGCTATGGCTACTGGTTGTGGCAAGAAAAAGAATAAGAATACCGAACCTACTACACCTTCAACAACTGTAACTAAGGAAGAAACAACTCCTGAAGTTGTTGAACCTACTGAATCTACACCTGTAGAAACGGTAGAACCTACAGAAACTGTTTCTGAAACAGAAGATATAGAAAGCATTGATTTATCACAGTATTCCAATGCGGTCGATTGCATTAACGCACTGCAATCCTATGACGATTTGCTTATAATTGTATGGAATAGTGAAAATGGAGGTGGTCAAACCATCTTGAAAAACGGAGACCATTATAAAAATTCTGCTTCATCATCATTTTTCTTTAACAGAACACCAGAAAATGATAATATTAAAGATGCAACACTGGAGTGCAAAGATAACAATGCTGAATTAAGAAAAACCAAGAAAAATTATGGATTTATAACAGTAACAGGTGAAGATGTAGAGTACAAGGCAACATTTATCTATAAGGATGGTACAGAAGAAACAATTACAGTATATATTACAGAAGAATAATATTGTATTCAAATCTTCCGGTCCCAGGCTGGTTGGATATATACCTAAATAAATAATAACATACTTGTGAAAAAAATAAATACAAAAATTATAAAAAGTGAATCTCTGATATTTCTAAGACAGGGGAGAGTAATAAATAGAAAACAATCTTATATTTTTCACGTCTACGCTATGAAAGCGGCTGAAAATCACACAGATACTATAATTAAACGAAATATCACTTTAGATATTGGTTCTCGCTCGTTTTAAAATTAAATCCAACAAAAATGGAAAGCATAAACCGCACTTTACCGGGCTTTTTTTTCATGGTAAAATAAGCAGGGTGATGAGATTGCGGAAAAAGTGGAAGCAAATAACGGCGCTGTTGCTTGCGATGGCTTTGTTAAGCGGCTGCGGTTTGGAAAATAAAGTGAATAATGATGCGGCGGGAAATGATGCCGGAACCAACGGTACTTCAGCGGAAGTCCCAGCCGACGGCGACAGTTCCGCAGCAGCCGGTTTTTCGGTTGCCTACGAATTGCCCGACATGCAGCTGGGTGTGCTGGTTTCCCGCAGCGGCTATCCGGAGAATGGCAGGAAAACGGTGATTTTCCGGGGGAAAAAGCTTCCCGGACATTATGAAATTATAGACCGGACGGAAAAAACGGTAATTTTTACCGGAGATTTGCAGGATGTTGTATACAACGCCCTGACAGAAGAATATAATGGCTATGGAGATTTTTCGGAGCTTACAACGGAGGGTGAATATGAAATCCGTTGCGACTATATCGGGTATTCCTATCCGTTTACCATTGAAAAGGGCGGCCTTTCCGGGAAACTGGCAGAGGGGATAAACGAATTAAAGGGTCCGGAAGCTCTTGCGGACGATGAGATAGAAGAGGCATGCAGAACGGTTTCCCTGCTGCTGCTTTCTTATGAGCTGTACGGCGGCGTTTACACTCAGGATGCGGATACGGAGGAGGCATTTTTTGCCATACTTCGTACTTACATAGAATGGCTGTACGGAAAGCTGGACAATTCCGATTATGAGGAAACGGCGTGGATTTCCGCAGTGCTTGCCAAGTTCAGTTACAGCTACCAGAAAAAGGACAGCAATTATGCCACGTCCTGCCTGCAGGCGGCTGACAAAGCCTGGAAAACGGTGAGTCAGGAGGAAGATACTCCGCCGGCACTTCTTTTTTATGTGGCGGGCGAGCTGTACCGGGCAACGGGGCAGAAGAAATATGCCAGGGTACAGGAAGAGGCGGCAGAAAAACTGCCGGAAACTGTGGATAACGGCGCCCAGACATTCGGAACGTTTACCTATGCGTCCACGAAAAGGAAAATAGATGTGGAGCTTTGCGGCAAACTGCTGATGGTGCTGCTTAACCGGGCGGAGGAAATTGCCGCCTGTGCCAAGGATATGCCTTACGGCATCGGCAGCAGCATTACCACCGGGGAGCAGATGCAGGTCTGGTGGGAGGGTGTCCTCATTGCTTCCTGCAATTATGTGATTACCAACAATGAGTACGGCACGCTTACGGAAAATTATGCCCGGTATTTTGAGGGCATCAATGAGGAAGCGGAAAGTCTTTTATACCGGACGGATGAAGAAACAGCGGCATATCTTTTGCTCCTCAGTGAAATGGCGGACAGGGAATTATAATATAAAAACAAGTAATATTATGAACACAGAAACTTGTTAAGCAGGATATGCGGATACAAGAATGAAGAAAATCATAGGAAAGGTAAGGACGGAAGGATGAATATTGTAGTTTTGGCAGGCGGAATCAGCACAGAAAGAGATGTATCGTTAATTTCCGGTCAGAAAATTTATCAGGCAATCAAAGGAAACGGACACCATGCGGTGCTTTTGGATGTTTTCTTAGGCTACGAGGGTGATATTTCCCATATTTTTGAAGATGACATCAACTGGGAAGCACAGGTAAGCGGTATCAAGGAAACCAATCCCGATATTGAAAAGGTAAAGGCCATGCGTCCCGACTGGGAGAAGAATTTCTTCGGGCCCAATGTCATTGCCATCTGCCAGAAAGCGGATGTGGTGTTTATGGCATTGCACGGCGAAAACGGCGAGAACGGTAAAATTCAGGCATGCTTCGATTTAATGGGCATTACTTATACCGGCACGGATTACGTTTCCTCCGCCCTTAGTATGGATAAGGGACTGACCAAGGATATTTTCCGGCAGTACGGCGTTCCTACCCCGCAGGGCTTCCGCTTAAAGAAAGGGGAAAAAGAACCGGAAGAAGTTACGTTCCCCTGCATCGTAAAGGCTTGCTGCGGCGGTTCCAGCGTGGGCGTCAGCATTGCAGGAAATGAAGAAGAATATGAGGCGGCTAAGGCAGAAGCATTCAAATACGATAAGGAAGCCGTTGTGGAACAGTACATAAAGGGCAGGGAATTTTCCATAGGTCTGTTGGAAGGGAAGGCGCTTCCCATTATTGAAATTGCACCGAAACAGGGGTTTTATGATTATAAGAATAAATATCAGGCAGGCAGTACAGTAGAAACCTGCCCGGCGGACCTGACACCGGAACAGACAAAGCAGATGCAGGCTTATGCGGAGAAAGGATTTGCGGCGCTCCGCCTGAAAAACTATGCCCGTCTGGATTTTATGATGGGAGAAAACGGCGATATGTACTGCCTGGAAGCCAACACCCTTCCGGGAATGACACCTACGTCACTTTTACCCCAGGAAGCGGCTGCCATCGGTATCAGCTATGAACAGCTTTGTGAGAAGCTGATTGCGATTTCACTGAAAAAATAAACATTTCGGGAAAGACTACTTGTCATTTCCGAAAAGAACAGGAAGGAAGACTTTTATGAAGAATCTGACCTTGGAGAATATTGCCAGAGCCTGCAGCAGCGAGCTGAAAAATGCAGGAGGAAACGAAACAAGGGAAATTACCTGCGCGGTCATTGACTCCCGGAAAATAGAAGAGGGAGGTCTTTTCTTTGCCACTAAGGGAGAAAAGGTGGACGGACACCGTTTCATCGGTCAGGTGTTTGAAAAAGGAGCGGCATGTGTGGTTACCTGCATGACACCGGAAGAGGTGGAAGCGGCTTACGGGGTTCCGGCAGAAGCCTGGGGACCGTACATATTGGTGGATGACTCTCTGCGTGCGCTGCGCAAGGTGGCTTCCTTTTACCGCAACGGCCTGACTATCCCGGTGGTGGGCATTACCGGCAGTGTGGGTAAGACCAGCACCAAGGAATTTATTGCGGGCGTGCTTTCCGAAAAGTACTGTGTTCTGAAAACAGAGGGCAACTTTAACAACGAAATCGGACTGCCGCTGACATTGCTCCGCATTCAGGAAGAACATGAAGTGGCTGTTGTGGAAATGGGTATCAGTGATTTCGGAGAAATGAGCCGCTTAGGCGAAATGGCAAAGCCTGACATCTGTGTCATTACAAATATCGGTCAGTGTCATCTGGAAAATCTTCACAACAGGGAAGGTATTTTCCGCGCCAAGACAGAGATTTTCCATTACATGAAGGACGGCGGCGAAGTCTGTCTGAACGGTGAGGATGACCTGCTGGCGGCTGTTACGGAAGTGAACGGCAAAAAAGTGCATCATTTCGGCATTTCCGACAGGGAAGGCTTTGAAGTATACGCAACGGATATTGAAAATCTGGGACTGCTCGGCAGCAAGGCAGTTTTACATATGCCGGAAGGAAGCTGCCCGATTGAAATTTCGCTTCCGGGCATTCACATGGTAATCAATGCTACCGCAGCGGCGCTTGTCGGCAGGCTGCTTGGACTTTCTTTAGAGGAAATTCATGCGGGCATTCACAATGTTACCCCGGTGGGAGGCAGAAGCAATCTGATTAAAACAAAGGATAAGCTTGTAATTGATGATTGCTACAATGCCAATCCGGTTTCCATGAAAGCGGCGATAGATTTGCTGGCAACGGCAACGGACCGCAAGGTAGCCATTTTAGGAGATATGTTTGAATTGGGAGAAAAGGAAGACAGCCTCCATGCGGAAGTGGGAGCATATGCGGTGGAACAGGGCATTGATGCCGTTTACTGTGTAGGAACGCTGTCAAAAGCTATGTATGATGCGGCGCTGGAAGCTTACGACGGTTCGCAGGATGTGCGGTATTTTGCCGACAGGGACGAACTGATGGATAGCCTCCCGGATTTGCTGGAACCGAACGATACCATACTGGTTAAGGCATCCCACGGAATGGGCTTTGCCAAGGTCGTGGAAGCTTTGACCAGGGAAGAATAAGATAACAAGAGCGGAAAATGGAATTTTCATTTCCCGCTCTTGTTGTCTTTAATCTGTTTTCTTTTTTTCTACGTCGTATACTTTCCTGGCATAAATAAGAGTAGCCACCGTGGCGCCAAGCAGGTAAATCAGCATCATAACAGTTGCCGCGTTGCCGTTTAAGAAAATGGAAGTAACGACGGTGAGAATACCGGCGGCAATCATGGCGATGGCGCCGAAACGGTTGCTTTTCCGCCAGGTGGTATCGTTATACATACTGTAAGAAATACGCACACCCAAAAGATAGTTTTTCCGGGTCTTGGGCATGAAATTTCCCAGAACAATGAAGATGCCGCCCAGTATGATACAAGAAACCTTAGCAATATCGACAGAGGCAACGGTGCTGTCTGTGACGGCTGTCTGATAGGAACCGTACAGGATAAATGCCTGCATGACGGTATACATCACTGCCATGGATAAGCCGACAATCGGCAGGAATTTTGCGTTGGACTGTGCTTCCGCCCGCTCTTTGTCGGATTTTGCCCGGTCTGCTTTTTTTTCAAAGTGCCGGGTAAAAAGATGCCAGAACAGGGTGATTGCCAGAATCAATAAGGGGAAAATATAGCTTTCGTATTTGCTCCCCCACCGGTCGATTTCTCCCGCAAGATTTGAATGCATAGGTATGGTATCGGGCATAAACTGTAAGGCAACGGCGGTAAAAAGCAAAGGAATAACAGATACAATCCACATCAGTTTTTTCATTTTCGACTCCCTCCAAACTGTTCAATCCATAAAATCAATTCATCCAGTACCGTGGTATTGAGCTCATAATAAATAAAGTTTTTACTCTTATATTCCATAATTAAATCGGCGCCTTTTAGAAGCTTTAAGTGGTAGGACAGGGCAGCCGGTGTCACAGAAAGTCTTTCGGCAATTTCCCCGGCGTTCAGCCTGCCGTCCTTTAACATCACCAGAATATCCCGCCGCTGTTTATCGGCAAGGACCTTAAAAATATTGTTTTCACCCATACAACTGTGCTCCCGGAATGCTTGCTATAAAATGTTTACTATAAGTAGAAGAAAGCAACATGCTATTTCAAAAATATTTTAAGTAGCTTTTTCTTTAGTATAACAAATGTTGAGAAAATGTCAATAACTATTTCAAAATATTTTTAATTAGCCACGTAAATGATATGAATTATCTGTCCTTTTATATAAAAAACGGAGAGGCTTATTTTGCCTCTCCGAAATATTTCTCTTTGTTCCGGAAATAGGTTTCTTCAATGACCGCTTTCACGGTGGCGCCTATCACTTTCTTTTCTTCCCGGGACATTTCATTTAAGTAAATCGGCTTACCGTATTCAATGACTACGGTGGCCTTTTTTATTTTGGGGAAATGGTCTTCAAAAACGGCTGCTGAATTGACGATGGTCATGGGAATAATCGGCGCGCCGGATTTCTCGGCAATCTTAAAGCTGCCATCGTGGAACGGCAGGAAGGTATCGGCGGTTTTGTTGCGGGTGCCTTCCGGGAAAATGCAGACGGAAATGCCGGATTTTACCATTTCAATGGCCTGCAGGATGGTTTTTAAGCCTTCCTTTATGTTGTCACGGTCAAGGAATAAGCAGTGCAGGTATTTCATCCAGACAGAAAGCAGGGGAACCTTGAGCATTTCCTTTTTTGCCACATAGCCGGTGGGACGCGGTACTTTGGGATAGGTTAAAATAATGTCGTAAAAGCTGCGGTGGTTTCCCACATACAGTACAGCTTTATCCTTTGGTACGTTTTCTTCGCCAACGGTAATGACCTTGGTGCCGGAAAGAAAAGCGACCACGCGGAATGCCCAGTTTACAATGGCAAGGGAACTGCGGGATTTCACATCCGGCTTCCATTTGCCGATAAGCCATTCGATAAAAAAGAGGGGAATGGAGCAGATTAAAAACAAAATAACGAAGGTTGCTACAATAATCAGTCGAAGCATGGAAAATCTCCTTTGTATGCGTAATCATTTTCAGTTTACCATACAAAGGAGGGAAAGACAATTACTGAAATTCCACCGTTTTATCCATATATTCCGTCTTGATGACAATATAGGGATATGAAGGGGCGTCGGAGGTTTTTTCATCGGGAGAGGGACCCAGCAGACAGGTGTCCACACAAATGGCGTTCTCCGTCAGATACAGTTCGTTTACCGCGATACTGTAACCGCCGGTGGGCTGCTCGCCGTAACCGACACACAGATACAGATAACTCTCATCGGTATATGTAAAACTGAAGGCGTCTTTTTTCCTCTCGGTAATGAGCCCCTTTAATTCATCCGGAAGAACCTCTTCCGAAAGTACCGTAAATTCCATATCCCGGAGCTTGGTATTTTCACCGGTTCCCAGGCTGCAGCCGCAAAGCAGGAGAAGACCGACGATGAGCAAAACTGCAGTGAACTTTGACAATCGCATAAAATTTCCTTTCTGATTCAGGATGTTATTAATAGTTATGAAAAAAAGGTATTCCATATGCGGAAAATATGATATTCTAAAAGATAAGACAACAGAAACAAATCCCGTGTCTTGATGAGGAGGCAGAGCGGACGAAGAAAGGAAAAAGCAGATGATTTTCATAAAAAATGCTTATGTGACAGACCCCGCCGGCGGCAGGGAAGAAAAAGCAGATATCCTGTTAAAAGACGGAAAAATTGTTAAAATCGGTCAGATAAAGGAAGAAGAACTGGCGGCAGAACCGGCTTCTCTTAGGGTGATTGATGCCGAGGGGCTTGTGGCGGCGCCGGGACTTGTGGACGTGCATTCCCATTTTCGTGATCCGGGCTTTACCTATAAAGAGGACATCGAAACCGGTGCGAAGGCAGCGGCAAAGGGCGGCTACACCACCGTGGTTCTGATGGCAAATACGAAGCCCTGCGTGGACAATGAGGAAACACTCCGTTACGTGATAGAAAAAGGGAAGCAGACCGGCATTCATGTGTATACCTGCGCAACCGTGACAATGGGCATGCAGGGAAAAGAGATCGTGCCCATGGAAGAGCTGGCGCAAAAAGGTGCGGTAGGCTTTACCGATGATGGAGTGCCCGTTTTATCGGAAGAAATTGTGGAAGAAGCCATGAGGCGGGCGGCGGCACTTCAAATGCCGTTGAGCTTTCATGAGGAAAACCCCGCTTACATCGAGAACAACGGTGTGAATGCGGGAAAAGCGGCAGCCCATTACCATATTGGCGGCTCCAAGAGAGAAGCGGAGATAGATTTGGTTGGCAGGGATCTGGAGATTGCCTTAAAGACCGGAGCGGCGATTGATATCCAGCATATCAGCACCAAGGAAGCGGTGGAACTGGTGCGTCAGGCAAAGAAGCGCGGCAGCAATATCCATGCAGAAGCTACGCCCCATCACTTCACCCTGACGGAGGATGCAGTCATCACGTACGGCACACTTGCCAAGATGAACCCGCCTTTACGGGAAGAAAGTGACAGACGTGCCATAATAGAGGGATTAAAAGACGGCACCATTGACATGATTGCCACAGACCATGCTCCGCATAGCAAAGAAGAAAAAGAAAAACCGATTACAGAGGCGCCCAGCGGAATCATCGGACTGGAAACGGCACTGCCTTTAAGTGTGACGGAGCTTGTGGAAACAGGAGATATGACACTGATGTCGGTACTGGAAAAGCTGACCTGCAATCCGGCGGATTTATACCATCTTCCGGCAGGCAGACTTACCGAAAACGGCCCGGCGGATATTGTGTTGTTTGACCCGAAGGAAGAGTATGTGATAGACGGTTTTGTTTCAAAATCCCAGAACAGCCCCTTCCTTGGAAGAAAAGTAAAAGGACAGGTTTATTACACCATTTGCGGGGGAAAGATAGTTTACAGTAAACGTGAGGAGGAACAATCATGACAAAGAAGAAAGTAACGGCAAAGGTGCTTTCCCAGAAAAAAATCGGCCCGGACATCTATGATTTGTGGATGAGCACGGAGCTGGCGGAAACGGCGCGCCCCGGACAGTTTGTATGCGTATATCCCAAGGACAGAAGCGCGCTGCTGGGCCGCCCCATCAGTATATGTGAGGTCATTCCCACAGAAAGCATGATGCGTCTGGTATACCGGAAGGTCGGAAAGGGAACCAGTGAGTTTGCCACCCTGAACACCGGGGATACCGTGGAACTGCTCGGCAACCTGGGAAACGGTTTCCCAGCAGATTTGGCGAAAGGAAAAAAGGTATTTTTAATCGGCGGCGGCGTGGGTATTCCTCCCATGGTGCAGCTTGCCAAGACTATTCAGGGAGAAAAGCAGATTATTGTCGGCTACCGCAACAGTGAAACTTTTCTGGACAAGGATTTGGACAGAAGAGGGGATTTATACATTGCTACGGAGGACGGCAGTCTGGGCACCAAAGGAAATGTCATGGATGCCATCCGGGAAAACAAGCTTACCGCCGACATGATTTTTGCCTGCGGCCCCATGCCCATGCTTCGTGCCATTAAAAAGTATGCGGAAGAAGCGGGCATTCCCGCCTATATTTCCTTAGAGGAACACATGGCATGCGGAATCGGTGCGTGCTTAGGCTGTGTGGTAAAGACCGCAAAGAAGGACCCGCATTCCCATGTGAACAACACCAGAATTTGTACGGAAGGCCCCGTATTTGAGGCACAGGAGGTGGAAATCTGATGAATACAAGTGTGAAAATTGCAGGAGTAGAATTCAAAAATCCCGTTATGACTGGCTCCGGTACCTTCGGCTCCGGTATGGAATACGGCGAATTTGTGGATTTGAATAAATTAGGTGCAGTTGTAACCAAGGGCGTGGCAAATGTGCCCTGGCCCGGCAACCCGACGCCGCGAATTGCCGAGGTATACGGCGGTATGTTAAATGCCATCGGTCTGCAGAACCCGGGCATCGATGTCTTTATGGAAAGAGACATTCCGTTTTTACAGCAGTATGATACAAAAGTGATTGTGAACGTGTGCGGAAAATCCATTGCGGATTACGTGGAAGTGGTGGAAAAGCTGGCGGACAAGCCCGTGGATATGCTGGAAATCAACGTTTCCTGCCCCAACGTAAAGGAAGGCGCCATTGCTTTCGGACAGAAGAAGGAAGCGCTCGAAGAGATTACCGCGGAAATTAAAAAGCATGCGAAGCAGCCTATTATCATGAAGTTAAGTCCCAATGTAACGGACATCGGCGAGATGGCAAAAGCGGCGGAAGCAGCGGGTGCGGATGCTATTTCCCTGATAAATACCCTGACCGGCATGAAAATCGACATTCACCGGAGAAAATTTGCCCTTGCCAATAAAACGGGCGGTATGTCCGGTCCGGCAATCAAACCCATAGCCGTGCGGATGGTGTATCAGGCGGCGCATGCCGTAAACATCCCAATCATCGGTATGGGCGGTATCTTAAGCGGTGAGGATGCCATTGAATTCATGATGGCGGGCGCTACGGCAGTCAGTGTGGGCGCAGCCAATTTCTTTGACCCGTATTCCACGGAAAAAGTCATTGCCGGTATCGAAGAATATATGACGAAGTACGGAGTGGAAGATATCAACGAACTAATCGGCGCGGTTATTTAGCATATTTCCTTCGCTGCCTTCATATAGTACCTATAAGCAGTACTTGTATGGAGGTAGCGAAAGTGGAACTGATTAAGAAAAACATACATATGGATCGTATCAAATGCCAGAGTGCCGCGCAGGTCACTTTGGAAGAAGACATCAACGTTCCCGACAACAAGCCGGACGTGGGCGGGATTATTCTTCACAAGGCAGTGATACAGATAGAAGAAGTCAAACCTACAGAAGACCATGTAAGCGTCAGGGGAAGACTTCTTTTTTCGGTGCTTTACCAGACAAAGGACGAGGGACAGATGTTGGTCAATATCGACGGCAAAATTCCGTTTGAAGAGCAGCTTTACATGGAAGGGGTGCAGGGAACGGATGCGGTAACGGTAAAGGCGTGTCTGGAAGATTTGACGGTGGGAGAAATCAATTCCCGGAAGCTTTCCGTACAGGCGCTCTTTACCCTGAAAGCCTGTGTGGAGGAGCTGTATGACGAAGAAGCGCCGGTGGATTTGTTTTCGGAGGAAGAGGTCTGCCCGTTGGAATTTAGGAAAAGCAATGTAAATGCGGCGCAGATTGCCATTCAGAAAAACGATATCCTGCGGCTGAAAGAGGAAATTTCCATGCCCCAGAATTACCCCAATATTTTCCATATTCTGTGGGAGGATGTGGATTTGGAGGGCGTTACCTTTAAGCCCATGGGCGAAAGTATTTCTGTGCAGGGCGATATCCATATTTTTGTTTTGTATGAAGGGGAGGGTGAAAATACCCCCATCCGTTTCTATGAAAACACCATTCCGTTTAACCGGAATTTAGAGTGCAGCGGCAGCCGGGATGACATGACAGGGCTGATAACGTTTGAAATCGGACAGAAAAATCTGGAAGTCAAACCGGATTTCGACGGCGAGGAACGAATGCTTTCGCTGGAACTGGTGCTGGATGTGTCTATAAAACTCTACGAAGAAGAAAACATCAGCATGGTTTCAGATGTTTACGGCGTTACAAGGGAAGTGGAATGTCTGGAAAAGGAAGCGGCCTGCAAGCAGCTTCTCATGCGGATAGCCGGAAAGAGCAAGGTGTCCGACCGGCTGAAATTAGAGCATTCCGAGGAAAGGGTGCTGCAGGTGATCCACAGCCGGGGCGAGGTGGTATTGGACCGCACTGCTATTACGGAAGAAGGCATTTTGGCGGAGGGTACCTTAAATGTGCAGGTGCTTTACATTACCGGGGACGACATAGCGCCCTACCGCAGTGTAACGGGAGTATTGCCGTTTAGCTATACGCTGGAAGTACCGGATATCCGGCCGGAGGATGAGGTAAAGCTTCTGGCGGAAACCGGGCCTCTGCAGGTGGTTATGGTGGACAGCGAAGAAATGGATGTGAAGGCAGTTCTGGACTTCCAGGCAATCTGCTTCCGCAAGCAGCCCGTTTCCCTTATAAAGGATTTGAAAATCACGGACCTGGATACGGAAAAAGTAAACGATCTGCCCGGCATGGTGATTTACGTGGCGGGTGCGGAGGATAACCTGTGGAATATCGGTAAAAAATATTATGTGCCGGTGGATAAAATAAAAGAAGTCAATGAAATGAACTCGGATGAAGTCCATCCGGGGGATAAACTTCTTATTGTGAAGGGAATGTAATAAAAAGCCTTGCCATTGCGGCAGGGCTTTTCTTCAAGTCATTGACGAAAAACACCAAATTGTATATAATTAAGTACAATTCCTGAAGAAAGGAAACCAAACGCGAAATGACGGACGATAGTATAGAAATGCAGGGCCATGCCAAGGTCAATCTCGGACTGGACGTGGTGGGCAGGCTGCCTAACGGTTACCATGAAGTGAAAATGGTGATGCAGACCGTGGGTGTGCATGATACCGTAACCTTGAGAAAAATACCGGAGGGCATCAAGTTTTCCACGGAAAACGGCGAGATACCCTGTGATGATACCAATTTAGCCTACCGGGCGGCAAAACTTTTCTTAGAGAGCACCGGCGTGAAGGGCGGTGTGGAGATACAGCTTATAAAACGTATTCCCGTGGCGGCGGGGCTTGCCGGCGGCAGTACGGATGCGGCAGCCGTCTTTAAGGGTATGAATATTTTGTATAAAACGGGGCTTTCCGGAGAAGCATTAAAGGAGCTTGGGGTAAAAATAGGAGCCGATGTTCCTTACTGCATCATGGGCGGTACGGCGCTGGCGGAAGGAATCGGTGAAAAACTGACGCCGCTGCCGGATGTACCGGAGGCAGCAGTGCTTTTAGCCAAGCCGGATTTATTTGTTTCTACCAAAGAAGTTTACGGCAGGCTGAATTTATCGGAAGAAACGAAGCATCCTGATATAGACGGCATGGTGGATGCCATCCGGGAGGGAAGTCTGCACGGGGTAACAGACAGAATGGGAAATGTACTTCAGGATGTGACGTCGCCGTCCTATCCGGTTATCGGCAGACTGATAGAGCTGATGGAAGAAAACGGAGCGGTGAGAGCCATGATGAGCGGCAGCGGACCCACCGTTTTCGGGATATTTAAGAATAAAGAGGAAGCAGTACACTGCAAAGAGGTATTGGAGCAAAAGCAGGCAGAGATGCAGTGGACAGAGAAAGGTTATCAGCCGGTAAAACAGATTTTCGTGACGGAATTTGTATCCGCATAAAGCATTACACGGCAGAATGAGAGGGCATATGCAGGAAAACCTACAGACAAATATGGATGAATTTCTTCCATTAAGAGATGTGGTATTCAATACATTACGACAGGGAATTTTAACAGGGGAGCTGAAGCCGGGTGAAAGACTGATGGAAATTCATCTGGCAAATAAGCTGGGCGTCAGCCGTACCCCCATAAGGGAGGCAATCCGCAAGCTGGAACTGGAAGGTCTGGTGACCATGATTCCCAGAAGAGGCGCGGAAGTGGCACAGATTACCGAAAAGAGTTTAAGGGATGTGCTGGAGGTAAGAAGGGCGCTGGATGCACTCAGTGTGGAGCTTGCCTGCGACCGTATTAACGACGAGGAGCTTGCAGCGCTGGGAAAGGCATGCGAGTCCTTTGAAAAGGCAGTTTCTACCGGGGACCCGAAGAAAATTGCCCAGGCGGACGTGGAGTTTCACAACATCATAGTGAAGGCTGCCGGCAACACCCGTCTGGTACAGCTTATCAACAACTTATCGGAGCAGATGTACCGGTACCGTTTTGAATACATCAAGGACGTCAGCACTCATGAACAGCTGATTGCGGAGCACCGGATTTTATTTGACTGCATCCGGAATAAGGATAAGGCAACGGCGGCGAAAACGGCAAAGCTTCACATAGACAATCAGGAAAATGCCATTATGCGCCAGCTGCATAAGGAGCAGGAAAAAAATGCCG
>ULJH01025674.1_pt1 | contig 14086 bp, 11 predicted proteins | sample 1950781 | NCBI WGS metagenome assembly ULJH01 (sample SAMEA4835462, study PRJEB28245) | human gut metagenome | biome: gut microbiome; material: fecal sample | place: Denmark | collected 2008 | reverse complement strand
CCGGGTTGGCGGAAACGCCGGACACCTCCGTGTCGTTTCCGCGGTTCAGCAGCACCACGCACGAAAGCACCACCGCGCAGATGAGAAGTAAAGCAATGTAAATTGCGGTAATTCGTTTTTGCATATCAGATTCTCCAATCACGGCTATTATACCCGATTTTTCACCGCTTGTCAACCCACCCCACGGTCACAGGGGAGAGATCCGGATGTATCGCACCCGGCAAAACTGCGAAAGCAGATGATTTTGTCGGCTTATAACCGAAAAAAATCCGAAAACAAAAATTTTGTCGGCATGTGCGCCGACAAAATTCGATAATAACACATTGCCGACTCCCAACGCAGCAATGCGCAGTATGTAAATCAGACTAAATCAGACGTGACCACCATTATGATGCCGTGTCCTGTATTCTTATGCTTTCAAAATCGTTTCCGAATGTCTCCTTGTAAACCGACGTACCGCACTTTTCCGCATCATCACTGCGTATACTTTCCATGTAGTACAGCTCGTCGTTGTCCGTGACGTAATAACAGTATTTCCATTCCAAGCAGTCCGGCTCCACATGCTTCACATACCCGATGATCTTACCGCTTGATCTTTCGATCTTGTATGTGTATGCTGCGAGCAGCTTTTCGCCTGCCAACGTTCTGAAATAGAGATATCTGTCCGTGACCGCAATGACGTTTCCGGTGATTTTCCCCTTATATTCGCCTCCCGGAAGACCGGCGGCGCTGAATCTGACCGGGGACGAACCATCAAAGAAATAAATCTTTAGAGTCACCCCTGCAGAGCTGTATCTAATCACACTCTTTTCGTCGACGATGCTCAGTCCGCTGTCGGTGGCAAAAGCTCTCCTGGCCATGGATGTCGCCTGCTTGCCGAGATAATTGAGGTCGCTGGATTCGATAATATCGATTGCGGCTTTTCCGTTCAGCTTCGTTGAACAATCCACGAGGATGATGGATTCTCTTTCGAGCGCGGGCATAATGTCATAGACCGTCCCCGTCTTGTCGCGTCTGTTTATGACGCAGATTTTCACCGGGGTTACGTATACGTTGTCCGTGTCCCTGTATACGTGACGGCCGGCAAGATATATATGCTCCGAATCTCCGGTGACGTCGCTATAATTATTCGCTGAAGGCGTGGCGCCGGGATAATAGGAATAGCCGTAAACCTTCAGGTCGATTTCGTCAACAAGCACTCCGTCACGGAACGATAAGATACGCTCCTTGAGAAAGTCGTATATGTTGATCGTTCCGTCGTTGTCTACAAACATATTATGCGGCATATTGGGCTGATATATTTCACTTTCAATGGGAGGACTTATGCCCACCTTGTTGTCTTCATCTCCTGCGGGGACAAAGAGCACAAGCTCCGAAACGGGTGCGGTATCGCCGTCAACCGTATTCGCGTTCGTCTTGTTATCGTCGACCGAAAACTCGGGCTGGCTGTTTTCGGGCTCGGATTGGTCACTTTCTTCACCGGAAGTGGTTTCCGATTCTTCGCTTGTTGTCTCTGACACATCCGCACCGGTGCTGTCATCGGTAAAATCCGACGACAGCCCGTCGCCGTTTCCGTTGTCGGAAAGCGCTTCGGCAGGTGTGTTTTGCCGGTCCGGAGGGTCTACGCTGTTACAGGCGCAGAGAACGGTAAACATTGAAACAATGATCAATGCGAGCAGGGTCTTCATTTGCTTTGACATGATGGTCATCCTTTCGTAGTAATTTGTCTGATTTACTTTATGCTTCAGCCTTCCCGAACGTGTGCCTTCACACTTTTCCTACTTCTTGCCTTCGATTCGCATAAAAATGCAGGCGTATTATGCACCACGCGCCGGGTTCGGCATAACATCTGAAAAAAACACAAACTGCCGCCGCACCGGAATGCGACGGCAGATTTCATAACAGGGATATACGGCACGCGGAAGACCGGAAAATTCGGTGCAGATTGCGCGTGTTCGGCTCTTCTCACTCTTCGGTGCGATGTTGTTCCTATTGAATCTATTGACCTCAAATGTAATATATCATAATATTTGCATTTTGTCAACATTAATTCTCAAAAATTTAATGTACCTTAAATCAATAGATGAACTTCCCACCCCTTTTCCGCTTTCGAGACGTCTTGACATTTTATGCTTTAGATCAAAAATCAAAGCGGGGCAGTTTGATAATGCCTCGCTTTGAAGTGATTGGTATTTGAGACTCAAGGGTGACAAACCTTGCATGGCTCATATCCTTCGGCAATAAGCGCCTCTCTGTTTCCGGTGAAATATTCCCTGTTTTTACTACTGATTCTTTTGGCACTTGAGCAACTTGGATAGTGAAATTTTTTTGTGTTTGTGTTCAACACATAATCTCTTTCTTCTCCACTAACAGACGATTCAGAAGATGATTCATTGTTTGTTTCAGACTCTTCGGATTCTTCGCCGTGTACAGGCTCTTCAGAAACATTTGATTCTTCATTCATGCTGCTTGGTTCTTCTGATGAAGACTGTTGAGAATCATCATTTTCTGGCTCTTTTGGCGGGTTCGTGAGTGTATCGGCGTTGGGATTTTTAGTAACTGTAAAAGTGATGCTTTCCCCATCACTTTTACAAATTATATCGCCCTGCATATCGGTTCGGTACACCTTAACGCCGGCATCGCGTAATCTGCTGAGTGTATTGTCCGCAGGGTGACCATATATATTGTCTTTCCCAACTGAAATGACTGCATACCTCGGCATAACAGATCTTAAAAACGGATATGTCGTAGAGTTTTCGGCTCCGTGATGCCCAACCTTAAGGACTGTTGCGGAGATATTTTTCTTGCTGTTCAAAATGGCTTGTTCAGCGTCTCTTTCGGCATCGCCAGTGAATAAAAAGCGCGTTTTGCCGTATGTTATCATCAAAACAATTGAGGCGTTGTTGGAGTCTTTCCCGCTGTTTACGGCAAGAATTTCAATTGTTGCACTACCAAAGACGTATTTGCTTCCTACCGATGGAACTTTCAATCCACCGCCCTTACTTTTCGCAAGCTCGCTGAACTTTTTAAAAGTATCAGAATCGTATTCGGTCACGGGGGAAAGTGTTTGTTTCGCTGTGGTATAGTTGAATGCACCAAGCAAACCGCCAATGTGATCCTCGTGGGGATGCGTTGCAATGACTATATCGAGTTTTTTGACATTTGTTTTTTTTAATACTGCATATATTTTATTGGAATCTCTTCTGTTGCCGCCATCGATGAGCATATAATTCCCATCGCATTCTACCAATGTTGCATCGGCTTGTCCGACATCAATAAAATGCAGAGTAAACGTGGAATCATTTGCGGTTGGTTCTTTTTGCGATTCTTCCTTTGGAGGCTGAGAAGGCTCTTCTTGTGATTCGTATTTCGAAGGCTGAGAAGATTCAATGTTAGATTCTGATGGTGTCATTACTGATGAGTCATCATAATCGCAACTGCTTTCGATAACAGGTAAATCGAGCCTTGAATTATCATTATTATGCTCAGAGTCAGATGTGATTTGATTGATTGAGGTATCGGTGGATTGTGAACCATTGTCAATATTTCCACATCCAACAAGTGACAAAATCGATGAAAACAGAATCAGTAAAATTGCAATGCTGCGTTTCATAAAAATGTAATCCTTTCATTAAAGTTACGGCTACTCTTCAAAAAATAGTGTAGCACTATTTGAATGTAATGTCAAGGCAGAAGAATTATTTATGTGCATTGAATGTGGGACAAGAAAGGAATTTCTCATTTTTCAAAGAAATTTTGCAAAAGCCCTTGACAAAACAAAAAAAAGTGCTATACTAATAGCAATGATTACTGTTAATCAGGAGAAATCAATGCAACGTAACACAACGCAGCGTATTGCAATAATGCGCAATATGCAAAGCAGATGCGACCACCCGACGGCATATGATGTGTATGACGCCGTGAAAACCGAGCTTCCGCACATAAGCCTCACAACGGTTTACAGGTTGCTCAACTCCCTGAACCGCGAAGGGCTTCTCAGACGTATCGTCGTCGAGGGCGAAAGCGACCGCTTTGATGCGGATATCAGCGGGCATTCCCATGCGGTCTGCACCGTCTGCGGCAGAATAATCGATTGCCCGGCGGTTTCGGGTGATGACGCTCCGTTTGAAAAGCTGCTTGAAGCCTACGGCTTTGAAGCGTCGTGCTGTGACATGATTTTTCGCGGCGTCTGCGCCGGATGCAGACAAAAACAATAAGAAAGCATTCGAAAAATAAAACATAACAGGAGAAATTGCAATGGAACTCAAAGGAACAAAAACAGAACAGAACCTCATGACCGCTTTTGCCGGTGAATCTCAGGCAAGAAATAAGTATACTTATTTCGCAAGCAAAGCAAGAAAAGAAGGCTTTGAACAGATCGCCGCAATTTTTGAAGAAACCGCAGCGAACGAAAAAGAGCACGCAAAGCTCTGGTTCAAGGAGCTGTGCGGCGGCGAAATTCCCGACACCGCAGCAAACCTTGAAGCCGCTGCCGAGGGCGAAAACTTCGAATGGACCGATATGTATGCTGAGTTTGCAAAGACCGCAAAGGAAGAAGGCTTTGCCCGCCTTGCATACCTTTTTGAAGCTGTCGGAAAGATCGAAAAGGCACACGAGGAAAGATACAGAAAGCTCCTTGAAAACGTCAAGGACGGCAAGGTGTTTATTGCTGATGATGTTGTTATCTGGCAGTGCACAAACTGCGGTCACATCCATGTCGGCAAGGAAGCTCCGAAGGTATGTCCCGTCTGCGCACATCCTCAGGCATACTTCCAGAGAGTCGCAAACAACTATTGATCGGAATCCGAACGGAATCATACCGGACAAAACACTGCAAAAAACGCTGTGAAATGCGATGAAAACGAGCTGAAAATCGCTGATTCCGCGGTAAAACGCAGTGAAAAATACCCGTTTACGGCGTATGAGGAACCGATATTTTTCGGCGCACGAGGAATCGACGCTCCGATAATCCATCCCCGGAATAATGCAAAAGAAAGCGCGCACCCGTTTTTCGCGGATGCGCGCTTGAACTTTTTTTGTTTGTTTTTGAGTGCAATTCAGCCGAGGAGTGCCGTACCGTAGAGTGCCGCGATAAGTGCATGACCGTCTGCATTGGGATGCGGGTCGATACTCGGAATGCCGTCCCCCGAAATGTTGCAGTTGACAAGGCGGACATCTCCGCTTTCGAATGCGGAATACACGTCCACAAGCGTATAATGCAGTTTTGAAGCTGCTTCGATGATTTCATCGTTGAGCTTTGCGATATATTCGTCGCACATTTTGCCGAAATCGAACACGGAACCGTCACTCAGCATCAGCGTGACGCCTTTGTAGGGGTTGTAAACCGTCTGATAATACAGCTTTGCATTGGGTGCCTTTGCACGTATCTGTGAAATGAAAGACGGTATGTCGGCTCTCAGCTGTGCGATGCCGGTGAGCGCGGAGACTTTGAAAGTATCCGATGTGAAAGCCTCCTTCAGCGCGTCGCCCATCTGTGAAAGGATCGCGATCAGCTGGTCCGGAGAAGCGCTTCCGTCAAGGAGCGGTGAAAAGCGCGGGTCGGACGATGCGACCGCAGAAAACGTAGCAATTGCAGTGCCGAGCAGGTTGTTGGCACCGATGGAGATGATGACGATATCGGTACTTTCGTCAAGTCCGTCGGCGGCTGAAATGTCGCTTTGCATATCGGCTGAGGTGTGACCGTTGACGGCATAGTTTTCGCATTCGAAGTCTTTTCCGGTTTCACGCAGCGACGCCGTCAGCAGGAAGGGAAACGCTTCGGTTTCTCTGTCCGCAAGCCCGTAGCCGTATGCTATCGAATCGCCGAATACGGCGATTTTTGTTGTTTCCTTTTGCGGCTTCACATCCGATACCTCCGGCTCTTCAGATATGTCCGATTCCTCCGATGCGGCGGTTACTGCGGACGCTTCGGAGGTTTTTTCTTCGCTTTTGTCGTGTGATTCTTCGAACGATATATCGTTCGATTTGTCGGGAGTGCTGTTTTCCGCCGCATTGCCGCAGCCGCAGAGCAGCAGGCAGAGCAACGTCAGCAGGGAAGCGAGACTCTTTATTAAAGTCGTTTTTTTCACTGAAATCAACCTTTTTGAGGACTTTTGCCCTTATTTTGTGTTGTATTTGCGTTTTATCTTGTTTGTCGTTGTCTTTTCAAACGGGGTGTCGCGGAAGACGATGTTCTTGATCGCTTTATAAGGCGGCTCTTCATCGTTGTATTTGCTTATCGTATCGTGTATGAGCTTTTCGACATCGGCAACGCCCTTCTGCTCCGCTCTTGCCCTGTTGGGATATATTTCGGCGCTGATGACCATCAAATCGCCTTTTGCCACGGAGGAAATGACGACCTCGTCGATGTATTCGGACATTGCGGCGAGTCTGTCTTCGATTTCCTCGGGATAGACGTTTTTGCCGTTTGCGAGGACGATCATGTTCTTGATTCTTCCGGTTATGAAGAGGAAGCCGTCATGACCGATGCGACCCATGTCGCCGGTGTGGAACCAGCCGTCGATTATGACCTTCTTGGTTGCTTCGGGGTTTTTGTAGTAGCCCAGCATTACGTTGGGACCCTTGACGCATATTTCGCCTTCGCCGTTTTCGTTCGGTTCGTAAATCATAAGCTCAACGCCGGGGAGAGGCAGACCGACAGAACCGTAATCATGAAATTCGGGACGGTTGACGGTGACGAGAGGTCCGCATTCGGAGATGCCGTAGCCGTTTATGAGGGTTATGCCGATATCGGTGAAGAATTCGGCAATATAAGGTTTGAGGGGTGCGCCGCCGCAGATGATGGACTTGCATTTGCCGCCGAAGGTTTCAAGCACATCCCTGAAGAATATTCCGCGCATATCGATGCCGACTTTCAGCAGCGCGCGCGAGGTTTTTATGAGCTTTTTGAACAGCTCGGTCTTGCCCTTTTCGTCGATTTTGTCCCAGATCGCGCGGTAGAATTTTTCAAGGAACAGGGGAACGAGCTGGACCTCGGTGGGATGATATACCTTGAAGTTCGGAAGCAGGGTGCGCAGACTTTCGTTTATGCAGATGCTCATCCCGTGGTGAAGCATGGTGAGAATGCCGCAGGTGGATTCGTATGCGTGATGATACGGAAGGACGGAAAGGCAGGTGTCGGAGATCCACATCATTTTCTGTGAGTTGACGATGTTGAAGCAGAGACAGCTTTCCGACAGCATGACGCCTTTTGATTTGCCTGTCGTGCCCGAAGTGAAAAGCAGCTCCTTGAGATCGTCAACATCGTGGCTGAGACCGAGGTAGCGCTTGTCGCCGCCGTCAAGCAGCTTCATGCCGCGCTTCAGAAGCTCAGACATGGAGTAGTGCATATCATCGGTGACGGAGGGTTCGTCCATGCAGATATAATGCGTTATATTCGGAAGGGAATCGGTCAGGGCGTTAATCTTTTCCTCGACTGATTTTGAATATATCACTGCGCTGCATTCCGCAAAATCAAGGATGTAGCGTGTTTCTTCGTTTGAAAGGTCTTTATCGATGGGGACGACAACGGCGTTTGAGTTGAGGACTGCGAGATAGGCGAGCACCCATTCATAGCGGTTATTGCCGATTATCGCGATATGCTTGCTTTCAAGTCCGAGTACGCAAAGAGCCGTGCCGAAAGAATCCATCTGATGACGCAGCTCGATATAGCTGACATCGGTGATGCTTTTACCTGTGCGGTATCTGAATGCGGGCTTTTCGCCGTACCTCGTTGCGCCCTCGTCAATGAGCTGACGGAGAGAGCCGAGGTCGCGTATGTTATATAAGGGGTAGTTGCTTTTTCTGTTTTTGAACATAGGATGATCACCTCAGTTTGGAGTGGGAATGGCAAATAAACATTCTACTCTAATTATATACATTTTCAAAGAAAAAGCAATACGGAATTTTATGAACCGTATATGAACGTTTTTTTGAGGCTTCGGCGTCATACACGTGTGAAGAGCGGGCTGCGGCGAGCTGTCTGTGGCAAAAGCGATGACTATTGCATATACTTCAGCGAGGTGTTTTCCATGAACGGTATTACGATAACACTGCCCGACGGTGTTGCGGCGAGCTGTGTCGCATACGACGGCGAAAACTATTATGCGTGTGACGGAGTGCGTACCGTCGTTTACGAATTTGATGCTTCCGGTCAGCCTGCCGGGTGCTACAATACGGTGCGACCCTACAAAGCTCTCAGGAGCGATGCTTATTCCGGCGGATTTCTTGCGCTGGGCGACGGGTGCGGGCGGAACATTTATTATCTTGATGCGAATATGCGCGAGACGGGGGCGATATGTCCTGCCGGAGAGGGAAGCGCGCGTTACGTCGGGGTTGCGGTGAACGGAGCGCTGCTTGATGTGACGTATGATCACCGCATCATACGATGCACGCGGAGCGGCGGCTATATCGGCACGCTGAATACCTCGCGCGGCGGCACCGTTTTTCTCGGATACGATGAATATACCGAGGGAAACGCGCTTGCGGTCGAAGAGGACGGCAGGCTTTATGTTGCTGTTGACGGAGAGACGTGTACGATGCCGGCGTGTACTTCATTCCGCGGGTTCCTGCCGTTTGCGGACAAAATTTCGCTTGCTCTCGGGTACAGGTATCTTTACACCTATATCATGCCCGTTGCGGCGGAGGGAAATGCCGATTTTTCGGCAATTCTCGGCGGAATTTTCGGATATAATACGGGAACGGGATGTTGCAATATCAGAGAAAAAGGTGTATAATAATAAAAACATCACAGCACAATCCGCGACCGACGCTGCCCGTGCAGCCGTGTGCCGTGTGCGTGCGGTGAGAATTCATTACCGTGGGAGATCTGTATGACTCCCCGTACACCGGAGACTTCTATGATTTGGGACAGTATTTATCTTACCGCAGAACAAATGAAGCTGCTTGACACTGCCGCCGGAAGGTTCGGAGTCAGTGAAAAGGAGCTTATGCGCTCAGCCGGAGAAGCGATTTACCGCGAGGTCATCGCGGCGGTACCCGATGGCGACATTGCCGTCGTCTGCGGCTCGGGCAACAACGGAGGCGACGGCTATGCCGCCGCGGCAATGCTTGCGGAGGGCGGGCGCAGCGTCACGGTCATTGCGTCTGCACCGCCGAGAGGCGAATCCTCCCGCTTTTTTGCGGAGCGCTATGCATCGATGGGCGGTGAAACGCTGCACTATGCCGATTCACCCATGCAGTGCGCGGATGTTATCGCGGACTCGGCGGTCGTAATCGATGCGCTTTTCGGCTTTTCATTCAGAGGACAGCTTTCGGGCGATTATGCCGAGCTGACGGAGCTTATCAACGGTAGTGACGCTTTTGTCGTTTCGGCGGATATGCCGAGCGGTGTTTATGCCGACGGCGGATATGCCGACGGCTGTGTCAGCGCTGATGTTACCTGCACGTTCAGCGTCAACAAGCCCGCAACGGTGTCTTATCCGGCATACGGCTTCTGCGGCAGGGTCGTGCTGTGCGATATCGGTGTGCCGGAGGAGGCAATGACGGACATATGCTCGGCGGGAGCTATCCTGACGGACGACGTTCTCGGATTTGCGGGAAAGCGTCCGGACAATTCGAACAAGGGTACGTTCGGCACGCTTCTCTCGATATGCGGCTCGCCGAATATGACGGGAGCGGCGTATCTTTCGGCGATGGGAGCGCTCAGGAGCGGCGTCGGTCTGCTTATGATCATGAGCGACAGTGAAACGCTGGGCGTTTTGAAAAACCGGCTTTCGGAGCCTGTTTTTGTGCCGTTCCTCAGCGGCAAACCGTCAAGGAGATATACCGCGCTGCTGGTTGGCTGCGGTATCGGCAGGGTTTATGACAACGTTCTCGGAGACATTCTGAGGGAGCAGCAGCGCATTACAACTATCATTGACGCGGACGGAATAAATTACATCGCTTCGCATATAAATGTACTGACGGAAATGCAGGGTGACATCATTCTGACTCCCCATCCGGGCGAAATGGCAAGACTTACGGGGCGCACGGTCGACTATGTCAACGCGAACCGCGAGGAATGCGCGCGGTCGTTTGCGATGGAGTTCAGATGCGTCCTTGTCCTGAAGGGCAACCGCACGGTCATTGCATCGCCGACGGGACAGGTCAGTATCTGCCCGGTCGGGTGTTCTGCGCTTGCCAAGGGCGGCAGCGGTGATGTGCTTGCCGGTGTTATTGCGTCGCTTGCGGCGCAGGGTGTGTCGCCGTATCAGGCGGCGTGTGTCGGCGTTTATGCGCATGCGCTCGCAGGTGACAGGCTTGCCGCTGTGTGGGGTGAAAGAGGCGTTCTGCCTCACGACCTGCCGCGGGAAATAGGGCGCATTCTGGGATAGCACCTGCTTTTCCGACAATATTAATGATATTATCGGAGTGGTGCTTTTTGAAAAAGATCATAACAGTTTTGCTTTCCGCCGTTCTGGCTCTGACACTTTTTTGCGGCTGTGCGGGCGGCGACGGTACGGATGCTTTGCGTAAAGCGCTGGAGTACCCGCTGACGCTGGACGCGGAATCGGGCGAGCTGGCATTTGTGCTGACGCTTGAAACCAACGAAAACGCGACGGCAAAAATGACGGCTCCGCGCACGCTTTCGGGACTCGACCTCGTGAAGAACAAAAACGGGGTTACGGCGTCGTACAAGGGTATGACGGTGCCGCTTCCCGAAGCGTCGGCGGGTAAGGTGTTTGCGCTTGCGGACATCGTAAACGCGGTCAGGACGGCGCTTGACGACGGTACATACGTCACGGGGCGCGACGGCGACCTCAAGACCGTATCCGCCGCTTGCGGAGATGCGGTATGTACGCTCTATTACATCGACGAAGCGCACTTCAGCTCGGCTGAGATGAGCTGTGGCGGGAAGAAAACGGTATATAACATAACCGTCAGGCAGGCGGAGGAGCAAAGCTCCGCAGTGTCGGCGGAACAATCCAATCAATCAAAGGAAACGGTTCAGGATGCTGAAAAATCGGGCTGAAGCCATTATAAATACTGAAAATCTTGCACATAATTTTAAGAAAATACGCGCGATGGCGGGCGGCAGCCGTGTTATCTCCGTTGTTAAGGCGGATGCATACGGACACGGCGCCGCCGAATGCGCTCACGTTATAGAACGGTGCGGCGGCGATATGTTTGCGGTTGCGTCTGCCGACGAGGGCGCGGCGCTCCGCGAAAGCGGCATTGCGGGTGATATTCTCGTGCTCGGCATAAGCACTGCGGAGGAGCAGAAGCGGCTTCACGAATTTGACCTGATACAGTCGGTCGCGTCACGCGAATATGCGGACGAGCTGGGTGCACTCGGATATCCGGTGAGGATCCACATCAAGATAGATACCGGTATGAGCCGGCTCGGTTTTTACTGCCATGGGGAAGAGGATACCGCGGCAGCATACGAGGCGGTACGCGATGCGCTGGAGAAGAACAAGAACCTGAAATGCGAGGGCGTTTTCACTCATTTCGCCTGCTCGGACGAGCCGTATGATTCCATGACGCGCCGTCAGTTCGGGGCATTTTCGGCGTTTTGCGGTCTGTGTGAGAAAGGCGGTCTCGGGCTCGGTATGCGGCATTGCTGCAATTCGGCAGCGATCGTGAATTTTCCGGAAATGCATCTCGATGCGGTCAGGGCGGGTATTCTGCTTTACGGGCTGTCGCCGAATCCGGGAGTTACCGATGCTGCAGGGCTTTTGCCGTGTATGACGCTGAAGGCGAATGTCGTTCAGCTTTCGCACATCAGAAAGGGCGACACGGTGAGCTACGGCGCGGCGTTTGTCAGCGACCGCGACATGACGGTGGCAACGCTTTCGGTCGGATATGCCGACGGGCTTTTTCGCGCGCTTTCGGGTAAAGCCGACGTTGTGATACGCGGGAAAAAGGCGAAAATGGTGGGAAAGATATGCATGGACATGTGTATGGCGGATGTTTCGGACATTGACTGTGAGGTCGGCGACGAGGCGGTCATTTTCGGCGACGGACAGAGTGCGGACAGACTTGCGGAGCTTGCGGGAACGATCAATTACGAGATACTCTGCTCGGTCAGGAACCGTGTCAGCAGGAGATACATATGACAGGCGTGACGGAGAGGCTTTTTGCGCTTGCGGACGAAGGGTACCGCGAGTTCAATTCGTCGCTCATCCCGACGCTTGACAAAAGCGGTTTCATCGGAGTGAGAACGCCGGCGCTGAGGACGCTTGCGAAGGAGCTTTACGGGACGGGAGAATATGCGGAATTCCTGCGGGAGCTGCCGCACAGGTATTTTGATGAAAATCAGCTCCACGCATTTGTCGTTTCACTCATCAGGGATTACGACGAATGCGTTGCGGCGGTTGATGAATTTTTGCCGTATGTGGACAACTGGGCGACCTGCGACCAGCTTTCGCCGGGTGTGTTTGCAAAAAATCATGAGAGACTCGCTGCGGACGCATACCGCTGGACGGAGGCGGAGCATACGTATACCGTCAGGTTCGGGATCGGTGCGCTGATGGCACACTTTTTAGACGGCGATTTCAAACCGGAATATCTTCGTCGGGTGGCTGAGATCAGGTCAGAGGAGTATTACATCAGGATGATGCAGGCATGGTACTTCGCGACGGCGCTTGCAAAGCAGAGAGAGGCGGCTTTGCCGTATTTTTCGGGCGGTCTGCGCGACGAATGGGTCAGAAAAAAGGCAATATGCAAGGCGATCGAGAGCAGACGCGTCGATGATGCGACGAAGGAGCTTCTCCGCGGAATGAGATAAGAAATAAAATAATTATTGACAAATTGCATGATGGTATGGTATAATACGAATGTCTTAGAGTGAGTCAACGTGAACGCACGCTGAAAGGAGACATTTATGTACCCATTCTATTCGGCAGATATCGGAAAGCGATGTTTGGTTTTCCGGCGTATTATTAGTGTGAACCCGTATATTATGAACAGGAAGTTCGCCTTCCTTTCCGAGAGCGCATGAATTCCCATAGGGGGAGTTTGTGCGCTTTTTTGACTTTTTGAGCTGAAAACAGGAGAAATGAGTATGAATAAAAGAACTTTATTTGCAGGCATGTTGTTTGCCGCAGTGTTATTTTCGGGGTGCGGCGACGGCGTGGCGGACAGCAGTGACATGAGTGAAGCTTCGCGTGGAGAGATTTCGGGGGTGGTATCTGCCGAAAAGGATATATCCGGAAATGAAGAGGTTTCACGTGAGCCGGAGGAAAGCGAAAAAGCAAACGTTTCGGACGGAGGTGCGTCAGAGAACACGGACGTCAGCCGTGAGGGAGATGCTTCGGCGACGGAAGAGGTTTTTGAGATCGACGGGTGCTATTACCTGAATCCCGAAGGGGCGACGGAGGCGGTGACCGGAGATCCCGTAACGATTGAGTTCTCGGATTTCGAAAGCATGGCTGCATTTATGCAGAAAAAGGAATATTCGAAGGCGGAGCTGAAAGATATGGCACGGCTTTTTTCAAAGGATGAGCACGGTATCAGGCTTGGTGATGTGAACCGCGTTTTATTTCCGATAGCCAATGGCTTTGAAGTCGACTGCTGTGCATGGCTTGGTGCTGATCATTTTTGGTATTGTATGGAACATGGTGACAAGGTTACGGAGTTCCATGTTTGGGGGCAAGCAAATCAGCTGAACGAACATCGTGAATATATGAATAACGCATTCAGATATGAGCGCCTTCTTCTGAATCCTCGAACATCCAAACACAAACTGACCAAAGAAGTCAAAAATGGGATAGAACATTTTGATGTTGAATATGAGACATCCACTCATTATCGTCATAAAGGATATTACGATTTCGTAAAAGATGGTGTTTCGTACAGCGTCTATATTACTTATTCATCGGTTCCAAAGGGGGAAAGCAAAGAATCATTGAATGAGATTGCGCAAGTTCATATTATTGCGACGGATGGCCAAAAAGATTGGATATGTACTATAAAGCATCATAATGAAGCGGCGATTGCGGAGCCGGACTATATTGCTTCGTTCGGTTGGAAAGAGATTGACCTCACCAAATAAAGGCATCACCGCGCAAAGCCCGAGCGGCACACTTGCTTGCATCTTTTCCGCCATATTTCAAAAAAATTCTTGTCTGTAGCTCCACTACAG
>ULJH01044789.1_pt1 | contig 14118 bp, 10 predicted proteins | sample 1950781 | NCBI WGS metagenome assembly ULJH01 (sample SAMEA4835462, study PRJEB28245) | human gut metagenome | biome: gut microbiome; material: fecal sample | place: Denmark | collected 2008 | reverse complement strand
CAGCAGGTATTTTGACAGCAGCAGCACGACCAGCGCAATCATCATCCCAACCAGCACGTCCTGCGGCGTGTGCGCGCCGAGCCAGTTGCGGGCAAACGCCGTCAGCAGCGTCAGCAGCACACACGGCAGAATCCACCATTTGCTGTACTTTTTCAGGTACGCCGCGATGTTTCCGTAAAAGGACGCTGCCAGTGTCGCATGTCCGCTGGGGAACGAGTAGCCCGTTGCCGTTGCCGCCGCTTCCGGAGCGATTTGCAGCCGCGCATCCTGCTTCCACGGGCGATAGACGCACGCGATATTCTTGATGAGCTGCGTCACCATCGTTGCACCCGCGAAGCACAGCCCCATCCGCTGCCCGGTGCGCTTGTCGATGCACCAGTAAAATACGACGATAATGACAACCGGCAGCGACCCGGCGGCAAATTCCGAAATGAAGAGCAGCAAGCTGTTGATGAAGTTCGGCGCCTCCGCCCGGAGGTTCTGCAAAAACAGCAGATATTCAAAATCCAACGTTGTTTGACTCCTTTGTTACTTAATGACACTCATGTCCAGCGCCATCTTCGCCCATGCGTCCGAAGCGCCGCTTGCGCCCGTGACTTCCGTGCCGGGCTGGTAATCCGGCGTGGTGTACCAGCCGCAGAAGGTCATGTGCGGGTAGGTCGGGGCATCCGGCAAATCCGCCTGATGAATCGCGCTGCCGTTCACATGGTAGGTCGTCAGCGCCGTCGCCATGCCCTCCACCTTGATGCGGTAAGCGGTAATCTTCCCGTTCGTCGCGATGACATAACAATTTTGCAGCTGTGCAGGGCTATCAACGCCGTTTTTGCGCATTTCCGCCAGCAGGATTTCGCTCGTGAACCACGCGGTCTTCGTACCGTCCGCGTTCTGTTCGACGCTCGCCGCGTCCACCGGAATCCACCAGACGCTCTTTTCCGCGCTGTCCAGCACGATTTTAGGCGTACCCGCGCCGGAATAGCGAATGCCAATGCGTGCGCCGTCCGCGAACCACTCTATTTTCGCTTCGAGCTGGATGTAGGAGGAATCCCATTCCTTCTGGCTCGTCAAGCCGTCGGCGTTCGCCCAGAGGATGCTCTCGTCCGCCGCTGCGCGCACTTCCGTCAGCGCACTGCCCCATGCCGCGCTGTTCTTGCCCTCCCACAGCGCGTCCAGCACCTGCGGGTACACCACGCTCGTCGCCTGACTGCGCAGCTTCGGATTCACCGCGCGGCGAATCCAGGCGTGGCACTCACCGCCGGACGTCTGATTGTTCCCATTATCCCAGATGACAATCGGCACGCCGTAGCGCTGGGCATTCTGCGCGACACAGTACGCCCACTTCGCGCGCTCGTCGTGATTGCCATTCGTGTTCGTCGCACCCGTTTCGCCCATCACGACCGGAATCCCCCGGTCAAGGAAGGTTTCCTTGATGTTCTCGAACACGCGGTTGATTTTCGCGCCATCCTTCTCCGGGTCGAACGTCGTCTGCGTATCCTGCAGGCAGAAGGTCTGCGGGTCGTACGAATGCACAGACACGATGATGTTTGCCGCCGCTTCGCCATCCACCGTCGGCAGGGCAATCGCCGCCGTGCCCGCCGGGGAGCTGGTCGCCGCGTAGCCCGGAATCATCAGGCAGCGCTCGGCGTTGCAGCCCTTGGCGTCCTTGCGGATGGTGTTCACAAACACTTGGTTGAGGTAGTTGACGGCAGCGTAGCACGCCGCGTTGCCGCCCCACTCATAGTTCGTACCCTGCGCGCGCGGCTCGTTCATGCCCTCGAAAATCACATGCTGGTCAAAGTCGGCGAAGGTGTCCGCAATCTGCCGCCACATTGCCGTCAGCTGCTCGCCGATTTTCTCCGCGTCCGCCGCGAAATTCGGCTCGTTAATCCACGCTTCGTGGTGCACATTGAGGATGACGAACAAGTCCGCCTCTCGCGCCCATTCGACCACTTCATGGACATGCTGGAGGAAGTCCTCGCGGATGGTGTACGTCCCATCGTCCGAGGTATAGCGGTACCAAGTCACGGGAATGCGGATGGTGTCAAAGCCCGCTTCCTTCACGCGCACCATCAGTTCCGGGGTGATTTTCGCGTTCCCCCACGACTGCTCCTGCGCGGTCACATCCGCGGTATTGCCGCCGGTTGCGTCCAGCGTATTGCCCAGATTCCACCCGAAACCCATCATCTCGACGATTTCCGTCGCTGTTTTGCCTGTTAGCATGGTTGATTCCTCCTCGGCGGCTGCCGGAAGCACCGGCAGCAGCATGGTCAAGAATAGTGCAATCCATTTTCGCATGTTTTGCATGAATTTTCCTCCTATTGCTTATAGAATTGGATTGTTACGCAGGGATTTCGCTCCTGCGGGAGCGACCAAAGGGCTTTCCGATCGCCCTTTGGAAACCTTCGGTGCCCCTTCGGATGTTACAGGTCTGTTATGTTAGTTTTTTAGTTTGTGTGCTTTTGGTTGTTGAGAAATTGCCTTCCCCTTTCGCCGGCGGACGCATTGTCAGACTAATTCTGTTCGTTTTCGCATCCGCTTCCAGCACCCACACGGTCACGATGTCGCCGACTCGGACGACTTCGCTCGGATGATTCACGCGGCGCTGCGCCATCTGGCTGATATGCACCAAGCCGTCGCGGTGAACGCCGATATCCACAAACGCGCCGAAGTCAGTCACGTTGCGCACCGTGCCGCGAAGCTCCATGCCGGGCTGCAAGTCCTTCAAATCCATCACGTCGCTGCGCATCAGCACCTGCGGCAGCTCATCGCGCGGGTCGCGGCCGGGGCGGGACAGCTCCGCCGCAATGTCGCGCAGGGTCGGTTCACCCACATTCAGCTGCTTCGCCAGCGCCGCGAACCCCTCCGCGTCCGCCAAGGTCAGCAGCTTGCCGACCGCCTCCGCCGGGGTGAGCGAAAAGTGCTTCAAAAGGGCGCGCGCCGCGTCGTAACTCTCCGGGTGAACACCTGTGTTCTCTATCAAGTCCTTGCCGCCGGGAATGCGCAGGAAGCCTGCGCACTGTTCGAAGGCTTTGGGGCCAAGGCGCGGCACTTTCTTCAGCTGTGCGCGGGTCGTGAACGCTCCATTTTCCTCGCGGTACGCCACGATGTTCTTCGCGACGGTCGTGTTGATGCCCGCGACGTAACTCAGCAGCGACACGCTCGCCGTATTCACATCCACACCAACGCTGTTCACACAGTCCTCGACCACGCCGCCCAGCGCCGCGTCCAGTTCCGCTGCTTTTAGGTCATGCTGATACTGTCCTACGCCAATCGCCTTCGGATCGATTTTGACCAGCTCCGCCAGCGGATCCTGCAGCCGCCGCGCAATCGACACCGCCGAACGCAGACTGACATCAAACTGCGGGAACTCCTCCGCCGCCAGCTTCGACGCGGAATACACCGACGCGCCCGCCTCGCTGACGACCATGTATTTGAGCGCGTCGCCCAGCGCCAGCTCCTTCATCACCTCGACGAAGAACTGCTCTGTCTCGCGCCCCGCCGTGCCGTTGCCAATGGCGACGATGCCGACGTGGTGCTTCTGGATCATCCGCTTGACGGTTTCCTTCGCCTGTGCAACCTTGCCGTGGCTGGGCAGCGGGAAAATGACGCCCGTATCCAGCACGCGCCCGGTTTCGTCCACAACCGCGACCTTGCAGCCCGTGCGGATGCCGGGGTCAAGCCCCATCGCGACCTTTCCTCGCACCGGCGGCTGCATCAGCAGCGGGCGCAGGTTCAGCGCGAACACGCGAATCGCCGCTGCGCTCGCCTTGTCGGTCAATTCCGCGCGCAGTTCCGTGTCCAGCGACGGCGCAATCAGGCGCGTGTACGCGTCGTCGCACGCCTGCGCAACGTACTTGCACGCCGGGCTGCCCGTCTGCTGCACAAAGCCATAGCGCACGAGCTGCTGCGCCTTCTCCTTGTCCACGTCCAGCGCGACTTTGAGGAAGCCCTCCTTCTCCCCGCGGTTCATCGCCAGCACCCGGTGCGACGGCATCAGGCGCAGCGGCTCGCGGTGGTCGTAGTACATGCGGTAGGTGCTGTCCTCGTCTTTCGCCGCGACCGTCGCGACCATCGCCGTTTGATGGTAGTACGTTTTGAGCTTCGTGCGGACGGCGGCATCGTCGCTGACGACCTCGGCGATAATATCCATCGCGCCTTGCAGGGCATCCTCCGCCGTTTCGACGCCCTTCTCCGCGTTCACATAGCGCAGGGCGATGGTTTCCGGCGCCATCATGTTCCGCTGCTGGAGCATCAGCGCGTTCGCGAGCGGCTCCAGCCCCTTCTCCTTGGCAATGGACGCGCGGGTACGGCGCTTCGGGCGGTACGGGCGATAAATATCCTCCAATTGCGCCAATGTCGCGGCAGCATCGAGGTCGCTTTGCAGCTTCTCCGTCCAGACATCTAACTTTTGCAGGCTTTCACTGATTTCCTGCCGACGCGCTTCGAGCGCCCGCAGTGCCGTCAGCCGTTCGCTGATTTCGCGCAGCTTCTGGTCATCCAGCGACCCGTGCTGTTCCTTGCGGTAACGCGCGATAAACGGCAGCGTGCAGCCCTCGTCAAGCAGGCGAATGACGGCGTCGATTTGCCACGGGGCGGTTTGGAACTCCTGACAGAGCGTTTGTGTGATAGTCATGTCCTCACCTCAAATAATGATGCCTTCCAAATGATCCACCTCATGCTGAATCACCTGCGCGGTGAAACCAGAGAACCGCTGCACATGCCGCTGCAGCTGCTCATCCTGATATTCCATCAAAATCTGCTGATACCGCAAACACGGGCGCTCGCCGTCCAGCGACAAGCACCCCTCCTGCGCTGCGAAGGGAATCTGGCGATCCGTGATGACCGGGTTGAGCATCACCAGCACGGTTTTCCCCGCCATCACCGCAATGATGCGCTTGCGGACGCCAATCATGTTCGCCGCCATGCCGACGCACTCGTGCGCATGGGCGCGCAGGGTATCCGCGAGGTCACGCGCAACGGGCAGATCCTCCGCCGTCGCCATCTGGCTCTTGCAGGACAGGAACATCACATCTCTCACAATCGGCTGAATCATTGCTTTTTCACCACCACGCCGCCAGTTTTCCAGATGCTTCTTTCGGGCACTTCACCACGCACGCAGCTCAGCGGGTAGATTTGGCTCTCCCGCCCGATAACCGTGCCGGGGTTCAGCACGCTGTTGCAGCCGACTTCCACATAGTCGCCAAGCATTGCCCCCATTTTCTTCAAGCCGGTTGCCATGCTTTCGCCTGCGCCGCGAACCGTCACCAGCGTCTTGTCGCTCTTCACGTTGCTGGTAATCGACCCTGCCCCCATGTGGCTGCAATAACCGAGGATGCTGTCGCCGACGTAGTTGTAGTGCGGCGTCTGCACATGGTCGAAAAGAATCACGTTCTTCAGCTCCACAGAGTTGCCGACCACGCAGTCTGCCCCTACCAGCGCACTGCCGCGGATGAACGCGCAATGCCGCACTTCCGTCCGCGCGCCGATGATGCAGGGCGCACCCAGATACGCCGTCGGCGCAACCGTCGCGGTTTTGTGCACCCAGACATGCTCGCTGACTTCGGTGTATTCCGCCGGGTCAAGCGCCGCGCCGATACGCAGGATTTCCGCCTTGATGCCCACAAGCGCCTCCCACGGATAGGTAAACTGCCGCAGGTAATCCGCCGCCAAAGTGTGGTTAAGGTCGTAAAGCTGTTCGATTGTCAGCATAATCTGCCTCCTATTTATTATGTTGATTGCTTTTTCGCCCTGCGCCGCCGAATCAGCCAGAGCATAAACATCGCCATCAGCAGCCCCGCCAGCGCGCCCGATGAATCCACCAGCACATCCTGCCACTTGCCCGTGCGCCCGGCAACGAAAAGCTGATGGATTTCGTCCGTCGCGGCATAGAGCGTACATCCCGCCCATGACAGCCAGTGCCAGCGGGCGCAGTAGCTGTCCAGCAGCAGCGTCAGCAGGATTCCCAAGAGCGTGTACTCCAAGAAATGCGCCGTTTTCCGCACGGCAAAATCCACCTGTACATACAGCTTCCAGTACGCCTGCCCCGTCAGTCCCTGCCGCTGCGCCAGAGAATCCGTAATTGGGCGGGCAATTTTATCGCTGATGCTGCTGGACTGCGTGCCTTCCTGTGCCGAGAAGCCGAACATCACCAGCAGCAGGGACAGCGTAATCAGCCAGAGGATAGCACGATAAAGGTGTATTTTCCAGTTCAAGGTTGCTTTCCCTTCCTGCGGCGAAAGTTACGCCGCGCTTGTTTATTTCGCGCTCCACCCCGTCAATTCCTGCCGTGTTGCATGGATTTCACGAAAAAAGGGCTGCCCGTTGCAGACAGTCCTTTTGTTGGATTATTTCACGCGCTCGCAGTACACCGCCACGCGTTTTGTACCGCTGAGGGTGCAGGTCACAAGCGTCAGGTCATAGTCGGAATGGGCAATTTCGTTCGCATCGTTGGGGGAAATCGTGTTTTTCTCCCGCACAACGTAGCGGAAAACGTTATTCTCCATGTCCGTGAAGGTAACGGTTGCGTCCAGCGCCAAGCTGCTCAGCTTGCCAAAGTGGTAGGTGTGCGCAATAATAGCGAGGTTGCCCGCGTAGGCGCTGCCGGAATAGCGACACGGCGACACGCTCAGGTTCTCGTACGACCAATTGCGCTGCACCGGCACTTTCAGCCCCAGCGACGGGATGGACAGCGTGCCGATATACTCATGCCCATTGACCTTCTCGCCCGGCATTTCGATTCCCGGCACGCGCTCGTAGAGCTTGCCCGTCGGCGCGGGCGTGGGTGTCGACGTGGGTTCGGGGGACAGTGTCGGTTCAGGCGTTTCGGTCGGTTCGGGGGATTCCGTCGGCATGGGCGTTTCGGTGATTTCCGGCGTGCTCGTCGGATTTGATGTCTGCGCGGCATCCGGCGTGCTCGTCGGCTTCGGCGGATTCGTTGCAGTCCCTGCCGTCGGCGCGCTCGTCGGTTTCGGCGGATTCGTCGCATCCCCTGCCGTCGGCACGCTCGTCGGCTTCGGCGGATTCGTCGCAGTCCCTGCTGTCGGCGCGTTTGTCGGCTTCGGCGGATTCGTTGCAGTTTCTGCTGTCGGCGCGTTTGTCGGATTCGGCGGATTCGTCGCATCCCCTGCCGTCGGCACGCTCGTCGGTTTCGGCGGATTCGTCGCAGTCCCTGCCGTCGGCGCGCTCGTCGGTTTCGGTGGATTCGTCGCAGTTCCTGCCGTCGGCACGTTTGTCGGTTTCGGCGGATTCGTCGCAGGATTCGCCGTTGCGGGCGCATCCGTCGCAGGGGTGTTCGTGGCGGTTACGTCATCACGCGGAATGTCGGTCGTCAGTGCGTCAGTTACGGAGGGCGTGGATGCTGCCGGGGTATCCGCCGCAGTGGCATCCGCCGTCGGCGCGTCGGTTATCGGCGCATCCGTCGCGGGTGTGTCAGTCGGCATCATCGTCGCGGTGATTACGGGCGGTGCAGCGGTTTGCTGCGATTCCATCTGCCGCTGAATGCGAATCTGCTCCAGCGCCATCAGCGCATCATCCGACTCCTGCTGCGCGCGGCTGGCATCCCACTGGTTGTAGCCCACCAGCGCCAGTGCCGCCAAAATCAGCACCAGCCCCAGCGTCATCAGCAAATTGCCCTTACGGTTCTTCATGCTCTTGGCTCCATTTCCGGTGCAGAATCCAGCCAATGACGAACAGAATCATGCCCGCACCCGCCAGAATCGGCACCGGCCACCACAGCTGCCCCGTTTCGGGAATCGGGGCGGTCGGGGTCGGCGTGACCGTGCGGCGGTTGGTAATCACATACACGCCGTTTTCGATGGAATATTCCGGCTCATAGTACACGTCAGCCCCCAGAATCTCGTTGAGGGTGTACACATGGTCAGCCGGCAAATCCTTGAAGATATGATGCCAGTTGTTTTCGCTGTTCAGAATCACCGTGTCGATATGCTGACCGTCCTGCATCAGATGAATTTCAATCTGCACAGGGCGATATGTGCCGCGGTTGTCGTCATCCCACACCTTGACGCACTCAAGGTCAATCAGCGCGGGGGAACGCTCCAGCTTGATGGTGGAGAGGACATCGTACTGCCACTCGTCGTCCACATTGCGCGTCGGCACAGAGGTCAGGAAGGACTGGAAGCTGTACGCCCAGCCGCCGATGATAACCGGCGTGCCAGAAACAAGGTACAGACCGGGGTTGAGTCCCGCGAAGGCAACTCGACCGTTTTCATCCGTCGTGCCGGTGAAATCAGGCGTTTCGGACGCGGTGAGGGCTTTCATCGCTTCGGACGCGGCTGCCCAGTCCGCCGCATTCTTCAGCGCGTTAATGTCGATATTCAGGGTGCTGTACGGGCTGCGCAGGGCGAACCGAGCGTCCGCATCCATGTCCGCCACCTGATACAGCTGGAAGGTCACGCCGGGCAGGTGCGCATCATCCTCGTTGTCATCCGCCTGAATGGCGAACGTCAAGGGGTGCGTCAAATCCACCCGTTCAAAGGCAAGCGCGCAGGGCGCAAGCAGAAGGCAGCACAATGCTGTCAGCAGGACAAGCGCCAGCAGGCGCGAGGGTTTGCGGCTCATCACGACCGCTCAGCTCCTTTCCGCTTCTTGTGTTTCGGGCTGGTTGTTACCAGCATGAGAATGAGGAGAATCAGCAGCATCGGCGCGGCGACAATCGGCGCGACGATGTAGGGGTCAATCACGAGTGCGTCCGCGGAGATGCGCACGGATAGCTGCGCAAGCGACGTTTCGACCCGGTGTCCGCGGACAAGCAGCCGGTGCGAGTTAATGCCGTAGGGCGTGCAGGTGACGAGCGTGCACAAATCCATGCCGTCATAGATTTGCAGTGCGCTGACGTCATGCGGCTCGACAATGAGAATCTGGTCGATTTCATAGGTCAGGACCTTGTCCAGCACGCGGAGGGTGAAGGTATCGCCGTAGGTGAGCTGGTCAAGGTTGGTAAAGAGCTTGGCGGAGGGCAGCCCTCGATGCGCCGAGAAGGCGGAATGCGTCCCCGGTTCACCAGTCGGCAGGCTTGTGCCCTCAATGTGACCGACGGCGACCTGAAGCACGTTGGCGTTCGTCGAGTGATACAGCGGCAGCGTCACGGCAATCTGCGGAATCTCAATCACCCCGATGATGCCCGAACCGCCGACATTCATCACCGCGTCGTACTCCTCGCGCTCCTCGTCGGTCATGATCAAGCGATCAACGGTGGACTGTGCGCGGAGTTTTTCGTTATAAGCGTTTGCCGCCGCCCAATCCGCCTCGTAATCCTTCTTGGACTCCTGCTCCACCACCGTGTTGTAGGTGGCTACGGCACGCGACTGGTGGAAGGAATTGTAGAAATCCGACACGGACGGGTACAGAAGGAGCGCCAGACCCACAAACAGCACCACAAACAGCAAAATGGTTGTCATATTGCGCTTCATGAGCCGCCTCCTTTCTGCAAACATGCTTCATTTCCCCATTTGGGAATGCCGGGCGGCGGCATTGCGCGCACCGCCCGGCAGGGGTTTCATCAGAACATGGGGATGTTCAACGAATTGCGGGAGAGAAATTAGATTTCGTCCGCTTCGGCCTTGCGGCGAACGATGAGGATGAGCGCCGCGCCCACGAACATCATGCCGCCCAGCACGTAGAAGATGGTCGTGCCGATGCCGCCGGTCTCAGGCAGGGTCGCGCCGGACTTGTTGACGAGCTTGTTGTTCATCGTAGAAGCCGCCGTGAGTTCCATGGTTGCACTTGCACCACCAGCAGCTTCCTTGTGGTCTGCCGAAATCGTGATGGTGACAGGATCCAGCGGATTATAGGTAGCAGGAACCGTGGTTTCCTTCAGCGTGTACGTGCCGTGATCCAGACCGATGATGTTGAACGTACCATTGGCTTCCGTAATCATTTCATTGTTTGCGACATCCGTATAGGTATCATTCGGCTTCGTGGTGCCTGCGACAACGTAATTGCCAGCGGCATCCTTCCACAGCGGAACAACACGATCATTTTGGTCATAAAGCGTGAAGCCAGCGCCTTCCAGTTCGTTGCCTGCCTCAGCCGTGTTCGCATACTTCGTGTTGTTCACAACATAGGTGAAGAGCCACACATGGTCTTCCGGCGTTTTGCCCATGCCATCAGCATTGGGGTTGTTGGAGTATTCCAAATCGACGCTGTTCTTGTTGTCCGTGCTGTTGGCGCTCGCGTTGAAGACCTGCGCTTCTTCGTTCAGATACGCCGTGTAAACGACCTCAACCGTAATCTTGTCCGTAACAAGGATGCTGGTGTTTTCTTTCATCACCTTCTTCAGGTCTTCGATTGTGAGCGTCCAAGACGGCTTATCCTGATTTTCACCAACCTTGCCTGCGCCCTTCTGACCAGGCGTTGCAGTGCAAACATAATCGGTAGCTTTCAGTGCGATGCCGTTCACCTTCACAGAATCAATCTGAACAAAGGTAATGCCCTTGGACATGGTGTCGTTGAAGACCAGCTTGTACGTCGGATAGTCATTATAATCCGCATTGACCGGAATGGTTGCGACCAGACGGAACTTGAAGTTTTCAAACAGCGCGTGGTCGGCACTCTCGCCCCAGCCTTCCGGATTCACTTCTCCGCCGTTCTTTTCGGCATCAGCAACTTCGTCCTGTACCTGCTTGTCCACAGAGGGCTTTTCAGACTTTGCAGTCGCAACGATGTCCTGATCCAGCACCTTTACAATCAGCAGCGTGGCAGCGCCGTCCTTGCCTTCCAGCTTTGCCTGATTGTCCCGCACAAGGTAATAGCCGGGGGTCAGCTTCTTGCTCGTGCCGGGGGCTGCTTTGGTGGAAGCGAACGTATCAACCGGAGTGGAGTCAGCGTTCCAGTACTTCGTGATTTCAGCCAGCTTTTCCTGATTCGTGCCCGAAACAGCTTTCAGAGCATCCAGAACAGCGTCCGGAACAGGGTCGCCAGTCCTGACCGCATCAGTATCGTTCTTGGCATTTGTGCCCCACTTGACGCTCGTCAGCACTTTTTCACCTGCATTTGTCTCAACATCAGCAGTGAAAATCTGGTACACTTGGTATTCGTGATCCACATCGTCCTTCGGGTTTACCGTAATCGTAAAGCCTTCCGCGCCCGTAGACGGATTTTCCACTTCCGTTGCGCCCGCGACCGTGACCATGCTCAGCACGAGCATCATGGCCAGCAGAATTGCCCAAAACTTTTTCATGGTTTTTCTCCTTTTCGTTGTCGTTTTTCATTCATTGGGAAACGTTTTTCGGGGATTACCGGGGTTGCCTACGTCGGGAGGTCTCCTGACGTATAGCTGCTATGCTTTTTTCATTCCTCCTCCCGTCGTTTTTTTCCCCATGTTTATACAAGGGCTTTCGCCCGCGTATACGGATTGAGCTGCCCCGGAAGGGGGGCTGCCGACTGCTCAGCAGCCTTCCCTCCGGCGTTTGATTTCCTGCCCCAGCAGCAATGCCGCCGCTGCCATCAGCAGCAGACCGCCCGCCGTGTACGGCAGTGTGCCGATGCCGCCCGTCTCGGGCAGCGTGTAGGTAATGGGTGTGTTCGTAATCTGGAAGACGCGATTTTCGCTGTTCGCGGGAATCGGCGCGGTGTTCGTGGCGTTCGTGTCGTCCGTCACCAGCTGCCAGCCGCTGCCCACCGGGGTCTGCTCTTTGGCGTAGTAGCGGTAGATGTTGCCACCCGCGTCATACGCCGGGAGATTGTACCACTTGTAGCCCCACCAGATGTTCTTGCTGCCTTCCGGCGCGGTGTATTCAACCACTTCGCCAAACTGCCAGCCATCCAGATTCTTCGCGACGACCTTCCCCGCTTCCGCGTCCCAGCCAAGGGTAACGGTCGCGATGATCTTGTCGCCGTCCGCCGCCGCTTCCGCGGTGGTCTGCTTGAGCGTCAGCGTGATGTCCGGGAGGTTCGCGGGATTCAGCGTGAACTGATTGTCCAGCGACGTCCAGACCTTGCGGGCGCTGACGTCCGTCAGGGTGTTGGTGACGGTGAGTGTCTTGACGTTCAAGTTGATTTCCGGCCGTTCGCCGTTCGTCGGGGAAGAAGCCGAATGGACTTCGTTGCCTTCCGCGTCCACTTCCTTGACGTAGTAGTACCATTCGCCGCTTGCGCCCGTATCCTTGTCGAACCAGTAGCGCGGCAGGCGTGTCAGCGTCAGTGTTGCGGCGTCGGTCGGCGTATTCGTGCCGACCGTCAGCTTCACGGTGCCGTCCGGCAAGATCGTCGCGTCCATGTTCGCTTCCAGCGCGCCCAGCAAGGGCGTGTAGCGTTCGTGTTGGGAAAGACCAGCGCCGTCACGCTTTTCGCGCCAGATTTGCAGGTACACGACGGTATTGCGGACATTCAGCGGCAGTTCGCTTTCGCTGCCTACGGGGAAATACGCCTGCTTGAACTGTTTGGTGATTTTCAGCTTCGTCGGCGTGTTGGTAATCGTGCCGATTTCGTTGAAGCCCAGCTCCAGCTTGCCGTCCGGCAGGTTGTTCAGGTAGCCCGCCAGCTCCACTTCGCGGATGATGAAGGACGCACTGTTGTAGCCCGGCAGATTCCGGATGGTCACGCGCCACGGTTCATCCGCCTTCGCCAGCCCCGACACATGCAGGTAGGGCGCGCCGTTAATCTGCACCAGCTCCGCCGTGAGCGAACTCGGCGTGCAGATAACGTTCTTCAGGCTGAAGTAGCTCTTTTCCAGCAGGTTTTCCGTTTTCCACTGCGTGGAGTAGACTTCCTGATACTTCATCATGACTTCAAGGTAGATGTCCTGCATCATGCCCTCTTCGCCGAACGTGTCCGCGTCCGCCCATTGCTTGACAATGCTGATGCTCTTGGGCACGTTGGTGATGGTCACGTTGTTTTCCGTCGTATCCTTGAAGGTGATGTAGAGAATCGAGCCGACGAGTTCGCTTTCATCCGCCGTCATCACCGGCGTGTAGCGGTCCAGCGTGCCGTTGCCGACGCTCGTGTTTTCGAAGATGTAATAGCGGTACTTGCGCAGGCTGCCGTCGGGATTGAGGGGCGTGTCGTACAACGGCAGGTTGTCGATGGTCAGCTTCCAGCCGTTTTCCGCCGACAGGACGTAATTCTGCTGGAACGGGTCGTGGCACCAGTTGTAGTGCACCACGCCGTCCGAATCCGTCCAGTTTTCGCCCCAGACGTTGCGTAAGAGCGAAATCGACACCTGCTTGATGTCCAGCGGGTTCTGTGCGCCGTCGTACTCCACTTCTTCCGCCCACTGCTTCACAATGTTGAGCTTGCCGGTCTGCACGTTGGTGATGGTCGCGCTTGCGTCCGCGATGGTGACTAAGAAGCTTCCTTCCATTTGTGACGAAGAGGCTTTGAACGCATCCTTTGCCTTGATTGGCTCGCCAGCCGAATTGAGTTCAAGGACGTCGCCCACTTCTTTCGGCCAGTTCGCCGAGAAGGTGTAACTGGGGAGCGTACCGCTCACAGGGTCTTCCGTCAACTCATAGGTGTAAACATACGCCGTGTGAATAGAGCCGTCCGGATTATACTCAACAGAGTACGCTTCCAGCGGGTACGTTGTCGTCCAGTTTCCATTCGCATCCGGCATTATTTCAACGGTATCCGAATTGGGGGCATCAGTTATCCACCCTTCTGTTTTATCCCATGAATGCGTTGTCTCAGTCAAGTTGAGCGTAACCTTTTCCGGCTTCTCGTTGACATTGACCCATTCTTTCGTCAAATTGAGGTTGAGATTTCCCACTTCATACCCCGGCAGGTTCTTCGCGTGGATGTTCGCCGTTCCGCCGTCCGCAGGCTGGTTCACCGCACCGGTTGTTTTCTTGACAAGCGTAGCGTCGCCTGTGTAGCTCACCTGATACAGATACGGGTTTAGCGCACCATTGATCGTTTCGTACCCCTCTACGATGTAATAGTAGTACGGCTTCTTCTGCGCTTCGCCGTTCTCATTCACCGTAAAGTAGTACTTCGGCAGGTTGTTGAACTCCCAGACCGGTTCTTCGCCGCCCTCCGTCCAGTTTTTCGTGACGTAGGTGTACTGCTGATCAGCCGTCTTGATGGGCTTGCCATTTCTGTCAAAGGTGAGCTGCTTTTTCGCCTGAATCAAGCAGAACGTCAGCTCATCCCTGTCGCGGAAGCGCG
>ULJH01047287.1_pt1 | contig 14211 bp, 17 predicted proteins | sample 1950781 | NCBI WGS metagenome assembly ULJH01 (sample SAMEA4835462, study PRJEB28245) | human gut metagenome | biome: gut microbiome; material: fecal sample | place: Denmark | collected 2008 | reverse complement strand
AAAGGTTTTTTGATACTAAAGATGATGACATACTAGCATTGACTACTAATTATTTATGCAACGAGTGGCTTGATGCTTCTGATAAGCGTTTATTTGAAAGAATGAAAGTTAACAATCCTCGTCGTTATCAAGTGGCAGGATTAGGAAATTGGGGTATTGTTGAAGGTCTTATTTATGAGAATTGGAGAGAAGAAGATTTCACTATGATCACTGCAAGAGAGGCACGCGATGGCAAGGTTGGAATAATTAAAGATAAATTGAAAATGGCTGTAGGGTTAGACTTTGGTTACACAAATGACCCAACGGCTTTTTTCTTGGCTTTTTTAGACTTAGAAAATAAAAAGTTATATGTATATGATGAATTCTACGAAAAAGGTCTCACAAACAGAGCGATAGCCGACAGGATAATAGATTTAGGATACAGAAAAGAAAAGATAACTGCAGACTCTGCAGAACCTAAGTCTATAGCAGAATTGAAAGGGTATGGCTTAAAACGTATTGAAGGCGCCAAGAAAGGAAAAGACAGTATCAATAACGGCATTCAATGGATACAGGATTTAGAAATCATTATTCATCCTCGCTGTGTGAATTTCATTACTGAAATATCCAATTACACGTGGGATACTGATAAATTTGGAACACGTTTAAATGTTCCTATTGATGACTTTAACCATCTGATGGATGCAATGCGATATGCATTAGAAAGATACATTACTAAACCAGATTGGCTAATCTAAAGAAAGGGGTGAGTGCATGCTGACAACTGAAGAAATTAATTTTTTTATAAATTTGGACAAGGGTTCAAAGATTAAAAGGTATGCAAGAAAAGGAAGAGATTACTATAAAGCAAATCATGATATTAAACATTACAGAATGTTTTATTATGATTCAGACGGAAACCTTGTCGAGGATACCACAAGAAGCAACACAAAAATAGCACATACATTCTTTCATGAATTAGTAGATCAAGAAGTACAGTATATGTTATCTAATGACGAGGGCTTTGTTAAATCTGATGACCCCGAACTCCAGAACAAATTAGATGATTGTTTCAACTATAACGAGAATTTCATTGCTGAAATACACAAGCTTCTGACAGGATGTGTTTCAAAAGGGTTCGAATACATGTACGCATACAGGAACGAAGATGATGAATTATCTTTCATGTGTGCTGATTCATTGGGAGTTGTAGAAGTAAGAGATAAAGATACAGATGATGGATGTTCATATGTTATCTATTGGTACATTGATAAGATTGTTAAAGAAGATAAGAAAATAAAGAAAATTCAAGTATGGAGTGCTAATGATGTAACATATTACATTCAGGAAGATGATGGGAAAATCATTTTAGATCCTGGAGAGTCTATCAATCCAAGATACCACGCACTCTATAAAAAGAAGAGTGATAACAATATCTATGGAAAAAGTTTTGGATACATTCCATTCTTCAGGTTAGATAATAATGAAGACCAAAGAAGCGGTCTTTATATCATTAAAGACTTGATAGATGATTATGATTTGATGGCATCCAGCCTTTCTAACAATTTAATTGATTTCGACCATCCTTTATATGCTGTCAGCGGTTTTGAAGGGGATAACCTGGAAGAACTGCAGCAGAATATAAAAACTAAAAAAATGATTGGTGTTGGTGAGGGTGGAAACGTTGAAATCAAGACTATTGATATTCCTTTCCAAGCAAGACAGGCAAAATTGGATCTTGATGAAAAGAATATCTATAGGTTTGGTATGGGGCTGAACTCGTCTGGATTAAAAGACACGAACGCAACCACGAATATAGCAATTAAGGCTCTTTATTCATTGCTAGATTTAAAATGCTCCAAGCTAGAAATTAAATTAAAGCAGTTTATGCGAAAAATCCTCAAAGCAGTTTTAAAAGATATCAACGAACGTGAAGGAACAGATTATCAATCTAAACAGGTATACTTTAAGTTTATTCATAAGATTATGTCTAATGAGCAGGAACTAGCACAAACTAAATTGATTGAAGCACAAGCTAAGGAGACTTTTGTTAACAACATGATCACTCTTTTTGACTATCTCCCTAGTGAAACAATCATTAAAGAAATATGCGCTTATTTGGACATTGATTACGAAGAAATCAAAGATAAACTTCCAAAACCAAAAGAAGCGTATGAGCAAGTAGATGATGTGACTGATACGTTAAACAAGACGGTGCCAGATGAATAAGAGACAGCTAGAAGTTGAAAAAGCCAAACTGCGAGAAGAGAAGAAACTTCTGAAGGAATTAAAAAAGATATATGAAGATGCAGCTAAAGAAGTAGAACAGAAAATAAGAATTTCAAATGGTAAGATTAACTTACTTCTTTCTGCCTATGATGAGTTAGATGAAAAGCAAAAATCATTGCTTAAATCTCAGATATATCAGAAGAAGTTTCAAGAAAATCTCAAAAAGCAGTTAGATGAACTGATTGGGAATTTAAACGCTGATTCTTATGACAGTATTACAAGATATCTAACAGATTCCTATTACACAGGATATGTTGGAACAATGTACGATATCCAGGGCCAAGGCATACCGCTAATTACTCCTATCAATGAGAAGCAAGTCACAAGGGCTATGACGTTAAATACTAAATTGAGCGTACCGCTATATACTAGAATGGGTATTGATGTGGGTATTCTCAAAAAGCAGATTGCAAAGCATATCTCAAGGGGCATAGCCACATCTTCATCATATGCGCATATTGCTAGAAACATAGATGGAGCGTCTAATATTGGTTTTAATAAGGCAATGAGGATTGCTAGAACAGAAGGACATAGAATCCAGGTTCTTAGTGCCAATGACGCACAGCATGCAGCAAAAGCCAAAGGATGCGAAGTGGTTAAGCAGTGGGATGCTACACTAGATGGAAGAACTAGACCAATGCACAGGCTTCTTGATGGTAAACTTGCAGAAATAGACGAGCCTTTTGTGGTTGATGATATAGAAGTTATGTATCCTGGAGGCTTTGGAATTGCTTCACAGGATGTAAACTGCAGATGTGCACTCCTTCAACGTGCTAGATGGGCTTTAGATGCTGATGAACTCAAGACACTGAAAGAAAGAGCCGAGTATTATGGGCTTGATAAGAGCGATGATTTTCGAGACTTTAGAGAAAAATACTTGATGACATCGAACAGATTGAAAAGCTCAAATGATGATGGTAATATAGACATAGAAATAGATGGGTTCGCGCCTTGCCTTATTGAACGCAAAACAGGCAGAGTAGTGAAAGAAATGAAAAGAAGCGAATTAAAAGGATATAATAAGTCGAGCGGATGGTTTATTAATTGGTCTAAGGTTCCACATGATCAGACCATAAAAGCTATATTCGCAGAAGGCAACGAGGAAATACAAGGCCTTATAGCATATAAGGCTGCACCTGATAAGTACACTATAGAGATTCATTGGATAGTTGCTAATCCCAAAAGCAATGGCCATTTAACAAAGAATAAAGAGTACAAAGGAATTGGTGCACATTTGTTTGCCATTGCGGCAAAGATTTCATTTGATGAGGGCTATGACGGTTATGTTCAAGCCAAAGCTGCTAATAGTCAATTGTTAAATTATTATATCGGTAAATTAGGCGCAAGATATTTAGGTGGTTATGAATTTTATTTAGATACCGCAGTAGCAAAAGAGTTATTAGCAAAATGTAATTGGAGGGATGAATGATGAAAAGTAAATTTGAACCAATACCAGACCCGACAGAAGAAGATGGATTCGAAGGTATATATGTCGGGGATCTAGAAGATGGTGAAAAATGTAGTACAGAATTTTCATCGTATGATTTACGTGGCTTAACAAAGTATTTACAAGAGCATAATTTGGAACAGCCAACTGAAGAAATACTATTAATGTTTAGAAAGTAGAATTTATTTAAACGGTTCCTCAGAACCGTTTTTATTTTACCCTGAAAGGAGGTATTTAATGTCTGAAGGACTGCGACCGCACAGACACTGTTATTTTGAAGTAGAATCAAGAAGATACTTCGATAAAAACAGAGGGTGTGCAATCAGAAAAACGCACTATGAGTGCATGATATGCGGTCATGAGTTCTATGAAACAGTAGAACTTTCTCATGATCCACCGCAATACAAGAATAAAAACAATGTATTAAACAGAAATAGAAACAGAGGCTAGACGTAGGCTCTTTTTATTTTGCCCTGAACACGGCATTTAAAAGGTTTATAAAATTCATCCAGCATGATGTTAAAAAGGCAAACTTACACTGGCAGACACCAGATATAAAAACAGAGTAAGTAATAGGAGTAATGATATGGATTTTTTAAAAGAGATTTTAGGTGAAACACTTTTTGAACAGGTTTTCAAAGCAATTAATGAATATAACGGTAATGAAGCCAACAAAGATAAACAAGTCAAAATTGGGAATCTTGCAAGCGGTGAGTACGTTGGAAAAGGTAAATATGATGCACTACAAAAAGAATTTGATTCAAGAGGGACAGAATTATTAAATGCTAATAATCTTATCGAAGAACTCAAAAAAACAGGCAAAAATGATAAAGCAATGCAAACTAAAATTGGTGAATATGAAACGACTGTTGAAAAACTGAAGGAACAGTTAGAAGAAGCAAAATTAAAGAGCGCAGTAAAAGTTGCTTTAATGTCTGAAAAGGCAGTTGATGTTGATTATTTAACTTATAAATTAAATGAAAAATTGAAAGAAAAGGGCGAAAGCTTAGAACTTGATGAAAATGAAAATATCAAAGGTTGGGAAAATACTGTATCAGCATTAAAGACACAGTTCCCAAATATGTTTGAAAATGCTTCAGATGATAATGGAGATGGTTATCAGAGAGTTGGCAATGGACAGTTAGATCACGGAAAAAATGACGGTTCATATACTAGAAAAGACATTTTAAAAATGCCTTACTCTGAAAGATTGAAAGTCTTCAACGAAGAACCTGAAGCATATCAAGAAGCAATGAACAAGAAATAAAAAAGTAAAAGGAGATAAAAAATATGCCAACAGTTACAACAATGAAAAATGTAATCAATCCTCAAGTTATGGGAGATATGATTGAAGCAAAAATTGATGCATTAGCTAAATTAACACCTTATGCAAAAGTTGACACTACTTTAGAAGGCACAGCAGGCGACACTAAGACAGTTCCATCATGGAAGTATATTGGAGACGCAGAAGACTTTGATGTTGAAGAAGCATCAAAAAAAGATAGCGAAATCAAGACAACAAATTTATCAGCCATTAGCAATACATTCACAATTAAATGTGCTGCTAAATCAGTCGGAATTTTACAGACTGTCATTAATTCAGGGCTAGGCAATCCGATTGGACAGGCTGAAACACAGTTAGCGAAAGCAATCATGGGCAAAGTTGATAATGACTTAGTTGATGCAGGGTATACCACTAAGAATATCTATAATCCTGCAACATTATCGGCTATCTCATACAATGGCATTGTAGATGCGGACGCCATCTTCGAAGATGAAGAAGACGGTATTGAAAAAGTATTATTTATTCATCCTTTACAGCATTCAACTTTAATGAAAGACGAAGATTTTAAGTCAGCAGATAAATTTGGACAGTCTGTGTTAGTAAAAGGTGCTGTCGGAAAAATTGGAGATTGCTGGGTCAAGAAGTCTAAAAAGATTAAATATATTGAGTACGAAAAGGCTGATGAGGGAACAATTACTATTGTGGAAGATGAAACATCAGAGTCTACAACTGCTAAGCATTTAAAGACTGTACAGAAAGGATGTAAGGATGTTTTAAAAATCGGTGATAAAGTAAATGCACTCGCCGAAAAAGATAAGTATTATTTAGATCTTTTATTAAAAATGGAACCTGATTCAGCAGAAACTGAATACACAGAAGAAGAGCTACCAGCATTAACAATTTTCTTAAAGAAAGATACTCAGGTAGATCATGAATGGTTACCAAAAAAGCAGAAGCACGACATTACTGCTACTAAATATTATGGAGTTGCAGTAACAAATGAAGCAAAGGTTTTACTTGCTAAATTTAAAAAATAAGAAAAGAGGTGATTTTCTATGATCATGACAATTGAAGAGTTCAGGCTTTTGAATGATACAGATGACTCAGACGAAATCATCAAAATGAAATTAGAAGCCTTAGAATTGATGATTAGAAAATACACTAATAATAATTTCCAAATGCGCAATTTTAGAACGACCGCCAATATTTCAGACGGTCGTTTTTCTTTTACTGGTCCTCAATTTTTTAAGGTTGGTGACACTGTACAGGTATCTAATTCATCTTTTAATGATGCTTTATATACTGTGACAGAAGCAAATGAGCATGACTTTGTGGTTGACAAGCCTGTCAATAATGAGGTTCGTGTCTTATGTACTAAAGTAGAATATCCTGCTGACATTAAAATGGGTGTTATCAACCTCATGAAATGGGACAAAGAGAATAGAAGCAAGGTCGGAGTACAGTCAGAAACAATTTCTAGACACTCTGTGACCTACTTTAACATGGATGGGGATAATTCTTCTTTAGGCTATCCAAAGTCGCTCACGGGCTTTTTAAAACCTTATATGAAAGCAAGGTTCTAATATGATAGGTGGAAATATTACAGCAGTTCTTCAAAAATGCATATATTCTTTCAACGAGATTGGTGAGCCTATTGAAGATTATGCGGAATCAATCTCTTTGTTTGGTTTCTTAGACTTGTCAAGTGGTGACAGTCATTACACTAACTTTAACGCAAAGGTACAGGAGTCAACCCACATTTTCATCTGTGATTATAAGGACTTGAAAGGCTATAGTGCTGATAACTCAAGGTTGATTGTAAATGATGAAGTCTATGATGTGACTTTGATTGATGATCCGATGGGAATGCATCAACATTTAGAAATCTATTTACGATACAAAGGTGCACAGAATGAGCAAAATACAATTTGAAGATAACTCAATGTTTATAATCGACGAAATTGAGAGCGCAGCTTTAAAGTTTTTGGAAGAAGCAAGTGGAGAACTTGAGTCACAAGTCAAGAGAAACACCAGAGTGGACACTGGTCAGTTAAAAAACTCGTGGGAGCACGTGGTAGATGCTGACAACATGATTGGGATTGTTGGATCAGCAGAAGAAAATGCTATATGGGAAGAGTTCGGCACAGGTGAGTACGCTCTTAAAGGTAATGGTCGCAAAACCAAGTGGAAGTATAAGCACCCTAAATATGGATGGGTTACTACTACAGGGAAAGCACCATCTAGAGCACTTGAAAAGGCTAAAAACACATCTAAGAAAAAGATTCAAGCAAGAGCTGAGGAAATCTTTGGAGGCATTGGAGAATGACACCAGAAGGCTTGAATTTTATTTCCGATGCATTAAAGCCACTTATTAACTATCACTTTCTCTATTACAAGACTGATAGAGTTGAATACCCTTATTGGGTTGGGGAATATATCGAAACTGAATACAGTGCAGAAACCAATTACCAGGAAACCCCTTTTATTCTCACAGGTGTAACAAGAGGCAGTTATCTAGAATTAGAAAAGCAAAAGGAAATTATTAAAAAGGCCCTCAAAGATAAGAGAGCCATTTTATCAAACGGAACAGGCATAGCAGTATATTTTGACTATTCAATGCCGATTCGTGTAGACGATATAGAATTGCAGAAAATACAGATTAATTTAACAATCCAAGAATGGGAGGTATAAATATATGGCGAATGAAACCATTCCTTCAAGTGGAATTACAGCCAAAACGCCTGAAAACATTATGTTAGGTGCTGGAACTATTCACAAGGGCTTGAAATACGAAGGCAGTAAATGGAACTTTGTAGAATCATTATTTTGCGCAACGTCAGGCGGTGGTTCAGTAAGTTTTTCTCCTGAATTATTAGACTTAGATATTGATGGAGCAACAGTCAAATTCGTTGGTGGCACTCTAAAAGTCGGAGAAAGCGCCAAGATGAAATTTAAACTGGCAGAAATTACTCCTGACTTTATTAAAAAGTCTATCTTTGCTAAAGAAGTGGAGAGCAGTACGGTAACAGGATATACAGAATTAGTATCTAAGCCACAGATTGAAACAGGTGACTATTACGAAAATCTAGCATATGTCGGAAAGAAGATTGATGGAACTCCAATCATCGTTATTTTTGATAAGGCACTATGCACATCAGGTTTTTCTATTGAAGGTGAAAATAAAAAGATGGTAGTACCTGAAGCAGAATTTGAGTGTTATGCGGAGTTGGAACAGGCTGATAAGAATGTACTACCTTATCACATCTATTACCCTAGTGCCGCAGCTGCATAACTAAATTAAGGATTGAAAGGAGTTATTTATGGAATATGAATTAAGAAAATTAAAAGCGACAGATGCATTTTTAATCATTAAACTAATTAATAAGTTTGGCATTATGGAATTCAAGAAATGCTTTAATGCGAATGAGATTGCTAAACTAGCAGAAAACAAGGAAGGACTATCAAAAGAGGAACTAACTGAAAAAGTTGGTTTCAATATCATTCTTTCTTGCTGCGCAGTTATTTTTGAAAACATTGGAAAATGTGAAAATGAGGTTTTTGAATTCTTGTCAGCTGTAAGTAATCTAAATAGAAAGCAGGTTGAATGCTTATCACTTGCAGAACTTGCACAGATGATTATTGAAATCTTTCAAAAAGATGAATTCAAAGATTTTTACAAGGTTGTTTCTGGATTGCTGAAATAGGAGAAGTCGGCTTCATGGATTTGGTTTACAAGAGGTATTCCAACCCCATGGAACTGATTGATAACATGATCTCTTTTTCTAATTTTTCAGAGTTCATTTCTGAACTTGCTGACAATGTGTCAGACGAGAAGTTATACGACATCTGGAAATCAAAAGTATATGATAAGTCATACGCTGACTTTAAGAATGAAATGATGACTAAATGGAAGAAAAACACAGGAATTGAAACATCTGAAACAATGACAGATGAAGAGATGGAAACAACTATAAATGACTCCTATGAAATTCTTAACAGTTTCAATCCTAATCTTTAAGAAAAAGAGAGGGGGAAATAAATGTTAGAATTATTTAAACTCTTTGGATCTATCGGATTAAAAGGAGTTGAAGAAACAAAAAAAGGTATAAAAGACACTGCTAATACAGCAAAAGAAGAATCTAGCAAGATTGAAAAAGCTGTAAACAAGACAGGTGAGATTGCTTCTAAAGTCGGCAAGGCTGCAATAATTGGAGCAACTGCAGCTGCAACGGCTATAGGCACTATTACGAAGTTTGTCATACAGCATTATGCTGAATATGAGCAGTTAGCCGGTGGTGTCGAAACCTTATTCGGTGCTCAAGGTCTGAGCCTAAAAAAGTATGCGCAGAGTATCGGGCAGACAGTTGAACAAGCAAGAGGAAAATATGATCAGTTAATACAGGCGCAGACAGAAGTCATGAATAATGCAAAAGTAGCATATAAGACGGCTGGAATGAGTGCGAATGATTATATGAACACTATTACTTCTTTCGCTGCTGCATTAAAGCAATCAACCGCAAATGAAACAGAAGCGGCTAAAGTCGCTAATCAAACTGTTATTGATATGGCTGATAATGCGAATAAGATGGGCACCAATATGGAAGATATCCAAAACGCTTATCAGGGGTTCTCTAAACAGAACTACACAATGCTCGATAACCTTAAACTTGGCTATAGCGGCACGAAATCAGAGATGGAGCGACTTTTACAGGACGCTGAAAAACTGACAGGAATACACTACGATATCAATAATCTAAGTGATGTTTATAATGCCATCCATGAAATACAGAAGAATCTAGGCATTACAGGTACAACAGCCAAAGAAGCGATGAAAACTATCGACGGCGCTATGAAGATGACTAAAGCGTCATGGGATAACCTTTTAACAGGTCTAGCAGACCCTAAACAGGCAGTTGGACCGCTTATTAGTGAATTTGCTAAGAGTTTGGGAATTCTTGCCAAAAATGTGACTCCAAAAATCAAGGAAGTATTTAATGCACTTCCTAATGCATTAATACAGATAACACCGCAGCTAATGAATATGATCATTGATTTAGCGCCTTCTTTAATCCTTGCAGCTATTAATTTAGTGGCCGGTCTAGTTGGTGCGTTGCCTGGTGTTATCGCTCCTATTTTCAGTCAATTATCTAGTCTGATCGGTTCTGGTATGATTGATAAAATAGGTCAGTCAATCTCTAGCAATATGCCTACTTTAATATCTAAAGGATTGGACATGTTACTCCAATTCTCTCAAGCAGTATTGACTTATCTTCCAGTGCTTGTGGGCATGGGAATGAAATTAATCTTTTATCTAGTACAAGGATTAATGTCAGCACTCCCTACTTTAATATCTAAAGTGCCTACTATCATAGCAAATCTAGCAGATGCATTCTCTAACAGTGCACAGACTATTTTTGCATGGGGAGTTAAAATCATTGCTGAAATCATTAAAGGTCTTGTAATGTCTATTCCTTCATTGATTGCAAATATTCCTAAAATTATTTATGCGATTTTTGCGGTATGGAATGCAATAAATTGGTGGAACTTAGGAAAAGGGCTTATTAATGGAATCAAGAACGGTATTACTAGTATGGGAGGATCTCTTACTAGTACAGCGAAAAACCTTTTTGAAAGTTTAAAGAACAGTGTTTCAAATATCTTTAATAACATAAAGAAAGTTATTGAAAGTCCTATTTTCGGTGCTAAGACTAAAGTTTTAGCGATTATAGGAGAGTTGCAGAATGGTGTTAGAGTAGGCTTTAACTTCATTAAGTCGCATGCCTCAAGTGTTTGGAACGGCATAAAGAACGCTATCATGTCACCAATGAGTGCCGCAGCTAATTTTGTGAGAGCCATCATCAATAAAATTAAAGGGTTCTTTAATTTTAGGATCTCATGGCCGCATATTCCGCTACCTCATTTTAATATCAAACCTAACGGCTGGAATGTGGGTGACCTATTAAAAGGCAAAATCCCATCGTTGGGTATTAAATGGTATGCACAGGCGATGGACAATCCAATGATTTTGGACGCCCCAACAATTTTCGGAATGTCAAACGGTCAGATGCTAGGTGCCGGAGAAGCAGGCGCTGAGGTTGTGGCTGGTAGAGATACATTGATGAAGATGATTAATCAGGCATCTAACAACAGGGCTGATGAAATCCTAGAAGCGTTACACAGAATAATCGCTTTATTGTCTGATGAAGATAGAATGCACGATATCATTGTAAAAGCGCTAAATGACGGCTCTTTTGCTGTTATATTAGACGGCCGAGAGGTAGGAAGGATAGTGAGAAAATATGCTTGACAGAATTACACATATTAATTCGAATAATGAGACACTAGACTTTACTTCTCTTGGCATCTTTGTGAATTACAATGACTTGAGAAATTTTGAGTGGATTGTGAAATCCAATAACAATAGAATCACCGGATTTTATAAAGGAATTGTCAAAAAGACGATTCCTTTTGTGTTTTTGGTTGCCGATCAGCAGAAAGCTAATGAGATTAAAAACCAATTTTATGAGCATTTTGAAATAGACATCCTCAAAAAAGAGAAAGGATATTTTGAAATAAATGGTTATAAATATTATTGCTATGCAATCAAATCCACTAAAAGCAAATATCTAATTGATAAGAGACTCTTATATTTAAGTGTTGAAATCACTACAGATGACTCTTATTGGATTAAGGAGACAACATATACAGCTGACTTCACTTCCAGCAGTTCGAGAACAGTCACTAAATATCCTTTCACGTATCCTTTTACGTATTCAGTCCCAAAAACAGTAAATGTTGTAAATGAATCATTTACTGATACGGACATGATTATGCGAATCTATGGAAGATGTACGAACCCTATTATTAATATCAGTGACAACACTTATCAGTTATACGTGACTTTAAATAATGAAGAATATGCAGAGATCGACACATTCAAGAAGACTATCACAAAATATTCTTCTAATGGAGTGCGGTCCAATATATTCAATTCTAGAAATAAGAACTATGATACTTTCAGGAAGATACCTCAAGGGTCTTTTGATATAACGACTGTAGGCGTCGAGAAGGTTGATATAGTATTGATTGAGCGAAGGGGTGAGCCTAAATGGGCTTAGAATACATCTATACAGATGCTAACTATAACGAATTAGGATATTTCACTCATATTGATGCAGATATTGAAATCGGGGAGTATGATGTATCAAAGAATGATTTTGAGTTAACACTATCACTAGAAGATAGAGACCCTTTGTTTACTGTGGGGTCTCTTTTCTATAAGGAGAACACTGAAATTGGTGGAGTAATCCAGAGATTGAAGATTAATACGTCAGATAACACTATCACTTTGATAGGTCCTACATTTCGAGGACTGCTAGAAAAGGAATATGTACAACCACCAGCAGGAAGTGCATATTTAACTTTAAATGGTGAAGCTAACACATGTATCAATGTGTTGATTGGTGACAGATTTGGCGGTCTCTTTGTGGTTGACAATATAGGCGCTAGCAATATCAACGTTAAATATGATGTAAGAGATATAAATCTTTTACAAGCCTTAGAGAAAGCGTTAGGCACTAGTAATGCGAGGTTATGCATTAGACATCATACAGATGGGAAAGTTCATCTTTATGCTGAAAAAATCAATGATTTAAGTGACACGCTGCAGTATGACAATGACTATCAGATAGATATGACAGTCAAGACAGAATCTAAACCATATAATCACATCTTGTGTCTGGGAAAAGGTGAGTTATTGAATAGATTAAGAGTTAATCTATATCTTCAGGATGATGGCTCGTGGTCCGAATCCAATCAGGTATATACAGGATTAGACAGAAAGACATATAAACACGAGGATGTGAATGTTGAAAGTCGTGATGAATTAACCAAGAATGCAATTGAGAAAGTAGCAGAAGCGAATGAGAGCGATACGCTGGAAATCTCTTTTGATGCTGATAATGCAGAACTTTTTGACATTGTTGGAGCAAAGGAAAATATTACAGGTATATCATTTAAAGAGCCTATCACTCAAAAAATAATCAAGATTAGTGATGGTGATATTTCAATTTCTTATAAGGTAGGTGATGCAAAGTGATCAAGAATATTAATATAACAGATGCAGAAGTCAGTGCTGAGCTGCATGGATATATGTATTTAGCGTTATATGATTATCAGGGTATTCTACATGCAGGAAGTAGAATGACGGCAGAGATTGTTTCTAATAATGAAATCAAGATAAATGACGGGATCCTGTGCAATTACGGAAGATTTATGCGAATCGTTGGAAGTGAAACAGTCAGAATCGAAAATGGTTCAAGTGGTGTTAAAAGAACAGACCTCATTGTTGCTAGATTTAATACAACAGGCACAAATGAGACACATACTCTTACAGTCATTAAAGGGTCGGCAGGAGGAGCAGAACCATCATACAATCAGACCGACATATACAGCGGTACTGGCACACGTGATCTAGTCCTATATGCCGTGCATCTAAACGGCTTAAATATCACATCTGTGGAGCGCAAATGTCAGGAATATATGAGTATTAGGGAATTGACAGAAACTGTTTCCAAAAATATATGGAGTAATTGGGTGTCATGTGGAAGAAACGCTTGTAAAGTTGAACTAAGATATAGATACAATGAAGGGTTAAAGCTTGTCGAATTGAACTGGGATGGAAATATAACAGCGCCTATCGTAAATAATACGATGGGCTACATGTGGGAAGGTTTCCCACTTAGCAAATCTCCAGGCAAAAACGTATTCATTCCTGTACAGACGCAGAGTTCCGATTTAACGTTAAGATTTTATCCATCAACAAATGATATGACGAAGAATCATTGGACATTAACAGCAATGCATGGAACAGTTAGCCAAGGGTATATTTGTGGAACGTTTATTTATTCATATGCATAGGAGGTACATTTATGATTAGAGGTACTACAGCCACATTAATATGTACACTTCCGTTTGAAGTGAATACTCTCCAGTATGCCTACTTCACTATCATGCAAGACAATATAATTGTTTTTGATAAACAGATAGAATGCAGTCATCTAAGCGGTGACACGATAGAAGTGCATCTGTCACAGGAAGATACTCTGAAACTTAAAGAAAAACATCGGGCTGAGATTCAGCTGCGTGCGATTACTGTTGGTGGAGAAGCGATTGCATCTAATATCATCACTACATATGTTGAAAGAATATT
>ULJH01008123.1_pt1 | contig 14221 bp, 10 predicted proteins | sample 1950781 | NCBI WGS metagenome assembly ULJH01 (sample SAMEA4835462, study PRJEB28245) | human gut metagenome | biome: gut microbiome; material: fecal sample | place: Denmark | collected 2008 | reverse complement strand
GTGACTTATCACTCGTGTACGTTAATATGCATGCCAGCTTAACACATTGCTTCCAAACATCAGATGTAACATCTTGTGCAGCTCGTGCATTATTTGTATCACTTAAACGTTTATATGTTGGATTAATTCCTGAGAACTGTTGGCTTTTAGTCATAACGCCTCGGAAATTTCCCTCTGAATATCCGGCATTAATTCTATTTGCAATCAGGTATGCAACAGCTGTCCTATCATCCGCTTTTCCTGCGGAAGTATTCTCTGAATAAATAAGTCTTGCACAAATTTCTGTATCATTTAAGGCATCATACCATCTATTTCCCTTATCCCACTGTGTTTTTGATACCTGACCTCTTTGACCACTAAATGTTGTTGAATTCATACATTGTGTATAAAGTGTTAGCACCTTGCTAACATCACTACAACTATAAGAATAGGGGAGAATTAACTCAACGTCATTCATAATATATTCGTTATTTGACACATTATAGTAAACACCTTCTCCTAAGTAATAGCAATTATTTTCCTTGTCATAGTACCATCCACGATACCTAATAGGATTAATATTACCAATAAACGCATCATTCGAGCACAAAACAGGCACATCATTCTCAAGTATGTATACATTCTGTGTAGGAAAATCGTATTCATATTTACATACAATATTCCCTTGTTCATCTGTAATTGATACTACACTACCTACTTCATCGTAAATGTATTTATATTCTTGATTTTTATAAATAAGGCCCAAGCATGTATGACCATCATATATAAAAGCTATACTCTCACTACCATTATCAGCATATATCAATTGTCCACACTCGCTATATGTAAATTCTACTGAGTTATCTTTACCCGTTTTAGAAATTCGAAAGTTATGATCATATGTATAGTCAATTCTCCCATATCCCTCTATATCAATTGTTTCTATAGGCTTTCTTTCTGGGAAATCCCATGTTTGTAAGTCAATTTCCTCTGCTTTCACATTACATATAAACAAATTACTTAGTAAAAATGTGACTATTAATAATATTGTTATTTTTTTCATTGCCTTTTTCCTTTCATTTGTATTTTGATTTTATTGTTTATTGCAAGAAAATGTATGCTTTTCCATCAATTTCTATCTACAATTTTTCTTCTGTTTTTTAACTGGCGATTCACTGGCAAAATAAAAGCAGAAACAATACTGCCAATAAGCGCATAAGCAGCAGATATTTTTATCTCTCATTCAGATACAGCTGTACCCGGTTCTGGAGTTTTTCCGCTGCTTCCTTAGCGGAAATATCTCCTGAAAAGTAAGGCGTCAGTTCCTCGTATACCATTCCCCAGATATTTTCTATTTCCACCGGTACCGGCTCTGCATGGTTTATCATATAGGTAAACTGTTCCACCAAATCATCCGGGTATCCAATGCGATCTCCGTTCTTGTCTTCACCAAAATCAATAGGATATCCATCCTGTGTATAGTAGATAATGCTCCGCCCTCTTTCCCTTTCTATCGCCACGAGGGTATCATAGGCTTCTAAAGAAACCGGGAACAGAATGGTATTTCCGGCCACCTGATCCTCTATCTGTTGGAATTTATATTTTACATAATTCTTCTGTTCACTCCCGGATATAAGAAAATGCAAAAATTCCATAGCTCCCTCTTTTTTCTGTGAGAGTGCATTGACATAAAGCTGCCTTGTCGTCACATAAAAGCCATTTCCCTTTTCTCTTGGATATCCCAGGAACACAACTTTTCCGTTAAAATGTGCATAGGTTCTTGCCATATCACTAAAATCCATAAAATATGTCGGGCTTTCCGCAAAAGCTTTTCTTTCCACGTTGTCACTATCCGCATATTTTTTAGCAAATGCGAGGAAATCTAAGAACGGCTGTTCATCAAGATGACTTTCCCGTTTTTCCCAGTCGATAAAATCCTTCTGGGAATCATCAAACAGTCCATAACGCATGACCAGCCAGTACCAGCTCAGATTTTTCTCCAAAATTTCCGCATCTGAATTCTCCACCGCCTCCATAAGCTCTGAAAGGGTCCAGGAAGTGCGGTTACCCACTTCTTCCCGGTCATATGCCGCATAAGATAGGTTAAATTCAAATGGGATAGCGTATAATTTACCATCGATACGGTTTTCATCCAAAGCTGCCTCCACATATTGGGAAGGATTCTCGATCACATCGTCCAGACATTCCAGATATCCACTGTCGACATAAGCTTCCATATCATTAACCAGACCATATGCCAGTATATCCGGTCCTTCTCCTGTCTCCATGGCAAGCTGTATCCGTCTCAAAAATTCCTCTTTTTCTTCTTCGTCGTCCGGCAGAAGTACCTGCATCCGGTACTTTGTGCTCTGCCGGTTAAACCTTGCGATGCTTCTTTCCAGCCCCGGGTGTTTCTCTGAACACGCTATCACTATGTCCTGTTTTTCCACCGGATTTTCCTCTCGTTTCATGGTAAGAAGTGTACATTCTCCATCCATTTTTACGAGAAAACGGAGTTCTCCTTCTTCTCCTGCCGCCATTCCGTATAATTCACTGAGCAGAAATCCTTCCGGTACAAAAGAAAATATTTTCTCTGGTGTACCATCTGTTACCATATAAACACTCTGTGTATCTGCAAGATAAAAGATATTGTCTTCGGAGACTGCTGCCTTATAGTCGGTTCCGACTCCTTCAAAATCTTCAAATAAAATATCGCCGTCCGTACTTCCTGCCACGGCTTTATTGTTCCTACTGATACCGTACCAGTAGGTAGCCGTTTCTTTCCCTCCCTGCAGCATTCCATAGAGCATTTTGGCAGCTGTTTCCACCGTACCGCTTTTGTTCAGTTTTCCATCATAACAGTAAATAAGATTGCTGCTATTCTGATATCTGAAAAAGTTTCCCATTCTGTTTCGGAAAGTGACCGCCGTTTCCCATTCTTTCTTTAAATCATCCGGAATTAAGACAGTTACTTCTGCCACTCCGCCATTTTCTATTTTAACAACAGCCTGTGCCTCATTTTCTTCATAGCCGGTTCCGTATAAAATGCCATCGGCAGACTCCATATTTTCTGTTGTAATTCTTTCGCAGGCCACATCATCTATGTCAAAACCGGTATTGTCATTCTCCACATGTTTCCACTGTTCTGTGTCATCATTCCATACCTGCGTGTAAGAACCCACATACCGGCCATCGTTATCATATTCTATACCATTTTCCACAATACTGTGAGGATATAATTGTACCTTGCTCTGCACATATTTGCTGCCATCCGGCAAAACCATACCGTTTTCCGCATCGGGAATAGTCTGTTCCTCCACCACATAGCGGACTGCACTTGTTTTGCCCTGTCCGTTCCCCTCAGCATCTGTTCCTTCCTGCAAGGGCTTCTTCTGACCGGCTCCACAGCCGGCCAGAAGAAAGGATAACAGTAATATTCCAACCATACTACTGTATAGGACTTTTTCTCCATTATGGTCTTCGCCTGAATTTCCAATCAGTTTTCTTACCAGCTTTTCCATTTTCGTTTCTCCTTTTTCTTCCGGCTCCCTGTTTTCTTCATAGCATTTTTCCATAGCACATGCAACTGTTTGGCACAAGTGACATGATTTTGGCAGAATTAGCATAACTTTATGCTTTTAGTGCAGTGCAAAATCATGTAAAATATATGGTATGACGATGTAATGCGTTGTCTGTCAAAGTACATAACAGAACCGTGGATATTACAATACCTGGTAGGAGCAAGGAAATGTATAAGATATGCATATGTGATGATGAGAGCATTTTTCTGGATAAAATAAATGAAATTGTGAAGGTCTTTTTTTCCGGTAAGTCCGATATCCATATTCTTACCTTTTCGGACTCTGTAAAGTTTGCAGACAACATTCCACATGCTGATCTTTATCTTTTGGATGTGAAAATGCCGGAAGTTTCCGGTATGGAGCTCGCACAAAAAATTCGCTCCATGGATTTGAAATGTTCTATTATATTTATCAGCAGTTTATATGAACCGGTCTTTGACTCCTTTCGCTACACCCCTCTCCGTTACATCCGAAAGGAATATTTAGAGGAGGAACTGCCGTCTGCTCTTTCCTCCTTTCTGGAAATGAAGCAGCGCACCTGCCGTACTCTCCCGGTAGTTCAGAATGGATTGGAAATTTTCATATCCCTTTCTTCCCTGCGCTTCTGTGAGTCCGATGCACACTATGTGGTGTTTCACTGCCTCCAAAAAGAATACCGGATACGTGGAAAGCTAAGTGACTATTCCGCAGAGCTCCTGCCATACGGCTTTGCCAGACCCAATAAGAGTTTTATCGTAAATCTGTTTTATATATCTGTCCTGACAAATCAAAACATTTTACTGGATAACGGCACCCTTATCTCCGTTTCCAGAGCATACAAAGAAACCTTTAAAACTTCTTTTTTAAGATACCAGAGGAATTTTCATAATGATGATATTGTATAATTTTGCAGAAGCGCTCAGTTGTATTTTATATTTTATTTTTTCGGTCTTTACCTTAGAGATCTTTTTTTCCCGCTCCTCAAAATATCAATTTGTTTATGTCCTGTTTGCGGCATTACTGTACTTTCCGCTTACATATTCACCCATTTCCATTCTTCCCAATCTATCAGGTTCTTTTTTATCCATGGCAATTCTTTATGTACTGTCACTCCTGTGCTATAACGGAAAATGGATTTACAAATTTCTTACCATACTTCTATACAATATTTTTGATATCCTTATTGGCAACATTTTCTTTTATATAGGAACTCTGAGCACCGGTAAAAATTTTTCAGAATTATCCATTCCCGGATCTATTACCCGTATTTACATCCTGCTCCTGATTTATCTTGCAGAATTTATGATCTTGTTTGCCATACATCGGAAGCGGAAGTCTTCTGCTGTTTTATCCTTTGAAAGTTATACCATTATCTCTCTGTTTTTACTTTGTTCCTTTTTAGTGGTGCTGATTAACTACTACATCCTGTTTTATCTGTCCCATGGGAATGATACTCTCGAGATTCTTGGTCTGGTTTCTGCCTGTGTTATGTTGATTATCATCTTTGTTACCTTGTTTCTTTTTCACAGACTGCAGCTAAAAAACCGGCAGCTGCAGGAATATGAACTTCTGAGTCTTACTGTTGAGCAGCAGGAAAAACAGCTTCGTTATATGGAGGAAAGTGAACAGCGGATACGGGAACTCAGGCACGATATGAAAAATTATTTTCTTTCTTATGAAACCCTTTTGAAAGCCGGAAAAGTAAATGAAGTGATAGAAGACCTGGAAAAAATGATTTCTGTGCGTATGCATGCAGAAAATGCCGACTTCTGCCAAAATCGGCTGGTAAATGCCATGCTGTTGCAAAAGAATATGCTATGTCGCGAAAAAGAAATTACCTTTTCCGTTAGAGTTGCTCTTGCCAATACTTTTCATGATGTAGAAATGATAGTGGTACTATCCAACATCATAGACAACGCCATCGAGGCAGAGGAAAAACTTCCGAAAGAAATCCGGCGTATTTTCGTGGAAATCATCCCCCGTCCCAATGCAATCAGTATGTTGATTGAAAATACAATTCCGGTATCTGTTTTAGAAAACAATCCCGAACTCCATACCACAAAGCCTTCCTCGGAATCTCATGGTATCGGATTAAAAAGTGTAAAAAGACTTTTAGAAAAGAGAAATGGACTGATAGATATTTTTGAGGAAAGCGGAAAATTCTGTGTCCATATTTACTTTCCGGTATTATAAAAACAGTGCATACAAAAATGCGAATGGCCGCCGCAATATCCATTCGCACTTTTGTTTTCTCTTAGATATAGTACACATTCACGGTACCAAAATCCGTATCTCCTATGATATCCAGTGAAATGTCACTGCTGCCCTCGCAGCGTCCTTTTTCTTCCACACTGCCAAAGGAATGGTCCATTCTGACCTGTACTTTCCAGATTTTCGGAACATAAAGGCTGACTTCGCCAAAACTGTTGTCAACGTTTACGGTCGCTTTTCCGGACGGTATCATGGCATTGTCAAAATATACAGTAAGGGAACCGAAGCTATTGTCCAGGTTCGCATAACAGAAGTTTTCGGAATTGATATACTTAATGGACTCGCCGAAGGAATTTTCGCATTCCACTCTTTCACCGTTGTACTCTCCGGTAGAAGAACCGCCCACATTGATGTTGGCATGCTTCCAGATACGCTTTTTCTTCTTAGGGAAAATCATGGAAAGTCCAATGCTGCCAAGTGCTGCCGCACCCAGTACGGGCCAGGGCGTCAGTGCCGTAATGCCAAGAGGCTCCGCATACAAAATACACACAATAGCTATGGAAAACAGAATTTGCCAGAAGCTTATGTTCCGGATACCGTTCACCAAAAGCCAGATGCAGAACACGGTAAAAATCACCGTAAATACGCTGACCTTGGGAAGAATACCCAACTGGCTGACAATTACATACACTGCTGCTAACAGGAAAAAAATTCCCCAGAAAATCTTTCCGCTTTTTTTACTTATGTTCATACGTGAACCCTCTTTTCTTTGATTTTGTTTACCAACGCTTTATAATAATTTCGGGAAACATAGACCTGCTTGTGACTGCCTGCAAATGTCACAAGACTGGAAGCCGTCAGGTTTCTTGTCAGGGAATACACCCGGTCCGTATTCAGAATGGTGGATTTTGACACCCGCATAAAAAAGCCCGGCAGCATATCTTCCCATTCATAGATTCATAGAGCTTATACTTCGTCTGATAAATGTCGTCGACGGTATGTGCACAAATACCCTCTTCGTCCGTTTCAAAAAACAAAATGTCCCGAAGCTCCAGAAAATACTCCGTAGTTCCCTTATAAAAGGTGAACTTCTGGAAGTTATTTACCGTCTGCACAATCGTTTTCTGAATTTCCGCGATTTCATCCGTAAGTCTGCTCGTCCGGATAAGCACTTCATCCTCTTTCAGTTTTTCATCCAGTTCAATCCTGATTTTCATACTGATGCTCCCTACTGTATCTGTCAGCCGGGGAACCGCTTTGCTTCTTAAGCCTTCCGGGCTTCTGCTCCCTGCTGACAGTTACAGTATAGAAAATATCTTTTCTCTTGTAAACCGTTTCCGGCTAAGAGGTAAATCCGAAGCGGTAACAGGTAAAAAAGAACATCCAAAATACTCCCTGTATATTTTCGTTGTTTGTGATACATAATTATGCTATAATTATGTTGATGAAAGGAGTAGAAATTATGCCGCTTATTTTGCCAATTAAAGATTTACGAAATACTACCGAAATTTCCAACCTTGCTCATAAAGAGCAGGAGCCTATCTTCATTACCAAAAACGGGTATAGTGACCTGGTTGTAATGAGTTGTGAATTATATGATAAATTTGCACGGATAAACCGCATTGACCAGGCTGTCTTTGAAACCGAGCAGGAAGTTGCGAACGGTGCCGAACCACTTGATGCAGATACTGTTTTTACAGAATTGGAGAAAAAACATTTTGGATAAATACAAAATAAAGATATACCCAAGAGCCGTTCGCGAGCTGGACAGCATTTACGAATATATTGCTGTTGAAAAACTGACACCCGAATATGCCAAAGCTCAGACTGACCGTATTAAGCAGGCTATCCTAAACTTAAGTACCTTCCCCCAGTCCCATCAAGAACGTTCTGAGGGTAGATATGCCGGTAAAGGCTATCGCCAGTTGCTGATTGATAATTACCTTGCCGTCTTCCGCATTGATGAGCCTGCAAAAACAGTTTATGTGGTAACCATTCAATATCAGGGTAGAAATCTATAACAGGAGCTACCTCTGTATCTGCGAAAGCATGGCAAAAGTGCCATCTATGTCCAGCCTGCCATAGCCCCATTCCCGGTTTGGGTAAGTGTTGCTGCTGTTCCGGTTCGCACCGCGGATTAAATAGTTCTTGATTTCCTGGCTGCCGGCGGACGGACTGTTGAAACGCACCACCGCCCATTCCATAAACTGGGCAACGCCTCCCGCCGTCAGGGCTGCTGCCATGCTGCCGCCGGTCACTTTACCGACGGGCGTGGATACGTTCACCCCCGGTGCGGCAACATCCGGCTTGATAAGGCCGTTGCTTAAGAAGCCTCTGCCGGAGTTTTCATAAAAGCTGTTGTTGGCGTCATTATAAGAAGAAACCGTGACAGCACGAAAGGTCATGGACGGGTCCGTCAGGGTGGTGTAAGGGTCCGGCCGTAAAAAGTAGGTTTCCCTCCGTAAAAACTGCGTGATTGGCAGCCAGAGATGAAACTGCCTGCTCCTGTCCGGTCCTAAATTATACACACGGATATTCCACACTCCCGGTGTGGGCGCATCAAACCGGAACGTAATCAGTTCCTCTCCGGTATTCGGTTCTACCAGAATACTGTCAATGATAATTCTCGTTCTCTCGTAAATAAAGCTGAAGGTCTGGCTTCCTTCCGCCGTAAGCCGAAAGCGGGGAACCACCTCTCCTCCCGGCGTGCGGATGGACGCAAACAGCGTATCCGGCACCTTCCCCCACATTTCCATTAAGAAGCCCTGTTCTCCTTCCCCTACCCTTATTTCCACTGTTTCATAGGACTCCTCACCCTCCGGCACGTAACCGGAAAAATGATGGGCGGCATTGCCTTCGTTTCCGGTGGTCAGCACCACCGCCCGGCTTCGCTTCTGCGCCAGACTATTTAAATACTGCGCTAAATCGGAGCCCAGGCCGTGATTGCCGGAATTGGAGCCCATCCCCAGACAAATCACTACCGGCCGCTTAAAGGTCTCGGCAAAGGACTCCGCAAACTTTATTCCCAGCATGATATCTGTTTCCGCATATGCCGGGACATCCTCCGGGATATTGTAAAAATTACGCAGGGGGCGTTTTGCCTCCCGTAGTTTCACCACCACAATATCCGCGCGGGGTGCCGCCCCTCTGTATGAAGAATAAAAACTGCCGGCTGCATCTCCCACCGGCGGCACCGCATTGCCGCCTGCATCTTCCAAGGGAACTGTGCCGCCGGTCACACGCGCAGAGGTTACCACACTGCCGGCGGCTACGCCCGCCATGGCGGTTCCGTGGCCGTTGGTATCATAGGAAGGAATTTCTGCATAGGGATTTTCCGAGCGGAGCGCCGCATCAATATCCGCTTTTGTGTAGTAGGAGCCGTACTGAAAGCCCTCAGGAGGTGTCCCGCTCTGCAGGGTCTGGTCCCAGAGCCCGATAATGCGGCTCTGTCCGCTTTCGTCCCGGAATACACTGTCCGCAAAACGAATACCGGTATCGATAAATGCCAAAACCACCCCTTCCCCCGTAAGGGAAAGAGGTGGTCTCTGCGCCGCAAGAATACCGGCACTTTCTAAGCTGATGGGGTCAAATTCCTCCGCCATCAGACCATATACTTTGGGTAAATACTGGTACAGATACAGGGAGCCCTGATAACGCTCAATTTCCTGCTGCCGTACATAAAAAATATTATACCGGTCGTCCACAGGAGTAAAACAGACATTTTCCTGCTGCAGCCGCTTGGCATAGTCAGCTGTAAAATCAAAAATCAGTTCCCCGTATTCCTCCGAGAGAATTTTTTCCTGACAGGTCATGGCAAAACCCTTTTCTCTTACTATATGGGCGCCTCACCTATTGTGTCACAGTACCGGTCCCTCCGCCTCCGTATTGTTACTTTTCTCGTTTGTCTCTGTTTCATTGTCCGATACTTTGTCCGGTTCTTCACTGCCATCTGTCGTTTCTTTTTTTTCACCCACATTACCTGTGTTATCGGTGCTTATTATTTGGGTGGAAATATTCACTTCTATGTTATAATTCTACTCCCTGAAAGGCGTCCTCCCATTATCCGGAATACTATACTGCAAAACCGTTTTCTTTCGTCAGTCCTTCTTCTCCTCAATCTGGGGTGCCGGTTCCACACGGATTTCATTTAAGTTGCTGCGGATTTCGATAAGGGGACCGCCTGTTCCTTCAATGTAGGCGCGGGTAATCGTTACCTTGCCGATGTTGTCGTCCTTGGGCACCTCGTACATAATATCCAGCATAAAATCTTCAATAATGGAACGAAGCGCTCTTGCGCCGGTATCCTTCTTCATCGCTTTTTCGGCAATGGCTTCGAGGGCATCATCGGCAAAATCTAATTTCACTTCATCCAGTTCCAGGAGTTTTTGGTACTGCTTCAAAATCGCATTCTTCGGCTCGGTTAAAATCTTGACAAGCATATCCTTGGTCAGACCCTGCAGAGTAAAGATAATGGGCAGACGACCGATAAATTCGGGAATCATACCGAACTTGCGGATATCCTCCACCGTAACCTTGGAAAGGAGATTTTCTTCCTTGTCAAAGGCATCCTTTAACTGCGCATTGAAGCCCATGCTACTCTGCTTCGTCAGTCTTTCCTTGATAATCTCTTCCAGATCCGGGAATGCACCGCCGCAGATAAATAAAATATTGCGGGTGTTGATGGTGGTCAGCGGTACCATGGCATTTTTGCTGTTAGCGCCCACCGGCACTTCCACATCCGCACCCTCCAGCAGCTTTAACATACCCTGCTGTACGGATTCTCCGCTTACATCACGGCTGTTGGTATTTTTCTTCTTGGCAATCTTGTCGATTTCATCGATAAAGACAATGCCCTTTTCGGCTCTTTCCGTGTCGTTGCCTGCTGCCGCCAGAAGTTTGGAAATGACGCTTTCGATATCGTCACCGATATAGCCGGCTTCGGTAAGGGAAGTGGCATCGGCAATGGCAAGAGGCACATCTAAAAGCTTTGCCAGGGTCTTTACCAGATAGGTTTTGCCGCATCCGGTAGGTCCTATCATGAGCATATTGGATTTTTCGATTTCAATATCATCCATGGTTCCGGTAGCCACACGCTTATAGTGATTGTAAACGGCTACGGAAATCACTTTTTTCGCATAATCCTGTCCGATGACATATTCATCCAGACTCTGCTTAATCTTGTGGGGAGGAGGGATATTCTTGATATCCAGCACGGGGGCATCCTTCTTTTTCTTCTTTAATTTCTGCTTGTTGGGAATGCCACCCTGTCCCTGCAGATCGGCCAGATTGATGAAACTGATATTTGGAAAACCATTGGGAATATTGCTGAAATTTCCGTTGTTTTCCTGCTCGTCATCCGGCTTCTCCTCTTCCTTGTCACCGTTGCCTGCGGAATTGTTTCCGCCGAATAAATTCTGCATGCCGGGATAGTTCATCATGCCCGGGTAATTTAACATTCCCTGATAGTCAAACTGGCTGATGGTATCCATGGTCTTGTGCAGACAGTCGCTGCAGACGGTAATATTATTGGGCAGATGGAACATTTTTCCGGCCTTGCTTTCCGGTCTGCGGCAGACAAAGCAGACATCCTCGTACTGATTGTCCTGCTTTTCCTCACTTCCCTTTGCGACGGAAGTTTTATTTTCCTCTGTACGACTTTCACCGGTGTGGGTTTCCCCTGCACCGGTGTTGTCGTTTTCCATATATATTTCTGTGTTTTCGCTATCGTGTTCTGACATAGAAATCTCCATTCGTTATAGGATTAGTTCTGCGGTCTTTCCCCCAGAGTAACCGTAACGGTACGTTCTACATATTCACCGTCGATGCTTCTCATAACAAGCACATCAATGGTTTCTCCCGCTGAATAATATTTCAGCTGTTCTCTGAGTTCATCCGCTGTGCTGACTTTCTTGTTGTCCAGCTTCTGGATAATATCGCCTCTTAACAATCCGGCTTCGGCTGCGGGAGTACCGTCCTCAACCTGGGATATATAGACACCTTCCGGCATACCGTAGAGCTCTGCGGCATCGGAGGTAACGGACTGCGGGATAATACCTAAGTAGCCTACCTGGCTGTCATCCACTTTCTCTCTGGTTTCATAGGTCATCAGGTCGCTTAAAATAGGCTCTGCTGCGGAAATAGGAATAGCATAGCCGATACCCTCCACTACCGTACCGCCAATCTTGTTGGAGTTGATACCGATAACCTCACCGTTCATATTAATCAGTGCGCCGCCGGAGTTGCCGGGGTTAATGGCTGCATCTGTCTGGATAAAGGTGCCCTTGGAACCATCCTCCAATTCCACTTCTCTGTTCAGGGCGCTGACATAACCACCGGTTACGGAAAGTCCATAGCCTAAGGCATTGCCGATGGCAATGACGGACTGACCTAATTTCAGGCTGTCGGAGTCTCCTAATTTTGCGATTTTAACAGAGTCCAGTGTGCTTTGCTCCATGTCGGCAAGCTTTACGGCAATAACGGCTAAGTCCATGTCTGGATCGCTGCCCTTTACGACTGCCTTCACATCGGCATCATCGATAAAGTGCACAAGCAGTTCCTTGGCATCCTCAATTACATGATAGTTGGTGGCAATTAAAAGCTCGGTATCGTTTTCTCCTACGATGATACCGGAACCGCTTGCCGTACCGTCCTGTTCAATGGGCTGACCGAAATAAGTAGCGGTCTGTGTGTAGTTGTTGACAATGGACACCATGGCGGGCATGACTTTTTCTACCACATCCGTAGCATCCGATGTCGTAATGCCGGTCGTGCTTGCGGTAAGTACCCCGCTGTCGCCGGAAGCCACGTTCTTGCTGAGCTGGTCATTGACCCATGCTTTCAGGTCGTCGATGCTCTGGCTTTCGTCCGTGGATGCTACCGATGCATTTTTCTGGTTAAACATGCCGGTACTCTGTCCTACGGCATAAAAACCGGCTGCGGCGCAAAGACCGAAGCAAAGACCCATGCCTGCGCAGGCAAAGAATTTACGGAAGAAACGACCTGCTCCTCCTTTTTTCTTTTTCCTTCCCTGATTGTCAACAGGCGCTGCGGGCTGGGGTGCTGCCGCCGGTGATGCCTGATAATATACATAATTGTTATTCTGATCCTCGTACATAACACAATTACCTCTCTTTCTCTTACTGATAAGCTTATCTTAAACAGTAATTGTGTTTTATTTGTGACGAAACTATGATAAAAGTTTAAAAAACGGAAAATTTTTCTATTATTCGACGGTAACGGACTTTGCTAAGTTTCTCGGCTTATCCACATCGCAGCCCTTGCCTACCGCTACATAATAGCCAAATAACTGCAGAGGAATAATCGCAAGGGAATTTGCGAAGTACGGATTGGTTTCCGGGATATAAATAATGTAGTCCGCCGCTTTTTCCATAGCCGTGTTGTCCTCTGTGGTAATCGCCATAACAAAGGCGCCTCTTGCCTTTACCTCCACGATGTTGCTTATGGTCTTTTGGTAAAGTGCGGGCTGGGTTGCCACTGCCACAACAAGGGTTCCGTCTTCAATTAAGGAAATGGTGCCGTGCTTTAACTCGCCTGCCGCATAGGCTTCGGAATGCACATAGGAAATCTCCTTTAACTTTAAGGAGCCCTCGAGGGAAATCGCGTAGTCAATACCGCGTCCGATAAAGAATATGTCCTTTGCTCCCACATAACGGTTTGCAAAACGCTGGATTTTTTCCTTCTGACCCAGCAAAAGTTCAATCTGGTAAGGCAGCTTCTTAATATCCTCAAGCAGGCTGGCAAACAGTTCATCGGAAATCGTGCCTCTGACTCTGCCTAACTTCATGGTAAGCAAATAGAGTGCTGCAAGCTGCGCGCTGTATGCCTTGGTGGTTGCCACGGCAATTTCGGGGCCTGCCCAGGTATACATAACACTGTCTGCCTCTCTGGCAATGGAGCTTCCCACCACGTTGACAATACCAAGCACCTTAAAGCCTCTTGCCTTGGCTTCGCGTAAAGCTGCCAGGGTATCGGCGGTTTCACCGGACTGGCTGATAACTACAACCATGGTGCCTTCTTCGAGGATGGGGTTGCGGTACCGGAATTCGGATGCCACATCCACTTCCACTGGAATGCGCACCAGACCTTCTAAAACATATTTGGCTGTTACGCCGGTATGATAAGCGGAACCGCAGGCAACAATATAAATCTTTTTCACTGCCTTAATTTCCTCATCCGTCATATTCAGCTCGTCAATCACAATATCTCCGTTTTTGATACGGGGAGAAATGGTATCGGTAATGGTCCTCGGCTGTTCGTAAATTTCCTTTAACATGAAATGCTCGTAGCCGCCCTTTTCCGCTGCATTGGCATCCCATTCAATGGTAACGGGCTCCTTGGTAATCTCTTCTTCGTCCACGGTGTAGAAATGCAGTTCGTCTTTTGTAAGCTTTACCACTTCCTGATTTTCCACATAATATACCGTACGGGTATACTTTAAGATAGCCGGTACA
>ULJH01085505.1_pt1 | contig 14301 bp, 18 predicted proteins | sample 1950781 | NCBI WGS metagenome assembly ULJH01 (sample SAMEA4835462, study PRJEB28245) | human gut metagenome | biome: gut microbiome; material: fecal sample | place: Denmark | collected 2008 | reverse complement strand
CGGTCAGAAACAGCGCGATGGTACCGATTTCCATGGGAACCAGTGTGAAGCTGAGAATCAATACAATTGCGGTGATCGGAAGTACGCTGGAAAGCGCTTCTCTCGTTTTTTCTTTAAGCTTTTCATTCATAGGCTGATAGGATAAGGTTATAATCAATGCATATGTGTATGGTAACACAGGAAAAAAACGGAACGCAAAGATGTTAAGAAATCTTAGCGGGACGAAAAAGAAAGGTTTGTATTTTACAATATGAAGAATTTTAAAACGCAGGAAATCACATTCGGAGCCATGATCGCCGCTATTTTCGGAATGCTCCTTCTCTTAAACCGGCAGACCGGCGGAATGCTGGAGGAAGTGTTCCTGTTTGCGTTTCCGATTCCGATGGTCGCTTATTCGGCAAAATACGGCTGGAAGAAAAGTCTGCCGGTGTTTGCAGTCACGGTGCTGATTGCCATTTTGTGCGGGACCTTCAGCGGATTTTTCTATGCGGCGAGTGAGTCGTTCATCGGAATGGTGTACGGCGCGATGCTCAATCAGAAGAAGGATCCGGGGAAGACCTTATTTCTGGTGATGGTTCTGTCGGCACTTGCGAACATCCTGAGCAGCGTCGTGCTGGCTTCGCTGTTCGGAATCAATCTGCAGACCGAGATGAAGGAAATGCAGAAGATGATGATTGACACCATGGAGAAGGTCTACGGCTCGCAGGGCATGATGGTGGGGGCGGCAGCAGGCACGGATACCGCCGGCATGGTGGAAGCGATGAAATCCATCTTCAACGTGAATTACCTTCTGCGGATTTATATCATTTCCATGATTCTGCTGGGCGTGATTCAGGGCCTGATTATCTATCAGCTCAGTCTGATTATTCTGCGGAGACTGAAATTCCAGGTACAGAAGCCGCAGCCGCTCCTTCAGTTCTATCCTCCGGTCTGGACGGGGGCTGTCGCGCTGACTGCATTTCTGTGCTACTTCATTTCCATGATGTATCCCCTGCAGAATGTCAATGTGGCGAACCTTGTGCAGACACTGGGAACCTGCGGCTATCTGTACCTGATCTGCTTTGGAATCATCGGAGGAGCGGGATACCTCAGACGGCGGCTTGGCATGATGAAGCTCTTTGCGGTTCTGTTGCCGGTTCTGTGCATTTTCGCGCTGCCGTATGTGCTGGTATTTATCGGATTTTCTTATGTGAGCCTGAGCCTCCATGACAAGATCCTTGGGAAACTGTGAATCAGAAACAGAAACGGGCAGTCAACGGCCCGGCGAAAGGAGAGACAATGAATTTATTCATCAGCTCGGATATTGAAGGAACCTGTGGAATCTGTGACTGGTCAGAAATTTCAGAAGGCGGAAGTGGTTATGAACGCTTTGCGGAGCAGATGTCGAGAGAAGCTGCGGCAGCCTGCGAGGGAGCGGGACCTGACGCGGAAATCATGGTGAGAGACGGACACGGCTCGGCAAGAAATATCATTCCGGCGCTTCTTCCGGACAATGCTGTTCTGATGCGGGGCTGGGAGAAATCTCCGGATGGCATGATGGCGGGAATTTCCACAGGCTTTGATGCCTGCGCGATGGTCGGTTATCATGCGCATGCGTATTCCACGGGGAATCCGCTGGCCCATACCTCGGAGCCCAATATCCAGAAGCTTTTGCTGAACGGGGAATACTGCAGCGAATTCCGATACAATGCTTATTTTGCAGCATATTACGGAGTGCCGACCATTTTCATCAGCGGTGATGCGGACATCTGCAAAGAAGCAAAGGAGCTGATTCCCTCCATTACGGCCGTTCCGGTGCTTCGCTCACACGGAGGAGCCAGCATTTCCATTCAGCCGGAGCGGGCGCTGCAGCTGATTCGTGAGGGAATGGCAAGGGCCATGGCAGGAGACTTTGCTGCCTGCCTTCCAAAGCTGCCGGAGCATTTCTGCGCGGATATCGAGTATAAGGAATATCAGGATGCGGAGAAGTTCTCTTATTATCCGGGTGCAAAGCGGCTGGATGCCAAGACCGTCCGGTTTGAAGCCGATGATTATTATGAAGTAAAGCGGTTTTTCATGTTCGCGATCTGACAGAAAACTGCCCATATCTCACAACACGAAAGGCGAGAAAAGAGAAATGAAGTACGATTTTGACTCCATCATTGACCGTCACAACAAGGATTCCATCGCTGTGGATGTCATCCCGTTTCCGGGAGCCGAGGTGCAGGAGGGCTTTGACCGGATCCCGATGTGGGTGGCAGATATGAATTTCCCCACGGTGCCGTCCATTCAGGAGCACGTTATCGAAAGGACGAAGCATCCGATGTTCGGGTATTTTGATCCGTCGGAGGAGTACTACGGCGCCATCATTCGCTGGCAGGAGAAGCGAAATCAGATAAAGGGCCTGTCGAAGGAGGCCATCGGCTATGAAAACGGCGTTCTTGGCTGCCTTGCAAGTGCCATGCAGGCCTTTACAGCACCGGGAGAGGGGATTTTCTTCCATTCTCCAACGTATATCGGCTTTCAGTTTACCGTGAAGGAAAACGGAAGAACCTGCGTGACGTCTCCCTTGAAGAAGGATGAACAGGGGGTGTGGCGCATGGACTACGAGGATATGGATCGTGTGATCCGGGAGAATCACATCCATTTTGCCGTGTTCTGCTCACCGCACAATCCCTGCGGACGTGTGTGGGAAAGAGAGGAGATTGAGCGGGCGATGGAGGTGTTCCGAAAGAACGACTGCATTGTCTTCTCTGATGAAATCTGGTCGGATCTGATTCTGGAGGGACATCGGCATATCCCTACTCAGAGCATTTCGGAGGATGCAAGAAATCGTGTCATTGCAGCCTACGCGCCGTCCAAAACCTTCAATCTGGCAGGATTGATCGGTTCGTACCATATTATTTACAGCAAGTATCTGCGTGACCGTGTCGAGAAGCAGTCGAGGCTTTCCGGCTACAATCATATGAATGTTCTCTCCATGCACGCACTGATCGGCGCCTATGAACCAGAGGGAGAAGAGTGGGTGGATGAGCTGTGTGAGGTTCTTTCCGGAAACATATCCTGGGCCTGTGATTACATTGCGAAGCACTTTGAGGGAGTCAGTGTGTCGAAGCCGCAGGGGACCTACATGCTATATCTTGACTGCCATGAATGGCTTGAGAAGCATGGGAAAAGTCTGGATGAGCTGCTGCGCGCCGGCATTGCGGTCGGCGTAATCTGGCAGGACGGAGCTGCGTTCCGGCAGCCGGATACCATTCGTCTGAACCTTGCTCTGCCGAGAACCAGGGTGGAGGAAGCATTCCGGCGTCTGGAGAAGTATGTTTTCTGTGCGGAATAATTCCTGAGAGAAGCGAATGGTCAGGTGAGAAATGATAGAAAAGGACAACAGCCCCTTTGGCCCAGCGGATCAGGTGGGGTATTTCTTTGGCGATATGGCTGGCAATTGCAGTCAGTTTGAGTCGTCTTTACCGTGATTTGCGGCGGATTCCTCGCCGCGAATCCAGTCGAAGGTGGTGGTGTCCTCCTTGGATTCGAAGGAGTGTACATAAAGATATTTGCGGATGACAAAAATACCGGCGATCGCGGCAACGCTCATGAGAAGCTCCAGACCGCTTCCGCTGTCCAGTACCATATGACGGGCAATGGCAAACAGGAGAACGCCAAGAGCACTTCCAGGAGTGTGCTTGATCAGCATGCGGACAAACTCGATGCCAATGACAAGGTTAAATGCATGCTCCAGAAAGACGTGGAAGGAATATGCATTGGTATTATCCAAAAGACTCGGCATTTCTTTCAGAATCGGAATGATGCTGATGAAAAAGCCGACCAGTACAATGACCGCCACTGCAATTTCCATGACCTCGGTGACGAGCTCCAGCCAGTCAGCCAGTGCGCGATGCTTCTTCTCGCTGCGGGCAATGCGCTCCATGCGTTTTTCCTCTTTCTCTTCGGGTGCCTTCATAGCTTTTCTCCTGTTGATAAGTCGCGGAAGAAGCTTTCCGGCTTCGCGCGAACACGATGTTTTCTTTTCATTATACTGGAAGATTCAGTACCACGGAGATAAAAAATGATGTATAATAACTCCACTGTGTCAGCAGCAAAGGACAGCTGCCGGCATGGCAGATATGTTTGCGTAGCTCAGCTGGATAGAGCGTCCGCCTCCTAAGCGGAAGGTCGCGCGTTCGAATCGCGTCGCGAACAGAGCGTATAAGGCGTTGGAGATAAGGCGGAAATGCTTTGTTTCCAACGTTTTTTCGTGTTCTGGGCGCAAAAAACAAGGAGGTATGCATTTATGACATTTTTCAACAGCGCAGTCACTGTACTGCAGACCCTCGTAGTAGCTCTCGGTGTCGGTCTCGGCATCTGGGGAGCCATCAACCTGCTGGAGGGCTTTTCGGGTAAACGACGGTATTCTGAAGCAGAGAAGAACGGAATCGGACATAATCCGAAAAATAAGCAAAAACAAATAGGAGTTGCGGTTTATAATCGTAACTCCTATTGATTTTTCGATGCGTCTGCGGCATTATGGAATCATGGAGGTGGTTCCTATGATAAACAGACCGCTCTACGTTGATAAGATTATGGCATACACCGACACACCTTTTGTAAAAGTGTTGACGGGTGTTCGCCGTTGCGGAAAATCTACAGTTCTTAAAATGATCATGGAGAAGCTGCAACAGGAGCATGACATTCCGTATGAGCGGATTGTCAATATGCGCTTCGATTCCATGGATTATGAGGATATGACAGCGAAGGATATGTTCAAGGCTGTCAAAGAAAAGCTAAATCCAACTAGGAGAACGTATCTCTTTCTGGATGAGGTTCAGGAAATTGAAGGCTGGGAGAAAGTAGTAAATTCCCTGGCAACGGATTATGATGTTGACCTTTATGTGACAGGCTCCAATTCCAGAATGATGTCTTCGGAAATAGCGACTTACCTGACCGGACGATATGTTTCCTTCCGTATCTATACGCTTTCTTTTCAGGAATATCTGGAATTCAAAAAGCAGTATACACAGGTAAAGGATATCCATGCTGAACTGGCAGATTATATCCGCTTGGGAGGCTTCCCTGCAACACATCTGCGAGAGTATTCACAGGATGAGGTTTATACGATTGTCCGGGATATCTATAATTCCACGATTTTCTCGGATATCGTAAAGAGAAACCAGATTCGCAAGATTGACCAGCTGGAGCGGGTGGTTCGGTACACATTTGCGAATGTTGGAAATTCATTCTCAGCAAAATCAATTTCTGATTATCTGAAATCAGAGCATCGTTCTATCGACAATGAAACGGTGTACAGCTATCTGGAAAAGTTGGAGAAAGCATATCTCCTTCATCGTTGTTCTCGATACGATCTGCGCGGAAAGGAAATTCTGAAAACGCAGGAGAAGTTTTATCTTGCCGATACCGCTTTACGTTACAGCGTTCTGGGCTACACACCGGACAGCGTTGCGTCCAGTCTGGAAAACGTGGTGTATCTGGAACTCTGCAGACGAGGATATATCGTGACGATCGGGAAAACGCCGGATGGTGAGGTCGATTTTGTGGCGCAGAAGCAGAATGACCGATTGTATGTGCAGGTCACACAGGAGATTAAATCCGAGAAGACCGAAAAGCGTGAATATGAACGACTGCTGGAAATCCGGGATAACTATCCGAAGTACGTTTTGAGAACCGATGAATTTGCCGGAGGTAATTACCAGGGAATCAAAAGTATGCACATTGCAGATTTTCTATTGGGCACTGAATATTAACGATGAGGGCGGCGGTGAGCCGCCCTTTTACATACTCTAAGGAAACGCTGATTTAATCGAGCATTTCAAGTGAAAGAAGTGCACCACTACTGTAAAATAGAAGTATCAAGAAAGGCGGTGCGACCCTATGCAACAGCAGACTTTCACTGATATTGAATACGCCAGACGGAAGAAGAAAACCCGCCGTGAGGAGTTCCTTGATACGATGGATCAGATGATCCCCTGGAAAGACTGGATCGCTCTGATCGAACCCTACTATCCATCCGGGAAACGCGGCAGGCCGACAAGAGGAATCGAAACCATGCTCCGCATGTACCTCATGCAGAACTGGTTCAATCTTTCCGATGTAGCAATGGAAGATACGATCTATGACAGCTATACCATGAGATCCTTCATGCATCTTGATTTTTATAAGGAACAGGTTCCGGATACGACAACGCTCCTGAAGTTCCGCCATCTGCTGGAAGAGCATCACATCGGCGAACAGATCTTCGCCGATGTCAGTTCCCGTCTTGAGAAAGCGGGACTGATCATGCATGGCGGAACGATTGTGGATGCTACGATCATCAACGCCCCCGAGTTCAACGAAGAACAAGGAAGGCAAACGCGATCCGGAAATGCGTCAGATCAAAAAGGGCAACCAGTGGTATCACGGAATGAAGATCCATTCTGGAGTAGACGCCGGAAGCGGTTATGTCCATACAATCACAGCTACATTAGCCAATGTACATGACATCAATGAAGCCACAAAGCTGATCCGTGAGGATGATGAAGTCATGTATGGCGATTCGGGATACAGCGGGATGACAAAACGTCCGGAGGTAAAATCGGACGAACATCTTTCGAAGATGGAATTCCGAACCAATGTCCGTCCCAGTAGCATCAAAGTACCTGACACCTACCAGGGAATCCAGTGGGAAAGGGACATCGAGAACCGGAAATCCTCTACACGCTGTAAGGTAGAGCATCCGTTCCTTATAGTGAAGCGGCAGTTCGGATATGCCAGAGTAGCATACCTCGGACTCGCCAAAAACTTCCATCGATTCAATGTACTGTTTGCCAGTGCGAACATGATCATGTGCGCAAGGGCCGGACGACTGCGGGAGTTCTGCGGGGCGTAGTGCGTCCAAAAGGGAGGAAGTCTCCCGAAAGAGTGACCTGACAGATCAGTATAACTGCCATTTCTCAGAGATTTCAGGTCCCTGAAGGAAAAAGAATACAAAATCACTTTAAAAAACGTTGTTACGAATTCGGAGGCGAGTGAACATCTATTTGTTCAGCGTTTCCTAAGATAAACGAACGTTCAATACCTGTCGGCTTCGATCACCCGGGTATTATATTTGACTGCTATCTTATGCCAATTACGTCCCAAGTGCGTAATTTCATGTTGAACCGCAGGGCTCAACGGGCTATACTTTAATTGCGATCTTAAGACGATTACGGCCTAAGTACGCATTATCAGGAGGCGTCAATGATACAACGTGGTCTTTATCTTCACCAACTTGTTTCCTACATGTGGGATGGCCAGATCAAAGTTATTACCGGGATCCGGCGGTGCGGAAAGTCCGTTCTTTTATTCGAACTGTTTCGTGACTATCTGCTATCACAGGGGACGAGTGTCGAGAATATCATCACAATCGAACTTGATAAACGCAAAGATGTAAAATTCCGCAGCCCGATTGCTCTCAGCAGTATGGTCGAGGCAAAGATACAAAACAGCGCACAACAGTACTATCTCTTTATCGATGAAATTCAACTGTCTGTTTCCATTCCCGATCCGGATCTGCCCGGCGAAAAGGTAACAATCTATGATATGCTGAATGAACTGCGGGGATACAAAAATCTTGATGTGTATGTCACAGGAAGCAATTCCCGGATGCTGTCAAGCGACATCGTAACAGAATTTCGTGGCCGTTCTTCTCAGATCCATGTATATCCTCTTTCTTTCCGGGAATTCTTTGCCGCTGCAGGAGGAGATAAAAGAGATGCATTTGACCGCTATATGCTTTATGGCGGGATGCCATATCTTCTGAATCTGAAGGAAGACCGACAGCGAAAAGACTATTTAGCACAGCTTTTTAATGAGGTATATATCAAGGATATCATTGAGCGTGAGGGAATTGAACGCCCTGATGTATTTTCTGATATCCTGGACTTTCTTGCGTCATCTGTCAGTTCTCTGACAAATCCTACCAATATTGCAAACACACTGAACAGTACAAAAAGAGCGAATATCAGCCCTAAAACTGTTTCAAGTTACCTGGAATACCTGAAGAATGCCTTTCTGATCAGAGAAGCAAAGCGCTGGGATATCAAGGGAAAACGATATTTTCAGTATCCAAACAAATATTATTACACAGATATCGGGCTCCGTAATGCGCGAGTTAATTTCCGGCAATTTGATCCGGGTCATATCATGGAAAACATCCTGTACAATGAACTGATTATACAGGGATATTCCGTTGATGTTGGTGTCGTCCTCGACAGGCGAAAAGATCAGAAGGTGCAAAAGGAAATTGATTTTGTTGTCAATCAAGGTGACAAAAAGGTATATATCCAATCCGCCTATGAAATGTCTCATACAGAAAAGACAACCAGTGAACTGGACTCTCTGCGACTGACGAATGATTTCTTTGAGAAAATCGTTATGCGTCGGGATATTCCGGCGTCATTTACGGATGAAAACGGCATTCGTCATATCAATGTACTGGATTTCCTGCTTGGCAAAGAAACGATCTTCTGATTCATAAGATAATCGGCACATGGTAGGATGAATCTTCTGGATGAGGTCGCGAGCATGGCAGCGGATCTGGATAGATTCAGTGATGCGAGGAGAAATTTATTATGGCAGTAAGAAAAGCAGATGAATCAGACAGATTGTTTGTAGTTGAAGTAGGTATGGAGAACCGTGCACCGGAGGAGATCGCTAAAGATGCGGCTTTTCAAATCAGTGCATTGTTCGACAGGCTTATAGAGGAGCAGCAGAAAAAAGATGATCAAGACATTGTATAACAAGTTGCAGGATGTACAGAAAGTTCTGATTTTTTGCATACCATAAAGACTGCCTTATGCCGGAATATGCTCAAATTGATCTTTTCGTCTATAAGGCCAAAATATTCAGGAACCGATTTGTAACTATCGGCTGGTTTAACCAGATAAATTACATGAGAGGCCGCCGGCAGGATCGGATTCTATTTTTAATAGGATCCAGCCCTGCCGGCGGTCTCTTTCTATTCCTGCCGGCGGAGCTTTCGAACATCAAAAAACAGTTTGAAAGCCTGACATGTATTAAGGGCGAGGATACACATATTGCTGATTTTCCGTTTTCAGGGAAAGCAGTATCGGTACCCTTACCTTTTGCGCCCTTGTCAGACTCTGAAGATTCCAAATCGTACTGCATGCAGGTGTATCCTTCCGTTCTCCACGTCAGGCGGAAAGAAAAAACCATCTCTGGAGCTTCTGGTGAGATCGCCCTCTACTTCCATGTCAGTACCGACTATCTGCTTCTAGGGCGGGAGCTTGACAGGGATTCCATCCGTGCAAGCCTTCTTGAACTGTCCGCGCAGATGACGGAGCTTGCCGGCAAATTGTAAATCAATCGCTTGGATTCAAAATAAGCGATTGATTTTGGCATTACTACTTGTTTTGTTAAGATCGCTGATTTTTTATCGTTTGCCTTTATTCAAGCACCGTCTCTAAAAACTTCAGGGAAGAGCAAAATCATTTTATAACATCTTTAAATTTGTCAAATTGTCAATCCGGAGAGCTTTTTTCTTGTCAATACAGGATTACGGCTGATATCGATTTTGCAAATCTCTACAGTCTCAGTAGTAAATCTCCATTACCAGTCCCTAAGATCGTACCGTCCCTACAGTTAAACTTGTACATGTCAGGAGCCAAACAGCTCCGTATCTCCGATCCTTGAAAACTGCATATGCATTCTTCAGGTACAGCCCTGTGACGGGGAGCCACATCAGCGGAAAGAGCGAAGATCATCAGAAATGATGGGAGCGCGGACCGGTCTGTAAGCCCGGATTGCTTCCGGGTACAGCTATGATCCGTCGCAGCACAATGATACTTCTGTACGCAGCTCGGTGAGAACCACGGAGGGGTTAGAGTCCCATGATGCCGTTAGCAGACGGATGCCTGAATGTATTCCCGCAGGACAGAGTGCCTGCATCTTCGGGGGTGTCGGGGACAAATACGAAGAGACCATATTTGACATGAAGCCGCCATGAGACGGCTTTATCGATAGTCGGGCGGGAAGCGATTACCGCCCAATGCATAGAAAAACATAGCAGGACATACCCTGCATGGATTTTACATGGAGGATTTGCAGATGCTTAAGAAGAATTGGATCTATAAGCGCGGAGACATCTATCTTGCGGATTTGGGCACGCCTGCAGGCAGTGTTCAGGGAGGCGTCCGTCCGATGATTAACATTCAGAACAATACGGGGAGCTTTTTTGGTCCGACACTGATTGTGATCCCGCTGACAACAGAACTCAAGAAGTTGAACCAGCCGACACATTATGTGCTGCAAAAGCAGCGCGGACTGGAACAAATTTCCATGAGTGAGTCGGAGCAGCCGGTAATGATCAATAAGACGCAGGTAATAAAGTATCTTGGAAAAACAGATCAGGCGCATATGAGAAAAATCGATGACTGTCTGAGAATCAGCCTTCACCTGAATCCGGAGGACGCTCTTCCGGAGTGTGCAGACTTCCCGTGACGCGGCAGGTGCTGGTGAAGCTTCCTATGTATAATACGGAGGTGAGGAAATGATCATGGAAGCAATGAAGACAATGGAATCCCCAGCGGATGCTGCCGGAGCTGCAGCGGAGAAACGATGCTATACGGTTGAGGATCTTCAGATTATTCTCGGCGTAAAAGAAGCGGGAGATCTGGGATGCGCCGACACTCTTCCACGCGATTGAAGTGTGTGAAGATGACCGGCTTCCGGAGAGCATCAAAGCCGGAAAAGCATATGTCTATGTGAACAAGGAACTGCAGCGTGTCAGCAAGAGCGTTATGAAGACACTGGAGAAGAAGGATGTGCTGCGGGTTTTTCCGGAACTTCGCGAGAGCAACAAGACCGTTCTGGTTCTCAAGAAGCCCAAGACGGAAACCAGCACCCGCAAGATTTTCCTTCCCAGAACCGTAGCTGAGATGCTGATCGACTGGAAGCGGGAGCAGGATTTTACGAAGGAAGCACTTGGCAGTGAGTATTCAGACTTCGATCTTGTCATGGCAAATGATCTGGGAATGCCGACAGAGCAGTCCAGGATCACTGCCCTGTTCTCCGACTTAATTCAGAGAAATGATCTGCAAAAGGTTGTCTTTCACAGTCTGCGGCATTCCAGTATCACCTATAAGCTGAAGCTGAACGGCGGCGACATCAAAGCGGTTCAAGGAGATTCCGGTCACGCGCAGGCGCAGATGGTCACGGATCAGTATTCCCACATTCTGGACGATGACCGGATGCATAACGCGGATCTGTTTGAGCAGGCGTTTTATGGGGGAAAGGGTGCTGAATCGGTTCATGAAGCGGCGGAGACTCCGGCAGCTGCCGGGCAGACTGAAGTGAAAACAGGCACAGAGGGAATAGATCCTGAACTGCTGGCGAAAGTCCTGGCGAACCCGGAAATGGCAGCGCTTCTGACAACGCTTGCCAGAAATCTGAAATAACGGATAGAGAACAATCTCCGATCCATGCAAGGCACTTTCTCAGGAAGGTGCCTTTTTACATAGCCAGACAATATTTCCAATCATTTTAAACGTATTTGTTGATTCAATCAATCATATGGTTTATGCTTGCGGTATAAGGAGATGCGGTAAATGCGAATTGATGATGAATTGAAAATTCTGGCTGTGAAAACGGGTATGACTTTAACCGAGATGGGACGAAGAATGGATAAATCTCCACAGGCATTCAGTCAGAAAATAAAACGAGGCACCTTTACGCTGGATGACTTGCAGGAGATTGCGTTGGTAACCGGAAGCCGGTTTGAGTGTGCTTTCGTTCTGCCAAATGGCGATCGTATCGAGATTGGAGGCAAAAAATGATCCGATATATCGAGGGCGATATATTTAAAAGTCCCGCTCAGGTTCTTGTGAATACCGTAAATACCGTTGGTGTCATGGGCAAGGGCATTGCTCTTGAGTTTAAGAAGCACTATCCCGATATGTTTCAGGCTTACAGAGATATCTGTGATAAGCGGAAATTAAAAATCGGTTCCTTAATGCTATGCTATGAACCTGATCATTGGGTCCTTCTTTTCCCGACCAAGGAACATTGGAGAAATCCTTCCAGGATAGAATATATTGAAGCCGGACTGGCAAAATTTCGCCGAACCTATGCAGAAAAAGAAATCACATCGGCAGCATTCCCGCGGTTGGGATGCGGAAATGGCGAATTGAACTGGTCTGATGTAAAGCCGGTCATGGAAAAATATCTTCAGGACCTGCCAATTGACATTTATATCTATCTGGGAACAGGCCCGGATCCACTTCCTGAGCATAAAAATCAGGAAAAAACAGTCAATTGGCTTCGACAAAATGCAAGAGATATGTCTTTTCAAGGCCTGGAGGATGATATCCGATATAATTGTTCCATTGTTCCATATCATTTTGATTCCGATCAATCAGGCTGGGACGTACTCTGGAAAGATGGACTTGTTTTTCAAAAACAGAATGCAAAGTCCGAACCGGTTGAAATAGACGAAGACGCATTTTTTGAAATCTGGTCTAACCTTCGAAGTGACGGCTTTGCCCTGAAAGAAGGGGAAAATTCTCCACATCGTCTTGTCCTTGATCTACTGCTTTCTCTTGGATATGTTTCTGAGGTGAGAATTACAGATGGAAAGACCGGAGAAAAAACAGATGGTTATCAAATCAATGCCGGAGAAGGCAGAGTCTATGATTTAAAAGGACACGCCGATGAGTTATAAAGAAATCATTTTGAATAATGAAAAGTTTGCTCCGTTTCGATGGTGGCCTCATTACGCATATCATTACACGGATATCCGGAATGCGGTAAGCGTTTTGGAGAGTAGAATGCTTTATAGCCGGATGCAGGCAGAAGAACTTCATGTTATGCAGAACGATAATGCCAGCCGTCAGGTGATCGATATGACGCGACATGCGACAACATCTTATGTGCGGTTTTATTTCAGGCCATTGACACCCACGCAGTATTATAATGAGGGCTTTAAGCATCGCGATCTTCGATATGACGGTGATCCAAATGCAAATGTTCCGGTTCCTGTATTTTTCTTTTTTCACCTTGATAAACTTCTATCTGATCCGGTGACATGCTTCTCGGAGGGCTCAGAGGCAGGGGAAGGATGCCCTGTATTACAAGGCGAGGATGCATTTTCCAAATTGAATTTTGACATGATCTACAGAAATGGCCCATATCAATCCCAGAATCCAGTGGATAAAAAAAGAGAGGGATCTCTCAGGCAGTCAGAAATTTTGTATCCGGACAGGTATCCGATTGAAAATTCTCTGGCCGGAATTGTCTGTCGTAACGCCGAAGAAAAGACAACCTTTTTAAATCTGATTAAAGATAAAAGCAATAAACTGTTCTTCTCTTGGCAGTCGCATATCCGGATTATGAATTCCGGTCTTTATTACAATAATGGATTATTCGTTAACAGCTGTTCTCTTCATGACAGGGATCTGAGTCTCTCGTTTTCCGATTCATATCCAAGAAGGAAATATGCGGGTGAGCGGAATAAAGGCTTACAGATCAATACCTGCGTTCAATTCGAATGGCTGCATGGAAACGAGGTGCTGAATCGAAAGGAATTCGAAATAGGCGTCAATTACCTGAATGCGGGACCGGTCGTTTTTCATGGAGTGCCGGAAATCAAGACGGCTAGGGAATTAGCCGTCAAGGTATTTATGGAAGGGAACCTGATGTGCTATCGGAAATTCTCCCTTCAGACTGGAGAATACTGATCTTAGATCTTTAGCTAATATCGGCGGCAGCTGCAAATGATCCTTTTCCCTTTTTAGCAAAATCTAATAATCTGCTAAAATGAAGGCATAAACTTCTAACGACAAAGGTGAACTTCGGTGAACCGAAACAGATTCGGAATTCGAAAAAAGCCTGATGAAAAGCGGCTTTCCTGTACATAGGTGAACACAGATGACAAAGGTTCAATGGTTCTCCTAAGCGGTAGGTCGCGCGTTCGAATCGCGTCGCGAACAGAGATTGAGGAACGTTGAAGATAAGGCAGAAATGCTTTATTTTCAACGCTTTTTTCATGTTCTGGGCGCAAAAAACAAGGAGGTACGCATTTATGGCATACACCGACACACCTTTTGCAAAAGTTTTGACGGGTGTTCGCCGTTGCGGAAAATCTACAGTTCTTAAAATGATCATGGCGATTATATTGATGGGATAGAAAAGCCAGATTTTCCACATCATTTTGAAATTGACAGAAGTAAACCCGAAGTCGTACTGTGTCTTCACATGCCGTATGAATTTGATTACAGAGACTGGATAGCAGATACTATCATACCCTGGACACAGGAATGGTTATATTTCTAT
>ULJH01050715.1_pt1 | contig 14342 bp, 8 predicted proteins | sample 1950781 | NCBI WGS metagenome assembly ULJH01 (sample SAMEA4835462, study PRJEB28245) | human gut metagenome | biome: gut microbiome; material: fecal sample | place: Denmark | collected 2008 | reverse complement strand
ACCCGGTCTTCGATCAGGGCGTGCGTGCCGATCAGCAGGTCGATCGAGCCGTCGGCAATTCCGGCGAGGGCTTCCCGCCGTTCGCGTGCTTTGGATGCTCCGGTAAGGATCGCCACCCGCACGTCCATTCCTTCGAGCATCCTCTGGAAGGTGGCGTAGTGCTGGCGCGCGAGGATTTCGGTCGGAGCCATCATGCAGGCCTGGAAGCCGTTATCGACGGCCAGCAGCATGGACATCAACGCCACGAGGGTCTTGCCGCTGCCCACGTCGCCTTGCAGCAGGCGGTTCATCTGGTAGCCGGAGATCGTGTCCTGCCGGATCTCCTTGACCACGCGCTTCTGCGCCCCGGTCAGCGGGAACGGCAGCCTGGTGTTGAAGAAGGTATTGAATACGCCTCCCACTTTGGGGAAGAGGAATCCGTTGTTTTTCGACAGGCGGGCCGTGCGGCGTGACTGGATACCCAGTTGAATGCCGAGTAGCTCTTCGAACTTCAGCCGGTATTGCGCCTGCCGCAGCAGTTCGGGCGATTGCGGGAAATGGATGTTGTAGAGCGCATCGCGCAGCGACAGCAGGCCGTACCGGGTCCGCATTCGGTCGGGCAGCGTTTCGCGGATATGATCCCGCACCATCGGCCAGAGGTTGCAGACGATCGTGTAGATGCCTTTGGTGCCGAGGACGCTCGAAAGCCGCTCGGTCGAGGAGTAAATGCCTTGCAGACCGCTTTCGGCCTTGCGGGAAAAGGCTTTCTCGATGGTTTCGATTTCGGGATGTACCACCGACAGTTCGCCCTTGAAGAAGGATGGGCGGCCGAAAATCAGGTATTCGCGCCCCACTTCGATCCGTTTTTCGATCCATTTGATTCCCTGGAACCAGACCAGTTCGGCCACGCCGCTGCCGTCGTTCACGACGGCCGTGAAACGTCGTTTGCGCCCCGCTCCGGCATAGCTGACGCCTGTGATGCGCCCCCGGAACTGGATGAGTGCGGAATCCCCTTCCGCGATCTGGTCGATGCGGTAGATCCTCGTACGGTCGATGTAGCGGAACGGATAGTGGCAGAGCATATCGCCCAGCGTGCGGATGCCCAGCTCCTTTTCCAGCAGCCGGGCCCGCGCCTCGCCTACGCCCGCGACGAATTTGATGTCGTTGTCGAGATAGTTCGCCATATCCGTCCCAAATATAGGAATTATCGGTCAAATACGTTCTTTGTCTTTGTTCTCTATTTGCCGATTTTTTCATCCGTATGCTTTGTGAGGGGTAGAATATCTCAAATATATCCTCTCAACAAGTGTTTTGAATGTTGATATAATTTTTATATCTTTGAAATGCTTGTTAATTTATAATAATTATGAGAAATCTATTGGTGTTTTTTGTGTGTTTGGCAGGAATTTATAGCAGTTATGCCCAACAGAGAATAGATGCCCTGGAGTTTGTAAAGAATGCGCCTTGGGACTTGACGGAGTCCGAAATAGACGAGAAATATAAGGAAAACAGTTTCGAACTTGCGGATTCATTAAAAGTATCGCTTGCTGCATCTTCGGGTGGTAATTTGAATTTTGCGAATAAATTTCTTGATGAATTTTGCATCGGGAAATATAATGGATTTACATTGTACACCATAAACGAAGAGACAAGGAAACCGGATATGTTTTTTACATATATTCATCCAGAACAGATAGCGAATACCGATGAAACGGAACTGCTGCGATATATGGATTCGTTATTGTATGTAAGATTGGGGGAACCGGATCATAAACAGGACGACTATTCTGATGATAATGGGAATTTTGTGATGAGGCTTTGGGCAAAAGGCACGGATTTGACAGTAGTGATTACTGCCTCTCTGATGAAAATTGTGGAGTCACCAGAAACTCCATTGATGTATTTTGTTTCTGTTGCTAAAGCAGACGATGGATCAAACGATTTTAGAAATGCAAGATGGGGCGACTCTATGTCGCAAATTGTAGAAAAGGAGGGACGTAAAAATGAATGGACGGGACAGATACTTAATCCGAATGTTTATTCGTTCAGTTCGAGTGTGGCGAATAAGTTATGTGATGTCCTCTATTTTTTCACTTCAGATGACAAATTGGTTCGTGCCAAATATTATTTTACGAATATTTCGGTAGATGGTTGCATAAGTGATTACAAAGAACTGGTATCACTGCTTTCTGAAAAATATGGGGTTCCGGGAGAATCAGTGCATTGGAGTGATCCCTCCTATGCACGGTATCGCACAGAAGAGGGTTATGAGGTGTATTCGGGACATTTAAGTTATTGGGCATATTGGTCTCCGAGTTTTCGTACGGAGATTGTCATTTCTTTAAGAGGAGAGGACGGTTTAATCAATTTGGCCATTGAATATTCGAGTTGTATGCACGAACAAGAGGCGAAAGAAGATCGATTGAGAGGTTTGTAACGGTATGAGCTATCAGTATTCTTGATGCAGAATTTCTTATTACAGGTTTTGCGTTTAAGGTTAATGGTATGTGGGATATATATAATTATTATGGAAGATTACATCCTGCGGGAGATCGACAAGATCGGCAAACTCATCGAAGCCCTTTTGCAGAAGGCGGGCATCCTGCGGAGAAGCGGGGCGGGAGAGGCCGTTTGCGAAACCGCCTGGACGGAGTTGGCGGAGGCGCTCGATCTGGATATCGACACTCTGCTGGCCCGGGAGGACTTTATCGGCGTGCTGATCCGCGAGTATGGCTTCAGCGACGAGAACCTGGAAAAATTCGCCGAGCTGCTGTTCGATTTCGCGGCCGCTTCGCCCGATCGGGACGCGACGGTCCGGCTCGCCTGCGGCATTACGGCCATTTACCGCTATCTGGACGAAAAGAAGGCTCCGGTTTCCCTGAACCGCTACTAAATCCTCAAGGAGTTGGAGAATATGACTGCCCGATAGCACGGCGCCGCCGAACGGTCGCCATTCCGGTTTGTGCAGGATAAAACGCGAATGTCTGTTTTATCCTGCCTTCATTTTCACTACCTTTGTGGTAATAAATTCTGGCAGGACATGAATTTGACCAAGTATGAGCGCCGCCCGAGCCGTGAAGTCCGCATCGGACGGGTTGTGATCGGAGGGAATCGTCCGATCGCCGTGCAGTCGATGACCAATACCGACACCAAGGATACCGAAGCCTGCGTCCGGCAGATCGAACGCATTTTCCGGGCCGGGGGGCCGATCGTCCGGCTGACGGCCCAGGGGCGTCGGGAGGGAGAGAATTTGCAGCGGATCGTCCGCCGTTTGCGGGAGGAGGGGTGCGATGCCGCCGTCGTTGCGGACATCCATTTCGTGCCCGAAGTGGCTGCGATCGCTGCGAAATACGTGGATAAGGTGCGCATCAATCCCGGAAACTATAACTCGTCGCACGGGGAGTTTGAAGCCCTCATCGACCAATGCCGGGAGCGCGGCGTGGCGATCCGCATCGGCGTGAATCACGGTTCGCTTTCGAAGCGCGTTTTCGACGAGTGGGGCGATACTCCCGAAGGGATGGTAGCCTCGGCGATGGAGTTCCTGCGCGTCTGCCGCGAGAAGGCGTTCGATCAGGTCGTGGTGTCGATGAAGTCGAGCAATACGCGGGTGATGGTGGCCGCCTACCGGCTTCTGGTGGAAGCGATGGAGCGGGAAGGGATGGATTATCCGCTCCACCTGGGCGTCACCGAAGCGGGGAACGGGATCGAGGGGCGCATCAAGAGCGCTGTCGGTATCGGAGCGCTTTTGGCGGACGGTATCGGCGATACGATCCGCGTTTCGCTGACCGAAGCGCCCGAGAACGAGATCCCTGTGGCGCAGCTTTTGGTCGATCATTTTGCCCGCCGCAGCGGGGAGTTCGCCGTCAAATATTCGGAGCGTTATACGCCGACGCGATATTGTCGGCGGAGCGATATACAAACTCCCTTGATTCACTCCGAGTTGCCTGCCGACTGGCGGGTGATCGAAGCCCTGACCGAGAATCCTACGGCCGAGCTGCGGGCCGCGATCCTGAGCCTCGACCGGGCCGACGAACCCGTTGCGGTGTGCTGCCGTTACGAGGATCCGACGGTCGAAGCCGTCGCCGTCAAAGCCGCCGCCGATCTGGGGCCGCTCTTTCTGGACGGGTTGGCGGACGGCATTCGGATCGACGCGCCGCACCTTTCGGAAAAGGAGATCGCGGAGATCGAGCTGATGATCCTGCAGGCGGCCCGCGTGCGGATGTCCCGCACCGAATACATCGCCTGCCCGAGCTGCGGTCGTACGCTTTACGATATAGAGGGAACGCTCACGGCGATCCGTGCCCGAACCTCGCATCTTAAAAACTTGAAAATCGGCGTGATGGGGTGTATCGTAAACGGACCCGGCGAGATGGCCGACGCCGATTACGGCTACGTGGGCGCCGCTCCGGGGCGTATCACCCTTTACAAGGGGCGCACGGTGGTGGAGAAGAACATCCCTCAGGAGGAGGCGCTCGATCGGCTCGTGGCGCTCATCAAGGCCAACGGCGATTGGGCCGATCCTGAAAATTAACCGGAACGACCATGACGATTCTGCCTGCAGCCTATTTGGGGTCGGTCGAATATTTCGCACACCTGCTGTGCGACGATTGCGTCATCGACCTCGGGGAACATTTTGTCAAGCGTTCGGAGCGCAATCGGGCGCAAATTCTCGCTTCGGGCGGCGTGATGGACCTCACGGTGCACGTGCAGCGTGCCAACCGTCCCCGTACGCCGATGCGGGATGTGCGGCTCGACTATTCGAAGCGGTGGCAGCACCAGCATTGGATTTCGTTGGTGTCGGCTTACCGGGGATCGCCCTATTTCGATCACTACCGCTCCTCGTTCGAGCCTTTCTATCGGCGGGAATACGATTTTCTGGTCGATTACGACCTCGAACTGACGGAAGTGCTGCTTCAAAAACTGAATGTGCAGAACCGCCCCCGTATTTCGGAGCAATACGTCGAAGCCGCTCCCGGCGACCTCGATCTGAGGCCCAAACAAAAAGAGGACCCGGCGTTTCATGCCGAGTCCTATTTCCAGGTCTTTTCCGACCGGCTGCCTTTCGCGCCTAATTTGTCAGTCGCAGACCTGCTGTTTGCTGAGGGTCCCGACGCGGCGGAGCTACTAAGGCGCAGTTTCCGGTAAGGAACGTTTCGTCGTATAAATCCCCGGCTTTCGCTTCTATCTTCATCCGGCCGTTGAGCCGTACCGAGTCGCAGCGGTAGATGCACGGTGCGTATTGCTCGACCGCGAGCGTGTCGCCCGAGAGGGTTACGACCGGCTCTCCGGCCGAAGAATAGACGGTTACGGTCTGCAAGTCGCCGTTACGCTCATCCTCCCGGCGTCCGGTGATGTGGAGCGTCGGTTCCGTGTTGTTCCACAAAGCCTTGTAAAGATGGAAAGCGTCCTTGCGGCGGCGTCGGTCCAGCGTGACGAGCCCCGTAGCCTCCACGCCCTGCGGACGGCGGGCCGAGCCGTAGTCGAACAGGGTGTTGATCCAGGTTCCCCACAGCAGCGTGTCTTGTGCCAGGTATTTCGTGTAATCTTCATGAAAACGAGTCTGCCGTCCTTCCGGCTGCCAGAGCAGGCTGTTCGAGCGGCGTCGGCGAGCCGGATCGCCTTGTTGTTCGATCTGCCCCGCTTCACCGTAGCAGATGCCCGAACGGAGCTGGTTCCACCCCGACCGAAGCTGGCCGAGCCAGATTTCGAGGTCTTCCGTGCGGCCTTTGTCCCAGCCGATGTTCTGCGCCCATACGATCAGGTCGGTGATCTGGTTCAGTTCTCCGTCCTGGTTGCTGGTGGCCGCCGTCGGGCGGCTGCGGTCCATTTTTTTTGCCAGTTCGTTCAGTGTCCGCACATAGGGCACGGGGTTTTCGCCCCGTTGCCAGAGGCAGTCGAAGAGTCCCCAGATGACCACTGACGGCCGGTTGATATGCTGGGCGATGATTTCGCGCAGTTGCTGGCGACCGTTCGCCTCGAGTTGCGGGTTCGGATAATAGGAAACGTCGCTGAGGAAAGGTGCCCGGATCAGCGGCAAGTCGATCCAGACCAGTACGCCTGTGCGGTCGCAGAGGTCGTACAGACAGGGGGCGTGCGGTCCTGCGGGCGAGCGCAGGGCATTGGCTCCCAACTCGCGTATGAAAGCGAAATCTTCGGCATAGTCCTCCGCCTCCATAGCGCTACCCGTGCCCGGACGGTCGTAGTAGAGCGTTACGCCGTGAACCCGAACGAGCGAGTCGTTGAGGCGGAAACCCTCTTCGGGTGTGACGCGGATGTTGCGGAAGCCCGTGGCAATTTCGATCTCATCGCGCGAGGTGTCGCTCTCGACGGATACCCGCATTCGATAGAGGTTGGGGTGATCGAGGTCCCACAGTCGGGGATTTTCGACCGTGAAGGGGATGACGACGGGTTTGCCGTCGAGTTTGGCCTTTATCGTTTTGGCTGCGGCCTGAATTCCGTCCGGATCGAACGCTTCGAGGGTCACGCGGCAGAAGTTGTCGCCTTTCGAGATGAGGTGGATTTCGGCCTCGGCTTCGGCCCGTTCGGTCGATACGGCCCGAGGGTGGATCAGGACTCCCGACGAGCCCAGATACAGAGGCGATACGGCGGTGGAGTCGGTGACGATGAGTTCTACCTCCCGGCTGATGCCGCCGTAGATGTTGTGGATGGACGAGAGCGGCAGCACGTCGCCCGTAATGGCGTTGCTCACGGCTACGCGAAGCAGGTTTTCGCTGCCGTATTTCACCCGGTCGGTGATTTCGAAGACGAAAGCGGTCGTTCCGCCCCGGTGCTCGCCGACGTAAGTTCCGTTTACGAAGAGGTGGGCGACGCTCTCCACGCCGTAGAATTTCAGGAAGAGCCGCTTTCCGGTCCAGGTCTGCGGTACGTAGAGTTTGCGCTGATAGTCGGCGGTCGTGCGCAGGTATGGGATCGTCCCGGCCAGTGCATCGAGGTTCCAGGTGTGCGGCAGCGTGACACAGCGGGCGTTGTCGCTGCTGTTTTCGTAGCGGAACGAGAAGAGCCAGTCGTCGCAGAGCGGATATACTTCGCGGGCCTGCACACTCCAGGCGGCGATCAGCAGAAAGATCAGAAGTAACTTTTTCATTTCGATATGTATTTGGCCCCGAAAGGCATTTTCCGTAAAACCGTATTGTTCCGGATCGCTCCGAAGGAACCGGGCGGTTCCGGAGGGTTATCGGAAACAGTGGCACAAAGATACGAAACCCGGCCGATATTTTAACCTTTCCGGACGAATTACCGCATCTCGTTCCCTTTTCCGAGGTCGATTTATAAGCGCTATCTTTACCGAACGGCCGAATTATTTCGTATTTTTGCGGCCGGTTGAAATTGTCGATCCATGAGCGAGAAATCGAAAGGAACCCTTTGCGGCATCGTTGCCGCCGTGAGTTACGGGATGAATCCCCTCGGTGCTTTGTCACTCTACCGGGCGGGAATAAACACCAATTCCGTGCTGTTTTACCGCTATGCGCTTGCCGCCGTACTGCTGGCAGCCCTGTTGTTGGTGCAGAAAACTTCGCTGCGCATTACGCGCCGGGAGTTCTCCGTGCTGGGATTGCTGGGAGTGATGTTCGCCGTATCGTCGCTCACGTTGTTCATGAGTTTTCACTATATGGATGCGGGGATCGCCTCCACCCTTCTTTTCGTCTATCCGGTCATGGTGGCCGTCATCATGGCGATTTTCTTCAGGGAGCGAATTTCGCTGGTCACGGTCCTCTCCATTTCCCTGGCTCTGTGCGGAATCGCGTTGCTGTACCGGGGTGAGGGCGGTGCGGTGCTCAATACTGCGGGCGTTGTGCTGGTCATGGCTTCGTCGCTCTCGTATGCGCTCTATATCGTGGTGGTCAACCGTGCTTCGTTGAATATGTCGTCGGTGAAGCTTACGTTTTACGTGCTGTTGTTCGGCGTGGCTGCGATCGTGTTGTATTCGCTGTGTTGTCCCGACCAGCCTTTGCAGCTTCTCTCGACACCCTCGATGTGGGGGTGGGCGGCGATGCTGGCTCTGATTCCTACGGTCGTTTCGCTGGTGTTGATGACCGTTGCCGTGCATGCCATCGGTTCTACTCCGACCGCTGTTATGGGGGCTTTGGAGCCGCTGACGGCAGTGGTGATCGGCGTGACGATCTTCGGTGAATTGTTCACTGCGCGGCTTGCTGCGGGTATCGGCTTGATCCTGTTGGCCGTCACCCTTATCGTTGCGGGCAAATCCCTGCATCCGGGGCGGCTGGCGGCGATTATCGGGCACCGGGGGTTTTTACGCCACAGCCGGTAGGCTCCGGTGTGGAATAATTCTACATTTTGTAGATTCACGCCACAGGATCGGCCTCGTCTGTTGCAGGCGTATTATATTGTGTATGATTCTCTTATCCGGATAGAACAGGATTGGCGCAGGGTTTGGGTAAAGTCCTTTAACCCTTTTATGGATAAAAACTACTTATGAAATGAAACCGAATCTGAAAGAGTTGAATTTGGAGAAACTGAAAAAAATAGCGGCCAAAACACCTCGTATTCGGGTGAAACTGACTCGTAAGCACTGGATCTTCATCGGCTGTGCCGTCGTGGTGCTGGTCGTTCTGCTCGTCGTGTTGCTGCGTCCCCGGCCGCAGGCCGCCGCACTGCCGGTGGTGGCCGTCGAACCGGTGCAGGTCGAAGATGTCAGCATCTATGGCGAGTACGTGGGCCGTATCCGGGCCCAGCAATTCGTCGAGATCCGGGCCCGCGTCGAAGGTTATCTGGAGAAGATGCTCTTTGCCGAGGGAACCTATATTAAGAAGGGCCAGACGCTTTTCATCATCGACCCGACGGTCTATCGCGCCCGTGCGAACAAGGCCAAGGCGCAGTTGAACAAAGCCCGGGCCCAGGCTCTGAAGGCCGAGCGCGACCTGAACCGTATTCGTCCGCTGTATGAGCAGAATGCCGCCAGTCAGCTCGACCTGGATAACGCCATCGCCTCCTACGAGAGCGCTGTGGCGGACGTGGTGGTGAGCGAAGCCGACCTTACGCAGGCTGAAATGATACTCGGCTACACGACCGTGCAGTCGCCCATTTCGGGTTACATTTCCGAGCGGAACGCCGATATCGGTACGCTCGTCGGTCCTGGCGGCAAGTCGCTGCTGGCCACCGTGGTAAAGAGCGATACGGTGCGGGTCGATTTCAGTATGACCGCGCTGGATTACCTGCGTAGCAAGGCCCGTAACGTCAATCTGGGCCATAAGGATTCGACCCGCAAGTGGGACCCCTATATTACGGTCACGTTGGCCGACGGGGCGCAGTATCCCTATCGGGGACTGGTCGATTTCGCCGATCCGCAGGTCGATCCCCAGACGGGTACCTTCTCCGTGCGGGCCGAGATGCCCAATCCCGACCATATCCTGCTCCCCGGACAGTTCACTAAGGTCAAACTGCTGCTCGACGTGCTCGAACGGGCGGTCGTGGTTCCCAAGAAGGCCCTGATTATCGAGAAGGGCGGCGCCTATGTCTTCGTCGTGCGCCGGGACAGCATCGTGGAGAAGCGTTTCGTGGAAACGGGTCCGGAAACGGGCAATAACTTCATCGTCGAACGAGGACTTGCCTCGTATGAAAATATCGTCGTCGAAGGCTATCACAAGCTGACGCACGGCATGAAGGTCGAACCCGTGGCTCCTCGTGAAGAGGAGGCGAATCCAGAGGAGGAGTAGCCCATGAAAGCCGACTTTTTCATCGACCGGCCGGTCTTTTCCACGGTACTTTCCATCATCATCGTCATCGTCGGCGCCATCGGCCTCGCGCTGCTGCCCGTCGATCAGTATCCGCAGATCGTACCGCCTGTGGTGCGTGTTTCGGCGTCCTATCCCGGTGCCGACGCGCAGACCGTGACACAGGCCGTTGCTACCCCCATCGAGCAGGAGCTGAACGGTACGCCCGGCATGATCTATATGGAGTCGTCGAGCTCCAACTCGGGCGGTTTCTCCGCGACCGTCACCTTCGATATTTCGGTCGATCCCGATCTGGCGGCCGTGGATGTCCAGAACCGCCTGAAGAAGGCCGAGGCACGCCTGCCGGCCGAGGTGGTGCAGAACGGTATTTCGGTCGAGAAACAGGCCGCCAGCAAACTGATGACCATCACGCTGCTCTCGTCCGACCCCAAGTTCGACGAAATATATTTGAGTAATTACGCCACGCTCAACGTGCTGGACCTGCTGCGCCGTATTCCCGGCGTGGGCAGTATTTCGAACGTCGGCAGCCGCTACTACGCCATGCAGATCTGGGTGCAGCCCGACAAGCTGGCCGACCTGGGGCTGACGGTCAAGGATCTGCAATCCGCGTTGAAGGATCAGAACCGCGAGTCGGCGGCCGGCGTGCTGGGGCAGGCTCCGATGACGGGCCTCGACGTGACGATCCCCATTACGGCGCAGGGACGTTTGTCGTCGGTCAGCCAGTTCGAAGATATCGTCATCCGGGCCAATCCCGACGGTTCGATCATCCGCCTGAAAGACGTGGCGCGCATTTCGCTCGAAGCATCGTCCTACAATACCGAAAGCGGTATCAACGGCGGTAATGCCGCCGTGCTGGAGATCAAGATGCTTCCGGGAGCCAATGCAATGGAGGTGGCCGAGGCGGTGAAGGCCCAGATGGAGGAGATCAGCCGCAATTTTCCGGAGGGTATTTCTTACGAGATTCCTTTCGATATGACTACCTACATTTCCGAATCAATCCATCACGTCTATCAGACGCTTTTCGAAGCGTTGTTGCTGGTGATTCTGGTGGTATTCCTTTCGTTGCAGAGCTGGCGGGCGACGCTCATTCCGATCGTGGCCGTGCCGATCTCGCTCATCGGTACCTTCGGCGTGATGCTCGTGTTCGGCTTCTCGCTCAATATGCTGACCCTGCTGGGTCTGATTCTTGCCATCGGTATCGTGGTCGATGACGCGATCGTCGTGGTCGAAAACGTCGATCGCATCATGAACGAGGAGGGGCTTTCGCCCTACGAAGCGACCAAGAAGGCGATGCGGAGCCTGAGCGGAGCGTTGATCGCCATGTCGCTGGTGCTGTGCGCCGTGTTCGTCCCGGTGAGCTTCCTTTCGGGCATTACGGGGCAGCTCTATCGCCAGTTTACCATTACGATCGCCGTATCGGTAATCATCTCTACGGTCGTGGCGCTGACGCTCAGCCCCGTGATGTGCGCCTACCTGTTGAAGCCCGACAGAGGCGGCCGGAAGAAACGGTTTTTCCGGTATATCAATTTCGGTCTTGCGAAAGGCAATAAGCTCTACGGCCGTATGATCGGCCGGGCGCTCGCCCATTCGCGCCGTATGTTCGCCGCCTTCGGCGTGGTACTCATCGGTATCTGGTTGATGAATAAACTCGTGCCCGAAAGTTTCATGCCGCAGGAGGATCAGGGGTATTTCACCGTCGAACTGGAACTTCCGGAAGGGGCGACCATCGAGCGTACGCGTACGGTGACCGACCGGGCGATGGCCTTTCTGATGCAGGATCCCGATGTGGAGTATGTACTCAACGTGACGGGTTCGAGTCCTCGTGTGGGCAGCAACCAGGCCCGCAGCCAACTGACAGTGATCCTCAAGTCCTGGAAGGAGCGGGAATCGGAGGATATCAGCGAAGTGATGAAACGTGTGCGTGACGAGTTGTCGCGTTATCCCGAAAGCAAGGTCTATCTTTCGACGCCTGCCGTCATTCCCGGTCTGGGAACCTCGGGCGGTTTCGAAATGGTGCTCGAAGCTCGCGGGGATGCCGGCTATGCCGATCTGCAGCGGGCGGTGGATACGTTGATGCACTATGCCGAGCAGCGGCCCGAGTTTACGGGGCTGGCCTCTTCGATGCAAGCCGACATTCCGCAGCTTTATTTCGACGTGGATCGCGACAAAGCGCAGTTGGTCGGGGTTTCGATGTCCGACATCTTCTCTACGATGAAAGCGTTCACGGGTTCGATCTACGTCAATGACTTCAATATGTTCAACCGTATATACCGTGTATATATTCAGGCCGACGCGCCTTATCGGGCTTACCGCGACAACCTGAACCTCTTCTTCGTACGGGGTGCCGACGGGGCGATGATTCCCGTCACGTCGCTCGGTACAACGCACTATACGACGGGTGCCGGTACGATCAAGCGTTTCAATATGTTCAACGCTGCGACCATCACGGGCGAAGCGGCTCACGGATACAGTTCGGGACAGGCGATGGACGAGCTGGAAAATATCGTGCGTGAGAAATTGCCTGCGTCGGTGGGCGTCGAGTGGAGCGGCCTTTCTTACCAGGAGAAGCATGTGAGTGGACAGACGGGTCTTGTGCTGGCGCTGGCTTTCCTGTTCGTCTTCCTCTTCCTCGCCGCCCAGTACGAGAGCTGGTCGGTGCCCGTCGCGGTCATTCTCTCGCTGCCCGTAGCCGGAATCGGTGCCTATCTGGGTATCTGGGTTTGCGGTTTGGAAAACAACATCTATTTTCAGATCGGCCTGGTGATGCTCGTAGGTCTGGTGGCCAAGAATGCCATTTTGATCGTAGAGTTTGCCAAGGAGGAGGTGGAAAAAGGCCGCGACGTGGTGTCGGCGGCACTCAAGGCCGCACACCTGCGTTTCCGCCCGATCGTGATGACCTCGCTGGCGTTCATCCTCGGCCTGCTGCCGCTGGTGTTCGCATCGGGTCCGGGGTCGGCGAGCCGTCAGGGTATCGGTACGGGCGTCTTTTTCGGTATGCTGGTAGCTATCTCTGTCGGCATCGTCTTCGTGCCCTTCTTCTTCGTGTGGATTTACCGGATTAAAGCAAAACTGAAGAAACGATGAAACGAGTTGCGATATTTGTCATTTTGGCTGCACTGACCGTCGGATTCTCTTCCTGTTCGGCTGTGCGGCACTGTCAGGCCCCCGAGGTGGAGATGCCCGGGCAGATCGCTTCGGGCTATACCGATTCGCTGACCATCGCCGATCTGAGCTGGTGGCAGTTTTACGGGGATTCGACGTTGCGCCGGGTCATCGAGCTGACCTTGGAAAATAACAAGGATATGCTTGCGGCGGCGGCTCGTGTGGAGCAGATGCGGCAGTTGTATCGGATAAGCAAGGCCGAGCGTTTGCCGAATTTTTCGGCCAAAGGGCTGGCTGATTACGAAACGAACGATTATGCCGACGAGGAGTCGAGCCGTGATCCGGAGTTCAGTGCCAAGCTCTCCGTCAGTTGGGAGCTGGACCTTTGGGGAAACCTGCGCTGGGCCAAGCGCAAGGGCGGGGCGGAGTATCTCTCTTCGGTCGAGGATTGGCGTGCGATGCGTATGACTCTCGTCGCGGAAGTTGCGACGGCCTATTTTCAGTTGATGGCTTTGGATAACGAGCTTTCCATCGTGCGTCGTACGCTCCGAACGCGCAGCGAGGGTGTGCAGCAGGCGCAGTTGCGGTTCGAGGGCGGTCTTACCTCCGAAACCGTTTACCAGCAGGCCAAAGTGGAATACGCTTCGACGGCGACCCTGATTCCGGATCTGGAGAGCAGGATCGAAATTATGGAAAACAGTATTGCATTGCTTATGGGAAAATCTCCTGACTGGGAGGTGTTGCGCGGTCAAATGAATATCGAAGCCGAGTTTCCGGACAGTCTGCCTGTCGGTCTGCCTTCGGGACTGTTGCAGCGGCGTCCCGACGTACGGGCTTCCGAACAACAGTTGCGTTCGGCGATGGCTTCGGCGGGGATGGCCTATGCAGATCGTTTTCCCCGGCTGACCTTCAATCTGGTAGGCGGTTGGGAGAACGATGCGTTGCAGGGTTTCTTTCGCTCCCCGTTCTCGTATGTGGCCGCTGCGATCGCCGCTCCGGTCTTCGGCTTCGGACGCAAGCAGGCCAAATATCGTGCGGCATTGGCGGCATACGACGTAGCCCGGCTGGGGTACGAGAAGAAGGTGCTGGAGGTTTTCAAGGAAGCCAACGATGCGGTAGTCACTTACCGTAACGTCCGCAAAACGGCCGCGTTGAAGGTCGCTCTGCGCGATGCTGCCCGCAAATACGTCGAACTGGCCAATTTGCAGTACCGGGGCGGCAGTATCAATTATATCGACGTGCTGGATGCCCAGCGCCGGTATTTCGATGCCCAGATCGGTTTGAGCAACGCCGTACGGGACGAACACCTCGCTTTGGTGCAGCTCTACAAGGCGTTAGGCGGCGGGTGGGAACTGGAGGAGGAATAGTTTTCTGCCGTCGGATAGCCTGATCTGGTATTAAAAATCCGGTTCTGAAGGTTTGTATGACAGTTTTTTGATTTTTGTCCTGTAAATTTCCGGGTGAAAATTTTGAGGAATAAAAAAAACCGTTTATATTTGCACTCCGAAATACCACTAATGCGGAAATAGCTCAGTTGGTAGAGCACAA
>ULJH01021601.1_pt1 | contig 14367 bp, 9 predicted proteins | sample 1950781 | NCBI WGS metagenome assembly ULJH01 (sample SAMEA4835462, study PRJEB28245) | human gut metagenome | biome: gut microbiome; material: fecal sample | place: Denmark | collected 2008 | reverse complement strand
AACTTTATAATGACCGCCGCATCAATATACAGATGGAGCGAGAGACATTACGGATTTGAAGCGAAAACCAAATTTGAAGAGTATCTCGACGAAAGAGCACCCGACAATTGGATGCAGGCACGCTTTGTCGAATGGGAGTTCTTGACAGATATTGATTTTTAGTTAAAATAAATAATAATAAAAATAAAATTAAAAGGAGTAATAAATATGAAGAAAAAACTTTATAAAAGCAGCAGCGACAAAATGCTCGCAGGTGTACTCGGCGGATTTGCGGAGTATATCGGAGTTGATTCAACCCTTGTAAGACTTGTTTATGTTCTTATTGCAATGTTTTCGGCAGGCTTCCCCGGAATTCTTTTCTATATTATATGTGCTCTTGTAATTCCCGACGAGCCGTTTAATGTTGAGCAGTAATTTCATATTTCGCCCGAAAGCGTCTGCGATTTCGTAAAAACAACAGCATAAGGCGACACGGTTTTCACCGTACCGAGGATATAATTTTTTTGTAAAATTATGTTATAAGGTACGGTGATTTTTTTGAAGGCTTCACAGACGGCAAGACGGGTATATCTCGACGCAAACGCCGAAAAAATAGAGAGAATATCAAAGCGGATCATAGCTCAAATGCTGTGCTTCCTGCTCGGACTTTTATGCGGCTCGATAAATGAGCTCAATGCATTTTCGCCGTTTGCGGTTGCATTTGTTACGGCTGTATCGGGCAAATATACAATTTCGGCAGGCTTGGGAGCAGCGGCAGGCTATATTTTAACTCAGGACAGCCTGTCGGCACTTAGGTACATAGCGGCGATAATCTGTTCGGTGATTTTAATAAGGCTCACAAACGAGCTTGAAAGGCTTAAAAAATTCAGGCTGCTGCCGTCGTGTATCAGTTTTATGTCATTGTTCTTGACAAGTATGGCGGTGCTTTTCGCAGACGGGACTTCCGTAAGGTCGTTTTTTATCTTTTTAAGCGAGGCAACTCTCGGATTTGCCTTGTCGTTCGTATTTTCGTCGGCTTTTGATGCGGCGACGGTCTATTCCTCGCAGGGCGGTTTTACGGCAAGGGATATTGTGAGTGTGGGCGCATTCCTGTCCGTTGTTCTGCTGTCGCTTTCAGGGGTAACCGTATTTTCCGCTTCTCCGGCGAGGATAATCGGAATTTTTTTGTTGCTGCTGATATCTTTCATTTACAAGGAGTCGGCAGGGACAAGCCTCGGCGTAGAGCTCGGACTTGCATTTTCATTAAGTCAAAGCGTGGGAGCAACGGGTGTTTCCTATGCCGTTGTCGGACTTGCCTCGGGTCTGTTCTCACGCTTTAACAGATTTGCCGGTACGGCGGCAGGACTTCTTGCCTTTTTGGCGGTGTTTTTATTTGAAAACGGCACTTTAGATAAAATTTATCTAATCGTTGAATTCGCTGTTGCCTGCGTTGTGTTTTTGTGTATTCCCGAAAAGTATTTGCGTGCCGTTACAGGCGGCTTTTATGAGAAAAGAGAGCCTGTAAATATAAATTCTCAACGTCTTGCATTGCTTGAAAGGCTTAAAAATGCGTCGATGGCTGTTGAGGAGGTATCGGAGACCGTGAACGCCGCTTCCTCGCTGCTCAAAAGCAATGCGCCCGAGACGGAGCTTGATGTCTATTCAAGAGTGAGGGCAAGCGTTTGCACAGGCTGTCGGTTAAATTCGTTTTGCTGGAGCAAGAATTTTGCCGACTGTAAAAAGGCGTTTGACACTATGAGCGAAGCACTTAAAAATAACGGGGTTGTAAATCCGAATAAGCTTCCGCCGTTCCTCAAGGGCTGCTGCGTGAAATCGGACGAGCTGACGGACAGCTTTAATAAGCTCTACATAGGCTTTGTATCGTCGAGGGCGGCAAAGGAAAGGGTTGAAAGAATGAGGAGCATATCCTCACGACAATTCGGCGGCATATGCGATATGCTTACCGAAATATCCGAAGAATTCACAAAGGAAATTGACTTTGCGGATGAGCTTTCGGCTGAAATTGAGGAGCTTCTTATTTCTTCGTTTAACATTACACCGTCTGCGCTCGTGTGCAGGAATTCTGAGAACGGCAGGCTGAAAATAGAATTTTCATTTATAAAGACTAATGAAAAAATAAACGAATATGAGCTTCGAAAGGCGCTCGAAAAGACCTGTCGGGTGCAGCTTGACAGACCGTCGATTACAACCTCGGGCGATGAGGCGTGCGTTTGCTTTTGCGAAAAGACGTTTTTCAGAGTGGAGGCGGCGGCTTCAAGGAGCACGGCAAACAAAGATAAATATTGCGGAGACAGCTTTGAGAGCTTTTATGACGGCAAGGGCAATTTCAATGTTGTTTTGAGCGACGGAATGGGCACGGGAATGAGAGCTGCTGTCGATTCCTCGCTTGCAAGCTCAATGACGGCAAAGCTTTTGCGCTCAGGCTTCTCACATTCTGCGGCATTTAGGCTTGTAAACTCCGCACTGCTCTTGAAATCCACCGAGGAGTCGCTTGCAACGCTTGACGTGCTTTCCATAGATTTGTATTCGGGCAACGCAACGCTGTGTAAGGCAGGTGCTGTGGCAACGCTTGTGCGTAAAAACGAAAGCGTGACGGCTGTAAACCGTGCGTCAATGCCGTTGGGAATTCTCGACGAAGCGGATTTTGTATCAACACAATTTAAGCTTCGCAAGGGGGATACGGTAGTAATGGCAAGCGACGGTGCATTCGAATACTCTCTCGATACGGCGAAAAAGCTGCTTTCATCTGAAAAAGCCGCTTCCGTAGACAGCCTTGCGGAGAAAATAGCAGAGGCGTCAAAGCACGAAAGAAACAAAAAACCGAAGGATGACGTTACGGTAATAGCACTCAAATTAGTGCTAAATGAATAAAAAGTAAAGAAAAAAACTGAAATTTTACATAAAAACTAAAGATTTGATTGACAATCGGCGAAATTTATTGTAAATTTTATATGTATCGATTGATAATGTGCAATTATACGCCAAGAAGAATTTGAAAGGGGATATTTTTCAGATGGCAAAAAACAAACCTGTTCTGACTCCCGAGGAGTTGGAAGCTAAAAATGCAAGGAAGGAAGAGAAGAGAAAAATCTTCGGAGAGACCTTCTTCAAATCACTCGCAGTTCTTATGTCTATTGTACTTGTTTATTCAATAGTTTACATAGCATTCGGACAGGGTACGACAATCGAGCAGAAGGTTGTCACACAGGGCGCCTCAAACACCGGTAACAGCGGTGCGGCTCAGGGCGGCTCAAGTGCGGGTGGCAGCACAGCAGGCGGCGCTACCTCCAATACAGGCACATCAAGCGACGCTCCCGCTTCCGACGCTTCAGAGGCTAAGACGGTAGCTGACGCTCTCAACAGCGCAACAAAGGCTGTTGTTGACTCAAAGGCTGGCTACGATTGGGCAAGAAACTGCTCGTACACAACTCCCATCGACGTTGGTAACGCAACAAGCACACTTAATAAGGTTATTCACATGGTTGACGAAAACGCAGACCTCAACTCTGTTGTCGGCGGCTTCCTCGGAGTAGGCGATAAAAACCTCACAATCAAGAAGGGTGAAGACGCAGCAGCTGCTATCGACTACCACGGCACAAACTATGCTCTCAAGGCTACATCACTCAAGCCTGAGGACCTCAAGGGCCTCAAGGTTGACGGCGACAGCTTCGAGTTCACACTTGACAACGTAACCACTCCCGCAAAGGACGGCTCAAACTCACTTTCAAGATTTACAAACGACATCATCACTAAGGATGAGGTTGAGGCAGAGATTAAGGCTCAGGTTTCCGTTGTAACGGTTAACTCACTTGATGGCGAATACACAAACATCAAGGTTAAGGGCACAATCACAGACGGTAAGCTTGTTTCTCTCGAGTATGAGACATCAACAAGTGCTAAGCTTGCACTTAAAGCACTCGGTATCGGTATCAACGGTTCAGGTGCTATCCATACTACTGCAAGCTACAAGAACTTTGTATATTAATTCTTAGGAGGAAACTCAAATGGCAAAGAAAGAGAAAGTTCAGTTAACTCCTGAGGAGATTGCTGACAGAAAAATTCGCAGATCGAACGGTTGGACTCGCTTTTGGGCTATTTTCCTTTCGTTCGCAATCGTTGCAGGCGTATTCGCTTTTGCTCGCTCACAGGGCCTCGGACCTGCTTCAAGCGACGAGACCACAACCGCTGTAAACGGCGGTGCTGCTAACGCATCAAACTCAAGCTCATGGGATGACGGCTCATCAAACGGCGGTTCATCAAACAACGCATCAACCCCTGCAAGCTCAGGCAACGCAGGCTCGGCAAATGCAGGCTCAAGCGACGCTGCTTCCGTTGCAACACTTATCAACAACGCTACAAAGGCTGCTGTTGACGCAAAAGCAGGCTACGATTGGGAGAGACATTGCACAGTTGAAAATATTGACGTTGGCTCGGCAACAAACATTCTTAACAAGATTATTCAGGGCGTTGACTCCAATTCGGACTTGAACTCGGTTGTCGGCGGCTTCCTCGGCAGAGGCGATAAGAAGGAAACCTGCCCGAAGGGTATGACTCTTGACACAATCGACGTTAAGAAGGACGACGGCACAACAGAGAAGCTTTATCACGGTTCAAGCTACACTCTTAAAGCTACAAATCTTCAGCCGAATGACATTCAGAACCTTTCAGTAAACGGCGATACATATGAATTCACACTTGCTGATTCATCAAATCCCGACAGAAGCGGTAATACGGCTCTTTCAAGATTTACAAATGATATCGTTGTTCTCGATGAGGTCAATACCGAAATCAAGAACTTTGTATCGGCAGTTACAGTTACAGGACTTAATGCTAACTACAAGAACATCAAGGTTAAGGCTGTTATCACAGACGGCAAGCTTCAGAGCCTTGAATATTCATTCAATGCAAACGCAGAGCTTCAGCTCAAGGCGGGACTTAGCATCACAGGTACAGGTAACCTTGATGCAAACGCAAAATATTCTAACTTTGTATACTAATTTTTAGGAGGCAACTAATATGGCAAAGAAAGAGAAAGTTCAGTTAACTCCTGAAGAGCTTGCTGAAAAGAAGCTCAATACCAGAAAAGGCTGGGCAAGAGTAGGCGCTATTGTTTGTGCACTTGCAATCACTGTTGCGGTTTATGCGGCAGGCTCAAAGGGCGGGCACAAAATAAAGCAGGTTGAGGAAAATGTTCCGGTAGTAACTCAGATCGTTACTGTTGCAGCTCCGACAGCTCCCACAACTGCGCCCACAACGCAGGCTCCTACAACACAGGCTCCTGCAACACAGGCTCCCACAACGCAAGCGTCATCTTCAGGCAGCGATTCTGCATTGGGCGGAATTATGGATACACTTTCAGGTCTCATCGGCGGAATCGGCGATGTTGACTTCTCCGGCGCAGGTGACACAATTGAAGGTCTTGGAAATACCGCTAAGGATTTCTTCTATGACATTGCAGATAAAATCGAAAACGGCGGCGACATCGGTGATATCGGCGGCGATATTATCGGCGGCATCGGCAAATAAAATATCCCCGATAAAATAAATCACACCTCGAATGAGTGAAAGCTTGTTCGAGGTGCTTCTTTATACTACGACGATATTTTTAAGGGAACGAGTGCCGATGGACGGCATTTTAGCGTTTTTTATGCCAAAACTACATTTCGACAGGAATTTTTAGGCAAATACTATATCTTGTGGCTTTGAAAATAATCGACAAAATGCGATAAAATGTGCAGTAAATGCCCGTATTGACTAAAACTCTGTTCAAAAAACGACGAAAACTAAAATGTTCACATTTCGTTCATAATTTTGTGGAAATATTGCCAAAATTCTTTGATGAATTTGCCCAAAAATAACAATTTTATTTGTTCAAATCGGAAAAACGGCACTAAATCGTGAATAATTTATTGACTTTTTTATAATAAAATTCTATAATTTTAATAACCATAGGAATGGTGTAATGGGCGAAGTATCGAATTTTTTAGATACGGTCGTTATGCCCTCGCTATATTTGGCGGGCAAAAGCCTGTTTTGATACACATCCTTTGGTAATATTACTCGGGTGTGTATCATCGTCTCCCACCGACTTTAACAAGTGGGAATGGTGGGAGGCTACCGAGTTAAACAAGACAGCGTTTGCGGACTCCTCCCTTAAAGGGGCGGTCAGAGGCAAGAAACAAACTGCAGTCGCAAACAGCCGATGTGGCACCCCCGTCGGCATTCGATTAACGGGGTGCGGACATTAAATATTTAATTGTGATTATTTAATGTAAAAAAATTAGGAGGTAAACAAATGAAAAAGTCAACAAAATTGTTGAGTGTAATCTTGGCAATTCTTATGATTTTCTCATCTCTTTCGGTTGCGTCTTTCGCTGCTAAGGCAAATTATAAGACCGTAGACGAGCTTGAAGCTTTGCAGGCTTACAACCAGTACGGTTCTGTAACAAGACTTACAACCGAGGAGAGAATGTCAATTCTTTTTGACCAGCTTGATATTATCCTTGGCCAGGCTAATCTCAACATGGGCACAGTTCTTGACACAATGGGGCTTAAAATCACTCTTGACTTTAGATCGATTGACCAGATCTGCTCGTCTATCGACACTCTTAAATCTACTATTTCTTCAGGTACATTTAAGTTTGCCGCTGCGTTCGTAGACCTTGGTGTTGTTGAGGAATTGAAATTTGCTTCATGGCAGGCAGGTATGAGCAGAGATAAGACAGCTCAGGTTACAATTGTATTGGAGCTTCTTGAGCTTCTTTCTACAAACAAGGCTGCTATCCAGACAATCTTTAACAAGGGTCTCCAGCTTGGTATGGTTGCGAACTTCATCGCAGGTCTTGACCTTAGACCTATCAACGCTATCATTAAGGACATCCCGAGTGCTGTTAAAACTGCAATATTCCCGCTTCTTGCAAGACCGGATACAGCAGCTTCGGCATTGGGAACATACACAAACGTTTCCGGCAACGGCGGCGTTCTTACAGTTCTTGACAGCTTTGTACAGACTCTCTTCACAAAGCCGATGCTTTGGACATCTTACAGAGTATCCGCTGACGGCGCAGATCTTGGATACACAACAGCTCTTCCTACAGCTGCTGAACAGACATCAAGATACTTTGTAGTTAACGGAGATAAAATCACTCAGTACGACTACAACTTTGCTCCGCTTATGGGCTCGAATGAGAACACAGGCAAGTGGACTGAAACAGTTACTTATACTAAGACTCTTGAAACTGCGGGCGGAGATACTTATGTATTTAAAGCTCCCGAGGGCTACACAGGCGATCAGACTCTTAAATGGTATAAGAACGGCGATGCAGGTTATCTTCTTCCGTCAGTAAGAGACGCTATCAACAGCGGTGCTCTTTCATTCTCTGTAAACGGCACAGACAGTGCTCTTACACTTCTCTACAAGTTCATTCCTTATGTATTTGCAGAGATGGCACCCGTAGTTCTTAACGGTTCTGTTAAGAAGCTCCTTGCAGGTGCTCTCGGTGTAGACTTTGCAGAAATGACCGCAGCTGAAGTTGATGCTGTTAAAGGCTTGGCAGAAGCAGGTGATTTCTTCACAAAGCCTCAGGAGTTCTATCTTTGGGAATATTCTGATTACAAAGTAATCGACGGTGTTCCTTATTATCGTTTTGAGGATACATACTTCAAGGGTACACTTCCCGCAAACCTTTCAACATATTACTATATGTTCAACTGGGATTGGAAGATCACTGACGACTTCGTTAATGAATTCATCCCGACAGTAAACGGAACAACGATCGGTAAGTCTGCAGCAGGCTATGATAACATCCTTGATGGTCTCAACGCTTTCGTTTACAAGGTAATCGATACTGTTCTTGTTGAAAACTTTGAGGCTAAGGGTCAGACCTACAACCTCAGAAGAGAAGGTCTTGGCTGGGAGAACGGCGGCCTTGATAAGGTTGTTAACAATGTTCTCCGTGCTGCAAGATATGCATTCAGCATCGCTCCCGAAGAAATCTTCGACGAGTATTATAATGACGCTAAGCTTTCACCGTACTACAACATGATGATGAACGGTACAGTTAAGCAGGCTCTTACAGGTCTTGCTGCAGCAGGCATTAAGCTTCTTATGCCTCAGGCACAGCTTCCGACAGAAGCTAAGCTTTGCAAGACAGTCGGCACAGACAGTGCTGAGGACGTTTCAGTTCTCGCATTCGGCGCTGTCGTAGTTCGTGAGCTTTGCACACAGCTTATGCCCTCATACAACTTCGATGCACTTATCTATTCAGATTACAACACAAAGACCATACTTTCAGGCGCTAAGTACGACGCTAACTACTGGCTTGATACAGTTCTTACAATGGGTATGGACCTCGGTATGTTCTACTTGCGTAATCTCACCGATATCGGCGAAGACAGTGCGAACGGCTACTACAATGTAATGAACAGCCTCGGCGTAATCCCGTCAGCTGATGCATCTGCTCTTGTTTACACAGCAGATTCAACATACAAGGACGGCGTTCCGACATGGCAGTATAAGCTTGACTGGGTTATCGACTGGGGTCTCAGCTCTCAGGAGGATTGGACATGGAAGTTCGAGAAACTCGTTGACTGCGGCACAGTTGATCTTGCTACATATCAGGATCCGTGGGCTAAGCTCAACACAGTTCTTCTTAAGCTCCTTCCCCTTGATCAGGTGCTCAATGCAAGCGGCGTTACAACTGCAAGCAACACATGGCTTGAGAACATCCTCAGAGGCAAGCTTGTAAACGGTATCAACAGCTTTGATCTTCCGTTGGTTGCAAGCGCATTCAAGATTCCGGACGGAATTCTCAGAAACGGTAATGTTCTTACACAGGTTGTTACTGTTGTAAGACAGCTTCTCAACTCTGTATTCTACAAGTTGGCAGGCAATTACACATTCCTTGCTGACAACACATACACAACTCTTGATACAGTCCTTAACCAGGATAACCTCAAGAATCTTGTCGTTTCACTTGTTGAAAAGCTCTACACAATCGGACAGAACGGTCTCTTTGATCCTATACTTCCGATCGTTGGTATGGTACTTGGTTGGAAGACAAGCCCGCAGGCTTACTCTAACCCGTCAATTTACTTCTCAACAAGCTCAGGCGACACATATCTTCATCCGTCAGCTACAAGCGTATTGAAGTTCGTTAACAACTCTTCAGGTATGCTTGAAAAGCACAGAAATTCTGATAAGGTCGATCAGCCTTACACAATCAGAATTACAAATGTTGAGCTTGACAACGGCGCTTCCGCATCGGGCTTCCCGATTGACGTTGCACCCGGTGCTACAGCAGACATTTCGATTAATGTTCCGAGTACAGACACAGTAGTCAAGGCAATCGTTACTTATTCTTACACAGGTAAGGACGGCAAGGCTCTCGGCGGTGAGCAGAAGATCGCTATGTACGCTCGTGTTGCTACAACATGGGATATCGAAGGCGAACAGTGGGCTTCTACAGATATCAGCTACTGGGGCAAGAATGCGTACAACAAGTACGAGTTCACTCAGAACCTTTATAATGCAGTAACTGAATATAAGGGTCAGATTATTTACATCCCCGGTAACGGTGCTATTCACCCCGACAGAACCTTCAAGAAAGTTTCTTACGCAAGACAGCCCGAGACCAAGTTCAAGAGCAAGTTTGACCTTATCACAAATAAGGCTGAGGCTGGTTGGGTTGACCTTTCCAACAGCGGTAACAAGACTTCGGCAGGTAACTTCTGGAAGGCTAAGTCAGGCGTTACACAGGATACTGAATTTGAATACGGCGTATACGATTCAGGTTCTGTTAAGCTTGAAATGAATAAGGGCAATGATACTTGGGACGTTAAATTCATTTACTACACGGATTACGACCTTCCGAAGATCATTAAGTCTTACACAGACAAGAACCTTTTGGCTTCTGACTACGGTGCAGACGCTCAGGAAGCATATGCAGCTTATGACGCAGCTCTCAGAGCAGCAGTTTCACTTGCAAACGCTCCTAAGCTTGAAAACTACACCACAACAATAATGCCTCAGATTCCGGATGCTATCACAGCACTTAAAAATGCTTATGAAGCACTTTCGGCATATGAAAAGGTAACAACAGGCTCTGCAACAATCGCAACTCTTGAGAATGCATACAATGCAATCGAGGTTGACAAGGCAGCAGACCTTAACTATCAGGACAACGAGCTTTATGAGTACTTCCAGTACGATGAAGCAAGAAAAGCTGCTCGCAATATGATTAACTCCACAAAGGCTCCCACAGCTCCCGAAAATTACATTGAGGGCGAGAACCTTTCACAGGCAGTTATCGAAGCTATTGTAAATGCAAACAGCGGCAACGTTAAGACAGGTATCAACGCTACTGTTTCTGCTCCTTCACAGGATGCTATGAACAAGTACAATGATGCAGTTGCTAACTTCGTTGCTCCTAAGTATTCAGAGCTTCAGCTCGAGGATCAGATCGCAAGACTTTCTTACTACTATACATTTATGAATGCTACTAAGAAGGCTGCGACAGTTAAGTCCTTCCTTGATCAGGAAATCGCAATCGCAGAGGCTCAGAACTATGTTGAGAGCGATTACAGCGCAGATTCATGGGCAGCTTATACTAAGGCTCTCGCTGATGCAAAGGCTGTTCAGGCTGATGCAAAGGCTCTTCAGTCAACAGTATTTGATGCTAAGTATGAGCTTATGAAGGCTCAGAACGGTCTCCTTCCGAAGTACGCTTCGATGAAGGATAACGGTTATCTCGACGGCGAGCTTGCAACACTCATTGAACAGGCTAACACAGTTGTAGGTCACTTCAACGAGTACTTCAAGGTTAAGGATGGCGTTGACGCTACCGAAGCTTGGAAACAGCTTGTTAAGGCTCTCGGTGTTGAGTATAACGTAAAGGTTGACGGTACAGATTACTCAGGTATTCTTTACAACAAGTCAGCTCTTGACTTCAAGACAAACGACAGACTTAACACCAATAAGGAAAAGGCAAAGGTTGACGCAGCTTGCGACAGACTCCAGGCAGCTCTCAACAACTTCGTATCGAGCGTAACACTTGATACAAACAATTCAGGCGTTGTTAATCAGGTAGCACAGGATGTTAGATACATTCAGGGTATCGTTCCCGGTACTGTTACAACAGCTGACGCTATCCTTAATAACGTTAAGGCTTCCAACCCGGCAGCTAAGCTTGCTGTTACACCTTCTAAGTCAAACGGCTACGGCACAGGCGCTACAGTTAAGGTTTCTATTGACAACATCGGCGTTCTCTCAACTTACTATGTAGTTGTTTACGGCGACGTAAACGGCGACGGCGTAGTTGATGCATTCGACGCATTCGCAGTTGATAAGAACGTTAACGGCTTTGCAGCTCTTGACGGTGTATATGCAAAGGCAGCAGATGCTGACGCAAGCGGCGCAATCACAGTTGCAGACTTGACTCCGATCATGAGTGCTTCTGTTGGTAACGCTGATGTAATTTCTCAGACAAGATAATTGACACAGTCAGTTATTGATTAGAAAAATGGGGGTGTCGGGTCACCCGGCTCGGCATCCTCACGGAAATTAAAAAATCGCTTACATTTAATCGGCTTGTTCATATGGCTTCGGCGGTGCCTTTAGGCAGCACCACAGCCGACAGGTTTTCCAAAGCAGAGTGATAGCTGTTTTTGAAATTTCCGCTGATTCAAATATTGAATAACGTAAATGTATTGACATTTACGCTGATTAAGTGTATATTTATTGGGAAAACAGAATAAGGAGGCTAATAATGGTTAAGTCAAAGAAAATCCTTAGCCTTGCTTTAGCTCTTGTAATGGCTTTAGGTGTGTTGACTATGGGCGTATTTGCCGCAAAGACAACCCCCACAGCTACATTTACCGTTTCAGCTTCGGCTTCCGAGGTTGCAACAGGGGATGAAGTTACAATCACTGTTAAAGCAAACGCTACAGAAACTTTCTATGCCGGACCTATGTCGCTCCCGATTGAGTATGACTCATCATTGTTTGAGTATGTAGCAGATTCAGCTACAGTTACAAACATTTACGGTGCAGGCGCAACCAAATCTGCTGTTAAGGCAGAGAAAGGTAAGCTTACAGTTGCACTCACTCCTTCGACAAGCGGTGCGGTAACAGCTCCCAACCTTAACGGAGCAAATCTTATTGTGCTTAAGTTTAAGCTTAAGGCTATCGGCTCAACAGGCTCAAGCACAGTAGCAATCGCTGATGACCAGAAAACTGCTGCTAACATTGGCGGTAAATTCTACTGCGGTTCGTTCGACAGCGCTGATCCTAAGACTGCCGAGCTTACAGAAATGGGTCAGACTCTTAACAGAGTTTCTACAACAATTTCTTACAAAGGCGCAGTAGGCACACCCGAACTTATCCTTACAGATACAGGAACAGAAGCAGGTACTGTTATTGACAGAACTACGACATGTAATGACTATGCTGGTTATATATATGGCGTTGATACAATCAATGACGGCGCAGACATCCTTGGCTATGTAACAACAAACGTTGGTTCAGTTGAGGTTGTTGAAAATGAAAACGGTGTGGTATCTACAGGTGCAACTATTGTACTCAAAGATGCTGCAGGTGAAGTTCTTGAAACCTATGTATTTGTTTACTTCGGCGATGTTAACGGCGACGGCCTGGTAGACTTGGACGACTCGGGTTTAATAGAAGCAAAAGAAGCATATCTTTCTGATATTGAAGAGGGTACAGCACAGTATATTGCAAGTGATGTTACTTGTGATGGAGTGGTTGACTTGGATGACTCCGGTCTTATTGAGGCTAAGGAAGCATATCTTTCTGATCTTCCCACACAGTACGAATTTGCTCAGAATTATGCAGCTAATAATCTCTAATATATAGCAGTTTTAATAATAGATATGTTAATTTAGGAGGAAACATTTATGCTTAAAACAAGCAAAAAAGTGATTAGCATTATTCTTGCTGTTGTTTTAGCGTTTAGTGTAATGTCAGTTGCTGCTTTTGCTGCTTTTGATTCTTCAACTCAGAAATTGGGACTTGTCCTTGTTCCTGATAAGGATCTTACAAAGCTTGCTCCGGGCGATGAAGTTACATTTACTATGTATTGCGATGTTGCCGATTTCAATACTCTTTTCGGCACATATAAAATACCGGTATTCTTTGATCCTGCTGTTTACACAGCGGATAACGCATATACACTTCACAATGATTTTGCTAATTTCTACAAGCCTGCAAGTACAACAACGATCGTTACGACTGCTGCTGCTGTATCTAAGTTAGCCGGCTATGCGAGCAATCTTGATACAGCAAGACACACGGCGTTTGTTAACTTTTTGGGTGCAGCCGACACTGGTTTGGGTGTTACAGCAGCAGGTGGTTACAAAATGACACCGGCAGTAGCTGGCGGAACAAGAACAGGCGCTGAATTGTCATTTAAAATGACAGTTAAAGCTGATGCTGACCTTGTAAACGGTAACACGAATGTTGTTATTCCGGATGCATTTAGCTATACTTCAGGTATGTACTTTAAAACTACAAACGGCACAAAGACAACAAATCTTACCAATGCACAGGTAAACACAGAAGCAGCTAATGCAATGGCAAACAATCCGTCAGCTCCTGCTCCTACAGGTCCTGTAGTAGCTAAGGCTAAGAGCCAGGTTAAGATGACCGCTACAAGTGCAACAACAGTTGCTGACGAGTTCAGCTTCAGAGTAATATCCAAGATCAGCGATTCTGATTGGGATACTTACTTCAAGAACACAGGTGTTGCAGGTGCTAAAACTGATTACATCACAGCTGTAGGTATGGTAGCTTACAAGGGCGCTGCTGCTTTCGACGCTGAAACAGCTAAGAAAGTTGTTGCAGGTACAACCGCTCCTGATTATTCAGCTGCTACAACTGATTACATCAGTAAGGTAAGCGACACTGCTGATGCTGAGTTTGGTGCTATCATTATGGCTAAACACTCAACACTTGCAAACGACGTAACATACATGGGCTTCGTTCAGTATGTTGACGCTTCGGGCAATGCACAGACAATCTTCTACGAGACTGCTGGAACAGCTGCTCTCTCAACGAACTATAACAATATTGTAAATGCTTATCTTACAGCATATCCGTTCGCAGCTTAACTGAAACGGTTTGAAAGATAATTATTACAATAACTTGAGAGGAGAAAATTTGATGAAACAAATTTATAGCGCACCTGATTTCGACGTTTCAGTTTATGAAGTAGAAGACGTAATCACCCTTTCAGTAGGCACAGGTCCTGTTGAAGGCGGCGGAGACGGCTGGATTGAGATATAATCTGACGTCAAATCGTGCAAAATGACTAATACAAAAAGCAGGGTAAGCAATTACCCTGCTTTTTTCTTG
>ULJH01014590.1_pt1 | contig 14381 bp, 8 predicted proteins | sample 1950781 | NCBI WGS metagenome assembly ULJH01 (sample SAMEA4835462, study PRJEB28245) | human gut metagenome | biome: gut microbiome; material: fecal sample | place: Denmark | collected 2008 | reverse complement strand
CTTATGCCGACCAATATAACCTGATAGCTTGTGCCGTGGGACATCATATTTATGAAAGTCGCTGGTTGCGCCGTCCGGAATATCTCGACCAGATCATCCGTACCTGGTATCGTGGCAATGGGGGGAATCCTATGAAGAAGATGATGAACTTCAGTTCCTGGAATGCAGATGCAGTGTTCAATCGCTATCTTGTCAGTGGCGACCGTGCGTTTACGATGGATCTGTTACCCGATCTGGAAGCGGAATACCGGCGTTGGGAGAGTACTCACCGTCTGCCCGGAGGCCTTTACTGGCAGGGTGATGTGCAGGATGGAATGGAAGAATCCATCAGTGGAGGGCGTAGGAAACAATATGCGCGTCCCACCATCAATAGCTATATGTATGGCAATGCTAAAGCACTTTCAGCTTTAAATAAGCTGGCCGGTAATGACGACCGTGCAACTTGCTATCGTCTTAAAGCCGACACCTTGAAGCAGTTGGTACAGGAGAAACTTTGGAATGAGCGTCACTCGTTTTTCGAAACCTTGCGTAAGGATTCTTCTGCCAATGTCCGTGAGGCTATCGGGTATATTCCCTGGTATTTTAATCTGCCCGATACCGGCAAATACGATGTGGCGTGGAAAGAGGTAATGGATGAAGGCGGCTTTTCTGCTCCTTACGGTCTTACTACCGCCGAGCGCCGCCATCCGGAGTTCCGTACGCATGGAGTGGGAAAATGTGAGTGGGACGGGGCTATCTGGCCGTTTGCTTCAGCACAAACTTTAACGGCGATGGCCAATTTTATGAACCGTTCTGCACAGTCTGTCCTGACCGACAGTATCTATTTTCATCAGATGGAACGGTATGTAGAATCGCAATATCACCGGGGGCGTCCCTACATCGGCGAGTATTTGGATGAAGTGACCGGATATTGGTTGAAAGGCGATCAGGAACGGAGCCGTTATTACAATCATTCCACTTTCAATGATTTGATAATTACCGGTCTGGTAGGTTTGCGTCCTCGTACGGATCATACGGTTGAAGTGAATCCGTTGCTTCCCGATGGCCGGTGGGATTGGTTCTGTTTGGATAATCTTCTCTATCACGGTCATTATCTGACGATTCTTTGGGACAAGTATGGTGACCGGTATCATCGCGGTAAAGGGTTGCTGGTGTTGGTGGATGGAAAGATAGTCGGACAGTCTGATACGCTCGAAAGAATAGTATGTAAAGATGTGTTAGAATAAAATAAGTAATCAGGCAGATGATAAAATTAAAAGGATATCTATGGCTTATACTGTTTTGCTGGCCGCTTCTGTTAACAGCCGAAAACCTTGCGACGAGTGAACCGGCCGCCGCTCTTTCGGTAGGTAAGCTGACCAGTGAAATGCAGGAAGGATTTGTTGCTGTAGGGCGGCTTCCCCGTTTGGGCTGGCAATTGAACTCTTCCGATAACGGTAGTAGGCAGACGGCTTATGAAATCGAAATCAAAAACTCTTGTACAGGGCATTCGGTATGGAATAGTGGAAAGATTATTTCCACCCAAAGCCAGTTAGTTTCTGTGCCCGAAACCGGTTTCTCTGTCGAACCTACATATACCTATCTGTGGCGTGTTCGTGTTTGGGACGAGACGGATACCCCTTCGCAATGGAGCCGGGAAGCAGTTTTTCACATCGTTCCCGATGATTTGGCTGCCGGGCAATGGATCGGTGCTATTACCCGGCAGGAAGCCCGTTTGCCCCAAGGCAGAAACTTTCATGGGAGCGAATTGAAGAATCCGGAAGTCAAATCCGCCTGGGAAGCAGTAGATACCTTGGCAAAGAGAAGCATCTGCCTGCGAAAGTCGTTTCGTACGGACCGGTCCGATAAAGAAGTGGCCGAAGCCATCGCCTATGTATGCGGACTCGGTTTTTATGAGTTCTCTTTGAATGGGGAGAAAGTAGGTGATAGCGAATTTGCCCCGCTTTGGAGTGATTATGATAAAAGCGTTTATTACAATACTTACGATGTGACACACCGGATGCGTTCCGGTGAAAATGCAATAGGTGTCTTGTTGGGGAATGGTTTTTATAATGTGCAGGGAGGTCGTTATCGTAAATTACAGATTAGTTTCGGTGCGCCGACCCTTTTGTTTAAACTGCTTATCCGTTATACTGACGGTTCGCAACAAACGATATCTTCCGATCCGACATGGAAATATGATCTGAGTCCTGTTGTATTCAATTGTATTTATGGGGGGGAAGACTATGACGCCCGTTTGGAACAGCAAGGATGGAACTGCCCGGGATTCAATGATGACAAATGGCGGCCGGTAGTGATACAGGAGGCACCCAAAGGGGTGCTTCGTCCGCAAAAGGCAGCACCGGTCAAAATTATGGAACGTTATGACGTAAAGACGGTGAATAAGCTGACTCCGGAACAGGTAGCCACTGCCTGTATTTCCACCAAAAGGACGGTCGATCCTTCTGCCATTGTATTGGATATGGGGCAGAATCTGGCCGGTTTTCCGGAAATAGTGGTACGTGGGAAAAAAGGACAGAAAGTGACTCTTGTTGTAGCCGAAGCATTGACGGAAGAAGGGGCTTGCAACCAACGCCAGACGGGGCGGCAACATTACTATGAGTATACCTTGAAAGGAGAAGGTGAGGAGAGGTGGCATCCTCGTTTTTCGTACTATGGCTTCCGTTATATCCAGGTGGAGGGGGCTGTATTGAAAGGGCAGAAGAATCCTCGGAAATTGCCGGTGATCAAGAGTATACAATCTTGTTTTGTTTACAATTCCGCAGTTAGGATATCGTCATTCGAATGTTCCAATCCCATTTTCAATGCAGCTCACCGATTGATAGAGAAAGCGGTACGCAGCAATATGCAATCCGTGTTTACCGATTGTCCGCACCGCGAGAAGTTAGGTTGGCTGGAGCAGGTTCATTTGAACGGGCCGGGATTGTTATACAATTACGACTTGGCAGCTTATGGTCCTCAGATAATGCAGAATATGGCGGATGCCCAGCATCCCGACGGAGCTATGCCGACTACTGCCCCCGAATACGTATTTTTTGAAGGACCGGGGCTTGAACCCTTTGCCCAGTCTCCCGAATGGGGGGGAGCATTGGTCATTTTCCCGTTTATGTATTACGAAACCTATGGAGATGATACTCTGATTAAAGAATATTATCCCAATATGAGACGTTATGTCGACTATCTGGCTACCCGGGCCGACGGAAACATCCTTTCTTTCGGTTTGGGCGATTGGTACGATTATGGGGATTTTCGTGCCGGTTTTTCCCGGAACACACCGGTACCATTGGTAGCGACGGCTCATTATTATATGACTGTCCGTTATCTGGTTCTTGCCGCTTCAATGGTGGGAAATCAATATGACGAATGTTATTATACCCGTTTGGCTGATGATATCCTACGTTCTTTTAACCGTCGTTTTGTCGATCCGGAAACCGGACAATACGGTTCCGGCAGTCAATGCAGCAATGCTTTACCGCTTTTTCTGGGTATGGCGAGAGGGGACGATGGGAATAGAGAGTCTGAAACCGGTGTACCGTCGAGGATGCGTGTGCTCGGTCATTTATTAGAGGATATTGCCGCTCATGGCAATCGGTTGACTACCGGTGATGTCGGTAACCGCTATCTTATCCAGGCTTTGGCACGTTCCGGCAGGGATGAAGTAGTATATCGTATGTTCAATCACGAAGAGGCGCCGGGATACGGATTTCAGCTTAAGTTCGGTGCTACGACGCTGACCGAACAATGGGATCCCCGGCAAGGTTCCTCGTGGAATCATTTTATGATGGGGCAGATTGACGAATGGTTTTTCCATTCTTTAGCAGGTATTCGTCCGGATGCTGCCGGGCTCGACGGACATGATTATCTGACAGGCGCCCGTCCCGGATACCGGCATTTTGTGATCGCTCCGAAGCCCGTAGGCGATTTGAGTTTTGTGAAAGCGACATACGAAACCTTGTATGGCAAGATAACGGTAGACTGGACCCGAAAAGGCGGTAAATTTATACTAAATTTGTCCGTACCGGTCAATACCGTTGCGAAAGTGTATCTGCCGGATGGAAAAGCACCGCAGGAAGTACAAAGCGGTAGTTATCGATTTATTGTAGACGAAGAAGCTTTCGTCGGTATAAACGGGGATATATCCCATTAATATAAAATACATACATTAATATAGAATCCTATTTATCAGTATAAAACTACCAATACATCATCGGATTATGGAATCACTACGTACAATTCTTTTCTCTGTTTTCTGTTTCGGTATGGCGATTACGCTGAAAGCCGAACGTGTCGACATGTTAAAGTCCGGTGCGAAAGCGGACGGAAAGACCTTGAATACAACGTTAATCAATCATACCGTCGACCGCTTGAGCCAAGCAGGCGGTGGTACTCTTTTTTTTCCGGCAGGCACTTACCTGACGGGAGCGATCCGCTTGAAAAGTAATATCACTTTAGAGTTGGAAGCCGGAGCCACTTTACTCTTTTCCGACAATTTCGATGATTATCTACCCTTTATGGAAGTGCGGCACGAGGGTGTGATGATGAAAAGTTTTTCCCCGTTGATATCCGCTATGGATGCCGAGAACATCACAATCAAAGGGGAAGGGACACTCGACGGTCAGGGAAAGGCATGGTGGACGGAATTTTTCCGTATTTATGTCGATCTGGAGAAAAACGGTATGCGTGAGTTGAATAAATATCAGCCACTTTGGGAAAGGGAAAATGATGTGGAAGCACTTTACGCCGAAACGAATGAGGATTGGCACGGCACCTTGAAACGTCGTTTTTTTCGTCCCCCGTTTATTCAGCCTGTGCGTTGCCGAAGAGTACGTATTGAAGGAGTGAAGATTATCAATTCTCCTTTCTGGACAGTCAATCCGGAGTTTTGTGATAATGTGGTGGTTACAGGAGTGACGATTCATAATGTGCCTTCGCCCAATACGGACGGCATCAATCCGGAATCTTGCCGGAACGTGCATATCAGCGACTGTCACATCTCGGTGGGGGACGATTGCATCACCCTCAAATCGGGACGCGATGCCCAAGCCCGTCGTCTGGGAGTGCCTTGTGAAAATATTACCATAACCAATTGTACCATGCTTTCCGGTCATGGCGGCGTGGTCATTGGTAGTGAGATGAGCGGTAGTGTTCGAAAGGTGACGATCAGCAATTGTGTGTTCGATGGCACTGATCGCGGGATACGTATCAAATCGACTCGCGGACGCGGTGGAGTGGTAGAAGACATCCGTGTCAGTAATATTATAATGAGTAACATCAAACGGGAAGCCGTCGTATTGAATTTGAAATATAGTAAGATGCCTGTTGAACCTATGAGCGAACGGACTCCCTTGTTCCGCGATATTTCCATTTCCGGTTTGACTGCTGTCGGCGTGAAGACGCCGGTCAAAATTGTGGGTTTGGAAGAGGCTCCTGTCACTGACATTATTCTGCGCGACATCAACGTGAAGAATGCCCGTGAGAAGTGTATCTTTGAGAATTGCGAACGCATTCGTTTGACCGATGTTATTGTGAATGGAAAAGAAGTAAGACTTGAAGAGTAAAAAAGAGATGAAAAGATCGTGTTTAATGGCATTTTCTATGCTTGGATTATCTTTATCGATGCAGGCGCAGACTTATGAAAATCAATTCTCCCGTCCATTGGGGGATGTGTTGAATGATATCCAAAGCCGTTTTCAGGTTCGTCTGAAGTACGATATCGATACGGTGGGCAAGGTATTGTCCTATGCCGATTTCCGGATTCGGCCTTATTCGGTGGAAGAGTCGCTGACCAATGTGCTGGCTCCTTTCGATTTTAAGTTTGTAGCGCAAGGCGGCAATTTGTACAAATTGAAAAAATACGAGTATCCCCGTCGTACAGAAGCCGACGGGAAGAAATTACTTGGGTATCTCGATACCCTCTATACCGACCGGACTGCATGGGAACAGCGTAAAGCCTGCTTGCGTAAAGAGATTCGGGAAAAAATGGGAATCGATTCTATTCTGAACAAAAGAGTACGGGACCCGAAAACCATCTTCTCTAAGATTCGTAAGTTCGAAGGATATACCGTACAGAATTTTGCTTTGGAAACTTTACCGGGATTGTATGTCTGTGGATCTGTCTATGCGCCTCGGACGAAAGGAAAGCATGCCTTGATTATTTGTCCGAACGGGCACTTCGGCGGGGGACGTTACCGTGAAGACCAGCAGCAGCGTATGGGTACGCTGGCCCGTATGGGAGCGATATGTGTGGATTATGATTTATTCGGATGGGGAGAATCCACTTTGCAGGTAGGGGCAGCCGCCCATTGGTCCAGTGCCGCTCATGTCATTCAGGCCATGAACGGGTTGTCAATTTTAGATTATCTGCTTTCTGTCCGCAAGGATATCGATACATCCCGTATCGGAGTGAACGGAGGTTCGGGTGGCGGAACTCAGACTGTTCTTCTCACCGTCCTCGATGAGCGTTTTACGGCCGCTGCTCCTGTTGTCAGTTTGGCATCTCACTTTGATGGTGGTTGTCCTTGTGAGAGCGGAACACCTATTCAATTGGCTTGTGGTGGGACTTGTAATGCCGAAATGGCCGCTATGTTTGCTCCGATGCCTCAACTCATAGTTTCGGACGGTGGTGATTGGACAAGTAGTGTGCCTCGTTTGGAATATCCCTATCTGCAACGTGTCTATGGCTTTTATGATGCCGTTGGGAAGATTGAAAACGTTCATCTCCCTAAAGAGCGTCATGATTTCGGCCTGAATAAACGGAATGCCGTATATGATTTTTTTGCAAGGGTATTCAATTTGGATAAAACTCGGCTTGATGAAAGTAAGATAACCATTGAACCGGAGCAAGCCCTGTATAGCTTTGGCGCTAAAGGAGAATTGTTGCCGGAGACGGCTGTCCGTTCGTTCGACCAGGTAGCAGTCTATTTTGATAAGCCATTGTTCGAACGTCTTCGTTCCGATCTGGCTTTGGAGAAGAAAGCAGCCGATTGGGTCGCTTCTTTGAATCTGGAAGACGAGAAAAAGGCCGGATACGTGACTACCCTTATTTACAACCATCTTCGCCAGGTGCGTGACTGGCACGATACTCATCCTTATACCATTATTCCCGAGGGTATTAATCCGCAAACAGGAAAGAAGTTATCTGAACTGGATCGTCAGATGATAGCCGATTCGGCCATGCCTGCAGAGGTACACGACCGTCTGATGAAAGGATTGCACAAAGCATTGACGGATGAACAGGTGGAAGCGGTGCTCGATAGGTACACCGTCGGGAAAGTTGCCTTTACCTTGAAAGGTTACCATGCCATTGTCCCCGATCTGACCCGTGAAGAAGAAATGCATATTCTCTCTTTATTGAAACAGGCGCGGGAACAAGCCATTGATTACAAAAGTATGAAGCAGATTTCTGCCATTTTTGAGATCTATAAAACTCAATGTGAACAGTATTTGAACAATAACGGTCGTAATTGGCGTCAATTGTTTAGTAGCTATGTGAATCAGCGTAAAGCATCCAAAGAGAAGAAAACAGAATAAAAATCCGGTAGTTATCTTGACTTTTGTGAGAGTATATACTTTTGCCACATAAAGGTATATACTCTTATATGGTAATAATATACTCTTTTACAAGGTGAAAATATATACTTTTATATGCCTTGATTTTCAGTGAAATAACGATATTCCCGGGTTTATAATTTTGCAATGAACTGGTCCAGCATTTCCGGTGTTCCTTTCTGTCCTTGTAGTTTCTCGTAAAGTTTGTTTCTGGTAGTGGAAACTGCCGATTTAGAGCGTCCTACAATATATGCCATATTAGTGACGCTTATTGATATTTTCATCAGATAACAAATATGCAGTTCCATCGGACTGAGTTTTTTGCATAAGGCATATAAGGTTCCTGTGAAATTTTCGTAGGTGTCATCTATTGCTTTTTGTAATTCCGCCCATTCTTTTTCTGTTATACTTGAATTGGATTCATGATTTATTGAATGGAACCGGGCATAAATATCCGATTTGCGCAAAAGTATCTCTTTCGTTTCCGGTTGTTTGCGTTTTCTTTTTCTTTTGTATAAAATATATACTACTACCAACAGGAGTATTCCGATAGCTGTTAATTCCGATCGATACAAGTAGATACTCTTTTTCATACTTTCTTTTTCGGTATTATGTTTGACATGTAGCGCATTGATTTGCTGCATCATTTCTGCTTGTGTGGTTTTATGGATCGAATCTTGCCAATTCTGATTTATATGTAACAGTCGTAATGCCTCTTTATAGTTTCCGCAGGCTTCTTCTATCTCTGATAAGTGTAGGTAAGCATCTGCAGTGGTATAAATGTTTTCGTCGGCATCGATTATTCTTTGATAAAAGTATCGGGCAGAATCCGGATGGTTTAACTTTTGGTGTGTATATCCTCTATATAAATATTCTTCGGATATTTTTGATGACATGCTTTCACAATATACGATATGGATGAATGCAATTATGATAGATAATGATATGTATTTTTTCATACTTTATTTAGCTTTGTTGTATCGAAAAACTTTTTCTGATAGGAGGAAATGTTTTTGATAGTATTTCTGCCGAATTGAAACGAAAACCGAACAAAAACCGAACAGACTTATTCTTTCTATTTTCACATGTTCTTATATTTTTGACGTGTGAAGTAAAAAAATGTACTGAATCAATAATCAATTACTATGAAAAAACTTGCTCTGCCATTGATAGGGATATTATTTCCTTTGTCTGTTTTTTCTCAATTTTCTTTGGAAAGTTCTTCGACATTGCCACGTGCCAATGATACTATTGTAAAGCAATGCGTAGAATATCGTGACCCGGGCCGTTCGGGTGCCAATGTTTTATGGGATTTCAGTGAGTTGGAACTGTTGGACGATGCCTATACCATATCTTATGGGCAGATTGGCGACTCGTTGACGGGTATGGAGCATCGGACAACCTACTATTATGGTGTGTCTGGTGATTCTCTTTTCTTTCATGGCTATGAAAAGAATACTACTTGGATGAAGTATGTTCGTCCAGAGTTACTTTTGAAGTACCCGGTACACTATGGTGATTCCCTTCAATCTTATTATCAGGGGCTTGGTAAATATTGTACGGATCTGTCTCTGGATGTGATGGGAACTACGGATGTAAAGGCGGACGCTTATGGTTTTATGGTACTTCCCAGTGGAGACACATTACGGCATGTATTGCGCGTCCGTTCTTTTAAGCGCATGGCAGAAGGGTCGGATATACTCGATTTGCGTCGTTTTGAGCGATCTTTACTATCTCCTTTATTGCCGATTGACAGTATTGACTGTCGTCTCTCGAATGATACCGCTATATTGGAAATTGAAACATTTCGTTGGTATGCTTTAGGCTATCGTTATCCGGTTTTCGAGACGGTGCGTGGTGTTACAGTTAAAAACAAGGAATCGAAAGAGTTCTTTGCTTTTTCCTTCTTTTATTCTCCGCAGGAACATGCTTATTTAAGTGATGATATGGTAAACCTTGCCCTGCTGTCGGTAGAAGAAGTACGTTCGAGGGTAGAACATATGCTGAGGGAATGAATATTCATAAAGCGGGCAGCTATAATTTTACAGGAATGACGGATAATAATAGTCCGGTTTCTGCCGGATGTTTATTAATTGATAGGAATAATTGGGACAGTTTTATAGGAAATTTTGATAATGCGTCTCAAAAGACTAACGTAGTATCTGTTACAGTATCACGTACGTTATCTTCTCCCTCGAATGCGATGATTCGTCCGGCTTTTAATTTTATCTTAAATGGTTCAAGATTTAATTTCTTTAATAATAGGAGGTAATATTATGAATGATAAATATTTGAAAATTGTATTTTCCTTTTTGTTGCTCATATTTTCTTTATCTGCATATTCCCAAAAAGAATATGCAGGCCAGATTAACTTGTATAATGACAAAGGTGAGAAGAATGGTTTTTGGCGAGAGCAAAATAATTATAGGATAACTGAATTATATTATCAAAATGGAATAGAGGATGGTTTGTGCCGTATTTATAATATAAAAGGGAAGTTGCAATATATGGGTTATTATAAAAAGGGGGAGATGTCTGACATTTGGTATGATTTTGGAGATTATGGTCATTTATTGTCGATTTGTAAAGATTTTGCAGATAATACTATTCGTATATCTTATAACGGCGGTCAAACGTGGTGGTTACATAAATATAAATGCTATATGATAGTTTATTATCCTAATGGGAATATAAAAGAGGAAGGAACAGTATTATGGACCGAGGATCCTAACATGGATGATAGTGTTGAGTATGGTGAATGGAAATACTATGATGAAAATGGAAATTTGATAAAGACGAAGTTTATTGATGAGTTGGGAAGATCCCATTGAATATTATAAAAAAATCGAATCTTAGCAGATTTTATGTATTGCTTTTAGAAAGAAAAGTTGTCGGATTTTCTATTGGTCATTCTTTTTGATCTATTTGAAAATAAGAGGATAGACATAAAGTATAGAACGATTTTATAATATCTTTTGGTTGATAATTAAAAAATAATAGGAGGTAATATTATGAATGATAAATATTTAAAAATTGTATTTTCCTTTTTGTTGCTCATATTTTCTTTATCTGCATATTCCCAAAAAGAATGTGCAGGCCAGATTAACTTGTATAATGACAAAGGTGAGAAGAATGGTTTTTGGCGAGAGCAGGTCGGTGGTTGGATTTATGAAGAATATTATAAAAATGGGGTAAAAGATGGGGTTTATCGTATGTATAATTCCAAAAAGGAATTGAGTTTCTTTGGTAGTTATGAGAATGGTAATATGTCTGGAATTTGGTATTATTTTGGGAATTATGGTCATTTGGAGGCGGATGCAAAAGATTTTGCAATTAATACAATTCGTATATCTTATAACAGTGGGCAAACGTGGTGGTTGCATAAATATAAGTGTCATTATAGATCGTATTATCCTAATGGGAATATTGAAAAAGAAGGTATGCTACTTTGTACAGAAGGTCCTTGGATAGATGACAGTGTTGAGTATGGTGAATGGAAATACTATGATGAAAATGGAAATTTGATAAAGACGAAGTTTATTGATGAGCTGGGAAGATCCCATTGAATATTATAAAAAAGTCGAATCTTAGCAGATTTTATGTATTGCTTTTGAAAAGTGGCTGTGTTATGCATTTAACATAGTTAATTGCTTTTTTATAAGTATTGTTTCCTCTTCGCAAAACATTAATATCTTAAGTGCAAGAAAGCGTATTCTTACCTAACAAAGAAAGCTGTTTAACATAGCCTTAATATTAATTTCCTGTACCAGTGAATCTGTCTTCTTTCTCTTTGGGATATGGTGGTTTGTTTGATATACAATGTTTTATATTGGAGCATTGCTTCCCGTAAAATCTTCTTGTCCTACTGATTTGAAAAAAGCAACTTTGCTTATACTTGTCAATATGACAGCTTCATGAACGTTCTATCCGGAAAACACGCCATACTTGTATTCCAATTTCAAATCTTGATGCTTATTTTATAGCTATGAATCTGATTAGAGTCAAAGCATTGAAAGTGGTAAATTTATAATAAGGAAGAATAACTACCGTAGGCATTTTCTAATAATAAAATGAGTACACCGAATTGCTTTGTTCGTTTATAAGTGTATATACTACAATAAATGGTTATTATGAAAAACAGATTTACTCTTTTTGCCATGTTGCTGATCTCAACTGGTATTTTGGCACAATCACCTGTTAAAGTTGATTTTAATAAAGACGAACGGGCTTTGGATGAAGTTCACGAACCGGGTTATGAATCTTGGGTTATCACAAACTGTGTAGATACTACTAAAGTAATTAATGGCATAAAAATTACAATGGCTAATGGAAAAGAATCTGACGGAGCCAGTTTAAAATCTCATTGGCATAAAGTAGGTATTCAGGCTCCTTATTATGCACGGTTGGTTAGCGATGGATTGACGGTGAATGGAGGAGATATGTATGCGGAAATAGATATGACGATAGAAGGTCTTGCGCCCGGCTCCCACTCTTTATTGACTTATCACAATACGCTGGATAGTCCGGATGACAAGACGTTCGGTATGATTGATGTCTTTGTAAATGGTGAGTTGAAAGTAGAAGGGTTGATGCAGTCGAACCGGGTGTTGAGTACGTATGACGCTGCTACTGCCTATGTCACATTCGATGTGAAAGAGAATGAACCGGTTGTGGTTACTTTCCGGTCGAACGAGGATAGTCCGAGCGATGCATCATGGAATATAGTGATAAACGGTTTCTGTCTCGATGTTCCCGATGCCGGTAAACAAGCAAAGTCTCCTTTTCCCGCAGATCGGGATTTGCATGCTGAAGTAGAAAATGGTAACTGTACATTGAAGTGGACAGCAGCTCAGAGTGCGGTGTTACATGATGTGTATTTGGGGACGGATTTGAATCTGGTTACGAATGCGGATAAGACTTCGTCTTGCTACAAAGCTTCTCAGACGAATACTACTTTTGACTGCACGAATCTTTATAGTATGAATACTTACTATTGGCGTGTGGATGAAGTGGAAGAAGACGGAACTGTGACGAAAGGAGAAGTATGGAGTTTTATGCCGTGTCAATTGGCCTTCCCCGGTGCAGAAGGGTATGGCCGTTATGCGCGTGGTGGCCGTGGCGGTAAGGTGGTCTATGTTACTAATCTGAATGATGCCGGTCCCGGTAGCTTTCGTGAGGCGGTAACGAATGGGAGCGGGCCTCGTACCGTATTGTTTGCTGTTTCCGGCATCGTTCGTTTGGAATCCAGAATAATGTCGAATGAACAAATAACCATAGCCGGGCAAACCGCTCCGGGCAAAGGAGTTTGTTTTCGGGCGGCTCCGATAGGGATTAACAGTGAATCAGTATGTCGTTTTCTGAGGATCCGCTTGGGAGGAGGAACTACTTATGACGGGCTGGGAATGGCCGGTACAAATCATAGTATTGTAGACCATTGTTCGGTTAGTTGGACAATCGATGAAGCATTCAGCTCTCGTGGAGCGAAAAATCTTACATTGCAGAGAACATTGATATCTGAAGCGTTGAATTGTGCAGGACATCAGAATTATCCTGCGGGAACGGAACACGGATATGCCGGAACCATTAGCGGACAAACCGGATCTTTTCATCATAATTTATTGGCTCATTGCAATGGGCGTAATTGGAGTGTGGGAGATGCGATTGACGGAAGCGGAACGTGGGTAAGCAAACTCGACGTATTTAATAATGTGGTTTATAATTATGGAAGTCGTGCTACCGATGGTGAAGTGCATAAATTGAACTTTGTGAACAACTATTATAAAAAAGGAGCGGCAACGACTGTCGGTCACATCTTGAAACTGGAAATTAAGGGATTTGGAGCGGGAACGGAACAGGCTTATTATTCTGGAAATATCATTGAAGATAAAAACGGAAATCTTCTGAATGACGGTACGGACAATCAGTTTGGACGTATATATACTTTGGATAGCGGTTCTTCCGAACCGACTTATGAGGTATTTCCCGATGAACCGTTTTTCCCCTCTTATGCCACTATACATACCGCCAAAGATGCTTATAAATCAGTCTTGTCTGATGTTGGTTGCAATCTTCCCCTTTTGGATGAACACGATCAACGAATCGTGCGTGAAACATTGGAAGGGTCTTATACATATGTCGGAAGCGAAACAGGGAAAAAAGGCTTGATAGATAATGAAGCGGATGCTGGTGGTTATGAGAATTATCCGGAAATAACAATTGATCTGGATGAATTTGATACGGATCGGGATGGATTGCCTAATTGGTGGGAAGAGATGTTCGGATTGAATCCGAATTCACCGGAAGGTGATTTCTCCGATTCAAATGCTGATGATGACAGGGATGGGTATACTAATCTGGAAGAATATTTGCATTGGATGGCTACACCGCATTACGAAGTAAAAACCGGAGAAACCGTTGAAATCGATTTGACGAAATATACCCGTGGATTTGAAAAGAATCCGGTTTATACAGTAACGAAGATAGATAACGGGACAGCGACTGTGGATGGCAACATCCTGAAGATAACTCCGGAAGAGAGCTTTGGCGGAATTTTTTACGTTGATTTTACAGTTACGGATGCCGAAGGCTCTGCCTGTACAAGAAATATTGGGGTGAAAGTAGGAGACCGGGCGGTAGGCGTTGAACCGGTATCCGATACCAGGCAATTTGCGGTTAATGCATATCCCAATCCTGTGACTGATTATTTATACGTCTCTACCGAGAGTACCGGTGATGCGAAGATTCAGGTCATGAATGCTTACGGAAACAGCGTGTTGACGGAAACCTGTAATGTATCTCCGAATGTAGCATGTAAATTGGATGTTTCGTTTTTG
>ULJH01016233.1_pt1 | contig 14388 bp, 9 predicted proteins | sample 1950781 | NCBI WGS metagenome assembly ULJH01 (sample SAMEA4835462, study PRJEB28245) | human gut metagenome | biome: gut microbiome; material: fecal sample | place: Denmark | collected 2008 | reverse complement strand
TTGGCAACCGCCACCGTGCCGTTATACACTGCCAGCACCGGCGTACCTTTGGTGGCGCTGTAATCCGCTCCGTGGTGACAGTCTGATACAAAGCGGGCAATGTAATGGAAATCTGCCACCGGCCAGCCAAAAACCAGCGGCTCTGCCGTGGCCTGGGGCTGCTCTGGCTGTGCGGTGGGTTCCGCGGCGCTGTTGGTCAGCGTATCATCAGCAGGAGTGGCAGGTTCCGGCGTGGGTTCTGCCGCAGCGGAAACGGGTTCGGCCTGCGGTGTTATGGTTTCCGCCTGGGGCCGCAGGGCGCAGGCACCGCAGCCCAGCGCAACCAGCACACAGCCAAGGGCTAACAGCAGCGGGGCGGGTTTGCGGTATTTCAGCAAGTGGGCCACCCGCTTGGCCACCTGGCCCTGCCCAAAGGCGAGGGCACCGGGCATCTGGCGCACCGTGGCAAAGCGCAGAAGGCTTTCGCAGTAATCTGCGCGCTCGGCAGCGGGAGCGGTGCCGATGGCGGCTTCGTCACAGGCAAGTTCCATGTATTGCTCAAATTGACGGAACGCCAGCCACGCCAGCGGGTTCCACCAGTGCAGGCAGGCGGCCAGATAGTACAGCGGCTTGGTAATGGGGTCACCCCGGCGGATGTGGGTGCGTTCATGCAGCAGTACCGCACGGCGTGGGGGACCCTGCAGGCTTTGCGGCATATAAATGCGGGGGCGCAGCACGCCAAGTGTGAACGGCGTGGCAACCGCGGCGCAGGTGTAGCAGCCATCCGGCGTTTTGCAGGCAAGGGTCACCATGCGGAGCAGGCGGCAATAGCCAGCCGCCGCACGCACCAGTAAAACCACTACCCCGGCAACCCAGATCGCTGCCAGTGCCACCCAGATGTTAAACATGCTGCCGGGCAGGGGAGCACTGCCTGCCGCGCCCGGCAAAGCCTGCGCCGGGAGTTCCGCGGGCACGGTGAGCGCCTGAACCACGGCGCCAGCCTGTTGAATGGGGGCCGCGCTGCCCGGCTGCCGGATGGATACCGGGATGCCGCCCGGCAGCAGAAACCGCAGCCCGACCGCCAGCCAAAGCAGGCACAGCAGTTTGCTGGGTGCCCGCAGCCTGCGCAGCAGCGCGCACAACGGTAGGCAGAGCAGTACCAGCAGGCCGCCGCACATACTGGTGCCAACGGCATACAGCACAAAAGAACGGATGCTGAACATCATGGCGTTTTTCCTTTCCGTTAAGCAGTAAGCAAGCAGCATTCAGGCATCGCTGTCCTGGCGGCGGGCGTCATCCAGCATGGCGCGGATGGCGGCGGCTTCTTCCTCGCTGATGGAGCTGGTGTTCAAAAAAGCGGCCACAAAGCGGGGCAGGCTGCCGCCAAAGCTTTTTTGCACGACGGCGACGCTTTCTTCCTGTTGAACCTGGGCCTGTTTGACCAGTGCCGTTACGGTGCCGTTTGCATTGTGTAATATACCGCGCTCACACAGCTTTTTCAGCACGGTATAGGTGGTGCTTTTCTTCCAGCCAAGGGCTTCATTTGCCAGCGCTACCAGTTGGCCGCTGCCCAGCGGCTCGTTGGCCCACACCAGGCAGGCAAAGCGGTATTCGCCTTCCGCAAGGCGGTAATCCTGTTCCATTTCGGGGTGCTCCTTCTCTCATTTGGTCTATTGCTATAAACTTAGTCTATAACAATAGACCGAACTTGTCAACCCCTGTAAAAAATGTTTGCCTTGCGCGCACACAGATGGTATAATAAGCGCACTTATGAATATTATGCACAAGGGTGCCCCGCCCCTGCGCCAAGGCACCGTGCAGTGAAAAATAAAAGGAGAACTCTAATTTATGAGAACGATCCTGCTGATTGCAACCGGCGGCACCATTGCTTCGCGCCCAACGGCGGCGGGCGGGCTTGCCCCGGCTATCACCTCGCAAGAGCTGCTTTCCTGCGTGCCGGAACTGGCGGAATTCTGCCGCATTGATGCCATCCAGCTGTATAACCTGGATTCCACCAACATGGGCCCCGAACAGTGGCAGGGCATTGCCGCCGCTGTGCAGGAAAACTATGACCGCTATGACGGTTTTGTCATCACCCATGGCACGGACACGATGGGCTATACTGCCGCAGCGCTCAGCTACATGATCCAGAAAAGCCCCAAGCCGGTGGTGCTGACCGGCAGCCAGAAATCGATTTATAACCGCGATACGGATGCCCGCAACAACCTGTGGCGCGCCGTGGCCTATGCCTGCCACCCGGATGCCTGGGGTGTGCAGATCGTGTTTGACAATCAGGTGATTTTGGGCACCCGCGCCCGCAAAACCCGAACCAAGAGTTTTAACGCGTTTTCCAGCATTGATTATCCCGAAACTGCCATGTTCCGGGACCGCCGCCTGATCCAGTTCCTGCAGCGCCCGGCGGAGTATACCCATGCGGTGTTCAGTACCGCGCTGGACCCCAATGTGTTTGTGCTGCGGCTGGTGCCGGGCATGCGGGCGGATATCATCCCCATGTTGGAGGGCCGTTACCGCGCCCTGGTGCTGGAAAGCTTTGGCGTGGGCGGCCTGCCCGGCGGGGATGATGGTGCCATGTTTGCCGCCGTGCGGGACTGGTGCGGCGCGGGGCACCTAGCTGTGTTCACCACCCAGGTACCGCATGAGGGCAGCGACCTTGCCGTGTACGAAGTTGGCCGCGCGGCCAAAGCCCTGCCCGGTGTGCTGGAAGCGCACGATATGACCCCCGAAGCCACCGCAGTCAAACTGATGTGGGTGCTGGGCCAGACCACCGACCGTGCCGAGGCGGAAAAGCTGTTCCTGACCCCCGTGCAGTGGGATATCCTGTAAATCGTTCATTATCATATAAAAATAAAAAAACGGCGCAGAACCGGAGGAGATAACGCCCGGCTCTGCGCCGCTTTTTGATGTTATTTAGAATGTGAGCTAAGGAAACTTAAAGCAGAAATAGTATCAGATTACGTTGTGGTCCATCCACTTGTTGCTGACAAAGCGGATCATGAAGAATACGCTGCGGCAGATCCAGTCAATGAACATACCGAACCACACGCCGGTCAGCCCCATGTTGAGCTTGAGCACGAAGATGTAGCTCAAAATTACGCGGAACAGCCACATGCTGAAAATGCTCACCGTCATGGTGTAGCGGGCATCGCCGCCGCTGCGCAGGGCGTTGGGCAGCGTAAAACTGGTAGCCCAGCAGAGAACGCTGAACAAAGAGAACCAGTGCATAACGGTAACGCACATGTTGAGCGCAGTATCCGAAAGGCTGAACAGCCGTGCAATGTAAGGAATCGTAAAAAACAGGCAGGCGTTGGTGCAGAACAAACCGAACATTGCCATCAGGATAAACATCTTGGCGTAATACTTGGCCTGCTTTTTGTCTCCTGCGCCAAGGCAGCGGCTGACGACGGGGATCATGGCAAGGCCCATGGTGCTGCCGGGAATGTTGGCAATGCCGCTGATGGTGTTGGCCACCGCGTTGGCCGCAATGGCGGAGGTGCCCAGGGTGGAAGTCAAGCTGCTGACGCACAGCTTGCCAATCTGGAACATGCCGTTCTCCAAACCGGAGGGAATGCCAATGCCAAGGATGCGGCGGATCAGGTCGCCGTCCGGCTTCATATCCGCAATATGGCGGATGCAGAGCGGGTTTTCAATTTGCTGCTGCTGCCAGAACACCCACGCCGCGGCAAACACGCGCCCCAACAGGGTGGCCAGTGCAGCGCCCAGTACCCCCATGCCTAGCCCATAAATGAACAGGGCGTTGAAGCAGATATTGATGATGTTCATGACCAGGCTGGCCAGCATGGAAATGCGGCTGTTGCCCTGTGCACGGAACAAAGCGGCCCCGGCGTTGTAAAAACCGATAAAGGGGTAGGAGATGGCGCTGATCAAAAAGTAGGTCTGTGAAAAGCTCATCACATCGTCATCAATGCGGCCGAAAACAATGCGCAGGATGGGGCGGCTGAGCACCAGAATGACCAGCATGACAGCGATGGTGCTGACCGCAAGAACGGTGTACAGCTGTGCGGCGCTTTTGGCGGCTTTTTCACCATCGCGCCGGCCAAGGTACTGGCTGCTGATGACCGCGCCGCCGGTTGCCAGGGCGGACAGGATCTGGATGATCAAAATATTCAGGCTGTCCACCAGGCTCACGCTGGACACAGCGGCTTCGCCAACGCCGGATACCATAAGGGTATCCGCCATGCCCATGGATACCGACAAAAACTGCTCCGCCAGCAGCGGCAAAATCAGCCGAACCAATGCCTGGCGGTTAAAAATCGGCTCCGACAGGGTGGATTCAGCGCTTTTTGTGTTGCTCATTCGTTCCAGATACTCCTTATTCGCTTTACGAAGAATTTACATGTTTATCATTATAAGACGAGAAAAGCAGAAAAGCAATATCTGTGCGAATTGAAACGATATTGTCCTTGCAAATGAGCAATTTTGTTTTCAAAAAGCAAAAAAAGAATGGATTTTGCACGGGTATCTGAAACGAAAAGCAACGATGAAAACAGCGCTTGAGCGAAATTTGTTCTGAAAGAAAAGGAAAAAGATAAAAACAAATATCGACTAATGGCAAAATCCAGCGTTAAACACCGGGCAATTTCAGTGCGGCAAGGAAACAATCTTGCAATACTGGCGCACAAAACCGGGATAAACCGCCCCGCCAGCACATACGCTTGTGTGTGGAAGAAAATACAGGGGGAGGCAGACCGCCATGAAACAGACCCACCGCCCGCCGCGCAGCATTTACCCTGCGCAGAACCGCCACATGCGGCGGCGCACCCGTGTGCTGGCCGGGCTGGTGGCGGTTTTGTGCTTTGGCGGGCTGCTGGCCCGGCTGTTTACCCTGCAAATACTGGACCCCAGCGGTTACGCCAACCGTGCCGCGGCCCAGCAGCTGCGGGATACCACGCTGCCCGCCGCCCGCGGCGAAATTTATTCCGCCGATGGCGTTACCCTGGCCGCCAGCAAAACCTGCTGGACCATCCGGGCCTCCCCGCGGGAACTGGCGGATGAGCTGGTGCAGCCCGCTGCCAAAGCGCTGAGCGAAATTTTGGATATTGATTATGACGCTACCCTGCAAAAGCTGAGCAAGCGCACCAGCAATGACTGCCTGCTCCGCCGCCGGGTGGATGCCGATTTGGCGGACGCCGTGCGGGCCTGGTGCACGCAGAACAACGCGCAGGGTATCCAGATTTTGCAGGATACCAAGCGCGTTTACCCGCAGGGCAACTTTATGGGCTGCCTGCTGGGCTTTACCGATGTGGATAATCAGGGCCTTTGGGGGCTGGAACTGCAATATGACGCCCAGTTGACCGGCCGGAACGGAACCATCCTGACTGCAAAAAATGCCTGGGGGTATGATATGCCCACCCATTACAGTACCCTGCAGGATGCCGTGCCGGGAAATGATATCACCCTGACCATCCGGGCGGACATTCAGCACTATCTGGAAAGTGCGCTCAGTGCCGCCGTGGCGGAGCATCATGTGGCGGCCCGTGCGGTGGGCATTGTGATGGAGGTCGATACCGGCGCGATCCTTGCCATGTCCACCAAGCCGGATTACGACCCCAACGATCCGCGCACCATTGTGGATGAAACCATCCGCCAGCAGGTGAACGCCCTGAGCGGGGAAGAACGCAGCAAAGCGTTGCAGACCGCCCAGCAGGCCCAGTGGCGCAACAAGGCAATTTCCGATTTGTACGAACCCGGAAGTGTGTTCAAGCTCATCACCTGCGCTGCGGCACTGGATACCGGTGCCGTCACGCGGAACAGCCGCTTTGTCTGCGCGGGCAAGATCAATGTGGCGGGCACAAATTTCCGCTGCGCAAACGGGCATATCCATGGCAGTGAAACCCTGGCCCAGGGGCTGGCGGTATCCTGCAACCCCTGCTTTATCCAGGTGGGGGCGCGGCTGGGCAAACAGAACTTTTGCGATTACTTTGCCGCCTTTGGCCTGCGCGCCGCAACCGGTATTGACCTGCCCGGCGAGATCAAGCGCAGCGAATACTATACCGCCGACCGCATGGGCCCGGTGGAGCTGGCTTCCTGCTCCTTCGGGCAAAGCAGCAAGGTGAGCTACCTGCAAATGATCACAGCCGTCTGCGCAGTGGTCAACGGCGGCAAGCTGGTGCAGCCCCATGTGGTGCAGTCCATCCACGCTGCTGAGCGCAATACCGTGCAGCAGGTGGAGCCCACCGTAAAAGCGCAGGTCATCCGGCCCGAAACCAGCGTCGTCATGCGCGAATTGATGGAGGGCGTTGTGACCACCGGCACCGGCAAAAACGGTGCTGTGGCGGGCTACCGTGTGGGCGGCAAAACCGGAACCAGCCAAAAGCTGGACAGCGAGAATGAGCGCGCCCGCATTGCCAGCTTTGTGGCAGTGGCACCGATTGAAAACCCAAAAATCGCAGTCCTCATCTGCCTGGATGAACCCCACAGCTGGACCACCAGCGGCGGCGCGCTTTCCGGCCCCGTGGCGGCGGAAGTGCTGCAAAAAAGCCTGCCGCGCTTAGGCATCCAGCCCAGCTATACCGAAGCAGAACAGGCAAAATATTTTACCACCGTGCCCGATGTGACCGGCTGGAAAGCCCCAGCCGCGGCCCAAAAGCTGAGCGAGTATACCCTGACTGCGGATGTGCTGGGGCAGGGGGAGCGGGTCGTCAGCCAGTACCCGCGGGCAGGCACCACCGTGCGGCGCGGCTCCGCCATCCAGCTGGACACCACCGGCCAGCTGGACCCCGCAGCGGACGAAGGATAACGCCGAGTGGTTGCACCCCCGCCCCATTTGCGATACAATAATATAAAGTTTATCCCAAAAAGGGGAGGGGAGCCGCTTGCCAAAGCTGCAAACAAACGGCGCAAAACAAAAACGAACCACCTATATGATACTGCTGCTCTGGGCGGCGGTCTGCCTTGCCCTGCTGGTGGTGGACTGGTGCTGCTGGGCACCCAACCGGCTGGACGCCGACATGGCGTCCGAACAACTGCTTGCCAACCTGCTGGCGCAGGAGGGCGGCGTGATGAGCACCAACTGGTACTATTCCACCGAGCTGCGGGTGCTCAACACCCAGCTGGTCATGGCACCGTTGTTCCGGCTGTTCACCAGCTGGCATACTGTGCGCGTGGTGGGCAGCGTGGTGCTGATCCTTTTGTATCTCGCGGCGTGGTTCTGGTTCGGGCGCAGTGCAAAGCTCAAGTACAGCGGCCTGCTGGGGGCCGGGCTGCTGGTGCTGCCCTATGGCGCGCTGTACCGCCAGTATGTGCTGGAAGGCCTTTACTATATTCCGCACATTGCCATCAGCTTTGTGGTGCTGGGGTGCGCGGTGCGCATTCTGCGCGGCGGGCGGCGGCTGGCCCCGGCGGCGGGCATGGTGCTGTTCAGCTTTGCTGCAGCGCTGGGCGGGCCGCGGCAGCTGTTCATCTTGAACATTCCGCTTACCGTGGCGGCAGCGCTGCTCTGCTGGCTGGATGCTCCGCCTGCGGATACCCTGCGCCAAAAGCTGGCCAATGCCTGGCGCACCCCCGGCGGGGCGCTGCTGGTGCCCACCCTTGCGGCGGATGCTGCCGCGCTGGCGGGGTACCTGGTCAACGCAAAGGTGCTGGCGGAAAAATATCACTTCCAGGATCAGGGATATGTGGCATTTACTGGGCTGAACCTGGACCGCCTGCAATGGTTTGCAAATGCGCTGCTGGCTTCCTTTGGCTGGCAGGAGGGCAAAGTGTTTTCTCTGGCCGCGCTGTTTAACCTTGCGGCTGCGGCATTGATCCTTTTTTGCTTTGTGTTTTCTGTTCGGTTGGTGCGCGGCAAAGCACGCTACCCGCTGGGTCACCGGCTGGTGGGGGCGTTTTTCCTGGCCGGGGCCGTCTGCTTTGCGCTGCTGTACGGCCTGACCAACAGCGGCCATTCGGACCGCTACCTGCTGCCGCTGGCAATTTTATTTGTACCGCTGCTGGAAATCATGCTGGCGGACTGCACCCCCCTGCACCGCCCGGATGCCCGTGGTCTGACGGCCCTGATGGCGGCGATATTGCTGCTGCGCGCCGGAACAGACTACCGCGCAGCGGCAGTGGCAACCAACCCCAACCAAGGGGCGGCACAGTTCCTGGTGCAGAACGGCTACCGGGACGGGTACGCTTCTTTTTGGGACGGTAATGTGATGACCGAGTTGACGGACGGCACCCTGAACGTGTGGACCCTGACCCCAAACAGTGTGCCGGAGCTGCGCCCTTGGCTGCAGGTCACCAGCCATCTGCAAACCCCTCCGCAGGGTAAAATTTTCTTTGTTATCTCCAAATGGGAAGCATACGGCGAGCGCCAGCCCACTACCCAGGCCCTTGCCGATGCCATGCCGGAGGATGCGCTGATCTATGAGGATGAAACCGTAAAGATTTACGGTTTCGCCAGCGATGAAGCCATGCGCCAGGCGTGCGGATTTGCGGCATTCCCATAAAAAATAAGCCGTCACAAACTTTTCACAATTTTCTTTGAAAATAATTACATCCCGCTGGTTGACAAACCGGCGGGATGTGTTTATAATCGTACTGTTGCAAATCAAACTGTTTCAATTCAAACAATTAACAACCAAACGAATTGGAAAGTGAGGTGATCCAAACGCAGAACCGCAACCAACAGGATGACCACGGCTTTGTGCATGTGGGCCGCACCTTAAACTATGCCGCGCGGGAAATTTCCTGCGCGCTGGATGCGTACATCAGCACCAGGGTCAGCCCGGAGCTGACCGGTATGCGCGGCATGGTGCTGGGTTTTTTGATGCAGGAAACGGAAAGCGGCAAGCAAATCTACCAGCGTGATCTGGAAGCCCGGTTCCACACCAACCGTTCCAGCATTACCACCATGCTGCAGGGCATGGAGCAGTCCGGCTTTATCACGCGGGAAGTTGTCGCCAAAGACGCCCGGCTCAAAAGCCTGGTTCCGACCGAGAAAGGCCGCCAATGCGCCGCTGCCATCCACCAGTGCATTTCGGATTTTGAGCATGACCTGCAAAACGGGGTCAGCGCGCAGGAACTGGAAGCTATCCAGGGCACCCTGCACAAGCTGATTGAAAATGCAAAAGCCATCCGCGGCAAAAATTAAGGCGTATCTGAAAAGTCAAAAATTTGGTCTATTTCTATAAGCGCAGCGGGATTTTGCGTTAAAAAGCCTTGGAATATACAAAGGATTCCTGCGGCTCCTTGCCTTAAATCCTGCTTGTGTTTGCGAAATATCCGTTATTTTCTTTGTTTTCAGGCACACCCCAAAGTGTTCCGCAATGCTTTGGCTTAAGAAGTTCAGGCGCTGCCCCCGGGCAGCCAAACAGGAGATACCATATGTTTAAGTCACTTTACAAAGAAACAGAGGGGTTCCGGCTGGTTTCCATCCTGACCCCTTTGTGCATGATCGGCGAAGTGGTGATGGAAATGATCATCCCCAAGCTGATGTCCTCCATCATTGATGATGGCGTTACCGCCGGCAATCTTTCCCACATTTACCGCATTGGCGGCTGGATGATCGTGGCAGCGGCCTTTGGCCTGCTGTTCGGCGTGCTGGGCGGTGTGTTTGGTGCGCGTGCTTCCACCGGTTACGCCCGCAATCTGCGCCGCTCCATGTACCGCAATATCCAAACATTCAGCTTTGCCAATATCGATAAATATTCCACCGCCGGTCTGGTCACCCGTATGACCACCGACGTGACCAACATCCAGAACGCTTACCAGATGATTTTGCGTATGGCCATCCGTGCGCCGTCCAGCATGGTCATTGCCATGATCATGGCGTTCACCATCAACGCCAAGCTGGCTTCCATCTATCTGGTGGCGGTCATCATTCTGGGCGGCTGCCTGGTGCTCATCATGTCCCGCGCCAGCAACTACTTCTCCGCCGCATTCAAAAAGTACGATGACCTGAATGAGAGCGTGCAGGAAAATGTTTCCGCCATCCGCGTGGTCAAAGCGTATGTGCGCGAAGATTACGAGAGTGAAAAGTTCAAAAAGGCATCCGGCAATGTGCAGAATCTGCTGCTGCGTGCTGAAAAAGTTCTTTCCTTCAACTCTCCGCTGATGATGGCCACCGTTTACACCTGCATCCTGCTGATTTCCTGGCTGGGTGCCCGCATGATCGTGCTGTCCGGTGCTACCAGCTTTACCACCGGCGAGCTGATGAGCATGCTGACCTACTGCACCAACATCCTGACCAGCCTGATGATGCTGTCCATGGTGTTCGTCATGATCTCCATGTCCGCCGCTTCCGCCAAGCGTGTGGCTGAAGTGCTGGAAGAAGAAAGCACCCTGTCCAACGGCGAAAACCCGGTTATGAAAGTCAAGAACGGCGCTGTCCGCTTTGATCATGTCTGCTTCCGCTATAAGGCCGATGGCCGCGATGTGCTGTCTGATATCAACCTGAACATCCGTTCCGGCGAGACCATCGGCATCATCGGCGGCACCGGCAGCGCAAAAACCAGCCTGGTGCAGCTGCTGCCCCGCCTGTATGATACCACCGCCGGTCATGTGTACGTTGGCGGCGTGGATGTACGCGATTACGACCTGGAGATCCTGCGCAACAGCGTTGCCATGGTGCTGCAGAAAAACGAACTGTTCAGCGGCACCATTGCCGAAAACCTGCGCTGGGGCAATAAGGATGCCACCGATGCCGAGATCGAGGAGGCATGCAAACAGGCCTGCGCCGATGAATTTATTGAGCGCTTCCCCGATAAATACAACACCCACATTGACCAGGGCGGCACTAACGTTTCCGGCGGCCAGAAGCAGCGCCTTTGCATTGCCCGTGCTCTGCTGAAAAAGCCCCGCATCCTGATTCTGGACGACTCTACCTCCGCTGTGGATACCGGCACCGACGCCAAGATCCGCAAGAGCTTTGCCGAAAAGATTCCCGGCACCACGGTGTTCATCATTGCCCAGCGTATTTCCAGCGTGGAAAACGCCGACCATGTGATCGTGCTGGATAACGGCAGGATCAGTGGTTACGGTACCCCGGCCGAAATGCTGGCCACCAACCCCATCTATCAGGAAGTTTATAACAGCCAGACCAAAGGCTCCGGCGACTTTGACGAAAAGGGAGGCGATAACAATGGCTGAGCAGAAAGCAAAAGTGGTTAAGGTTGGCCGCGGCGGCCCCCGCGGCCCGCGCCCCAAAGTCCAGAACCCCGGCAAGATCTTCATGCGCATCCTGCGCTATGTGATGGAATGCTACCGCATTCAGGTCGTTGCGGTCGTCATCTGCATTTTTGTCAGCGTGTTTGCCAACGTGCAGGGCACTTTGTTCATGCAGACCTTGATCGATGGCTACATCCTGCCCCTGCTGAAAGAGCAGAGCAGTGATTTTTCCGGCCTGGCCCATGCCATCGCCCGCACGGCAGGCTTTTACGGCATCGGCATTGTTACCGCCTTTGCCCAGGCCCGTATGATGGCTTACGTTACCCAGGGCACCCTGAAGCGCCTGCGCGATGAAATGTTTACCCATATGCAGACGCTGCCCATCAAATACTTTGACCGCAACGCCCACGGCGATATCATGTCGCTGTATACCAACGATATTGATACCCTGCGCCAGATGATCAGCCAGAGCATGCCGCAGCTGCTGAACAGCGCTATTACCGTTGTCAGCGTGCTGGTTTCCATGGTTGTACTCAGCGTGCCGCTGACGGTGCTCACCCTGGTCATGGTCGGGATTATGCTGCTGGTCACCAAGTATCTTACCACCAACTCTTCCAAGTACTTTGTTTCCCAGCAGCGTGATATTGGTGCGGTGAACGGCTACATTGAAGAGATGATGAACGGCCAGAAGGTCGTTAAGGTGTTCTGCCACGAGGAAGAAGCCATTGAGCAGTTTGATAAGCTCAATGACCAGCTGTTTGAAAGCGCGGATAAGGCCAACCGTTACTCCAACCTCGGCGGTCCGGCTAACACCCAGCTGGGCAACCTTTCCTATGTGTTCTGCGCCATGATCGGCGGTGCGCTGGCGCTGTCTGGCATGACAGGCCTGACCCTGGGCAAGCTGGCCAGCTTTTTGACCTTCAACCGCACCCTGAACATGCCCATCAGCCAGATCTCCATGCAGTTCAACGCCATCATCATGGCTCTGGCCGGCGGCCAGCGTATCTTTGACCTGCTGGACGAAAAGCCGGAAGTGGACGAGGGCAAGGTCATGCTGGTCAACGCCAAACGCCTGCCGGATGATTCTGTGACCGAAACCAAGGAGCGCACCAACCTGTGGGCCTGGAAGCGTGTGAACGCCGATGGCAGCGCAGACTACCGTGAACTGAAGGGAGATATCGTCTTTAAGGATGTAGACTTTGGCTATGATCCGGGTAAGATCGTCCTGCATGATATCAACCTGTATGGCCGTCCGGGCCAGAAGATCGCCTTCGTCGGTTCCACCGGCGCAGGCAAAACCACCATCACCAACCTCATCAACCGCTTCTATGATATCCAGAAGGGCACCATTGAGTATGATGGCATTGATGTGACCCATATTCATAAAGACGACCTGCGCGCATCCTTAGGCATTGTTCTGCAGGATACCCACCTGTTTACTGGTACGGTTATGGATAACATCCGCTATGGCCGCCTGGATGCAACGGACGAGAAATGCCGCGCAGCCGCCAAGCTGGCCAACGCCGATGAGTTCATCCGCCACCTGCCGGATGGCTATAACACCACGCTGACCGGCGACGGCACCAACCTGAGCCAGGGCCAGCGCCAGCTGCTTGCCATTGCCCGTGCCGCTGTTGCGGACCCGCCGGTACTGATCCTGGACGAAGCAACCTCCAGCATTGATACCCGCACCGAGCGCCTGGTGCAGCAGGGCATGGACGGCCTGATGTATGGCCGCACCACCTTTGTTATCGCCCACCGCCTTTCCACCGTGCGCAACTCGGACTGCATCATGGTGCTGGAACAGGGCCGCATTATTGAGCGCGGCACCCACGATGAGCTGATTGCCCAAAAGGGCCGTTACTACCGCCTGTACACCGGCAATTTTGCGGAAAACTCCTGAAATAGCCTTTCTGCCGGATAAGTGCGCAACAAAAGTGCAATCGACATAAAAACGGAAAATCCTCATAAAAATACCGGGAAGGATTCCACCCTTCCCGGCGTTTTTGTGTAAAATGCCGTCACGCCGCACAAAACTTGACGATGTGGGAATAATTGGCTATAATAGAGGAGAACACAAGGAGGCTGAACCAACACAGCACTCCTTTTTATATAGATGACGCTTTGGAGGGGGGCTGCGCAGAACACTGCCAGCCGCAGGCGTACAAAACTGAACAACCAACACGATAAACTGAGAGGAGAGCTTATACATGGCTACCAAGAAAATTGCTCAGACCGTTATTACTGAGGATAAGTTTTATACCATCGCCGCTGCAAACGGCAAGGTTGTTGAAGTAAAGGATTACAACACCGAGAACGGCGCTCAGATCCAGCTGTGGGATAATGCCAACGCCGAATGGCAGCAGTGGAGCTTTGTGCGCGCCGGCGAGGGCGTGTACCGCATCAAGAACCGTTTCACCGGCAAGATGATGGACCTGGATTGCTCCGGCGTGACCGATGGCACCCATGTTCACCAGTGGGAAGGCGCTAACGCTTCCAGCCAGCTGTGGATCGTGGAGCCCGCCAATGATGGCCGCGTAAAGATCAAGTCCAACCTGGCCGGCAAGTGCCTGGACCTGGTCAACATGAACACCGAAAACGGTGCAGTCCTGCAGATCTGGGCCGATGTGAACGGCGATAACCAGTACTGGACCATCAACGAAGTGACCCGCAAGCCCAAGACCAGCGCCAAGGCTACCGCCGCTAAAGCAAAGGCTGAAGTGAAGGCTGCCGCTGAAAGCGCTGCCAAGACCGTTGACGCCGCTGCCAAGGCTGCTGCCGAAGTTGCTACCGAGGTTGTTGACGCCGTGAAGGCTTCTGCCGATAAGCCGGTTGCCGAAACCGCCGCTGAGGTTGTTAAGACCGCCAAGAAGGCCACCTGCAAGACCAGCACCAAAAAGGCTGCCGAGGCTGCTGTGACCACCGCAAAGAAGGCAGCCGAGGCTGCCACTGCCGTTGCTGCCGTGGCCACCGACGCTGTCAAGGAAGTTGCTGAAAAGCCCGCCGTTAAGGCCGCTGCCGATGAAGCTGTGAAGGCTGTAAAAGAAGTTGCCGAAAAGCCCGCTGTCAAGGCTGCTGTGGAAGCTGCCGACAAGGCCGTGAAGGAAGTTGCCGAGAAGCCTGCTGTTAAGGCTGCCGCCAAGGCCGCTGACGAAGCCGTTAAGACCGTTGTGGAAGCTGCAAAGCCGGTTGTTGAGGCTGCTAAGCCTGCTGTAAAGGGCAAAAACTCCCGCAAAAAGCGCAGCAGAAAGTAATTTGTGAATACCCCCTGATAAAAAG
>ULJH01080734.1_pt1 | contig 14592 bp, 10 predicted proteins | sample 1950781 | NCBI WGS metagenome assembly ULJH01 (sample SAMEA4835462, study PRJEB28245) | human gut metagenome | biome: gut microbiome; material: fecal sample | place: Denmark | collected 2008 | reverse complement strand
AGCAGGCGTTCTACCTGCGAAACCTTATCCGTAGGCAGCAAGCCTGCGTGATATTCTTCAATGCCTACACGCTCGGCTACGTCCTTAGCCACCTCATCGCGGTCGCCCGTAAGCATAACGGTGCGCTCAACGCCCACCTTACGCAATGCGCTTACAGCCTCGGCTGAGTCGTCCTTTATATGATCGTTGATGACGATATGTCCGACATACTTGCCGTCTACAGCCACATGTATTATAGTGCCTACACGATGGCATTTGTGCCACGCAGCGCCTACCGTCTCCATCATCTTTTCGTTGCCGACACAGACGATTCGACCACCTACATTGGCACGCACACCCTGACCTGCCACTTCCTCGATGTCGGTTATCTTGCAGCCGTCGTGAGCCTCCTGCGGGAAAGCATCGCGCAGGGCGGCTCCGATAGGATGCGTAGAGAAGTGCTCTACATGCGCAGCCAGATGAAGCAGTTCGTGAGCATCGAACTCCGTTGGATGCACCGCCTCTACGGCAAACTCGCCGTATGTGAGCGTGCCGGTCTTGTCGAACACCACAACGCCGAGCTTAGCCAACGCATCCATATAGTTGCTGCCCTTGACGAGTATTCCGCGGCGCGACGCACCACCCAATCCGCCGAAGAACGTGAGCGGCACGCTGATGACCAATGCACACGGACACGAAACGACAAGGAAGATGAGCGCTCGATGCAACCATACGGCGAACGATTCGGCGAAGCCGCCCGACGCGAACAACGGCGGAACAACGGCAAGTAGTAGGGCTGCAAAGACGACAATCGGGGTGTAGACGTGCGCAAAGCGGGCTATGAACGACTCGCTGTGCGACTTATGTTCGTTGGCGCTCTCCACCAGACTGATTATCTTCGAAACGGTGCTCTCGCCGAAGCTCTTTGTGGTCTGCACGCGGAGCACACCGGTAAGGTTCACGCAGCCAGATACGACCTCGTCGTCCTTCGCAACATCACGCGGCACCGACTCGCCGGTGAGCGCAACGGTGTTGAGCGACGACTCGCCTTCTACGACACGTCCGTCCAGCGCCACTTTCTCGCCTGGCTTTATCACTATCGTCTCGCCCACCTGCACATCAGACGGCGACACAACGACGAGTTCGCCGCCGCGCTCTACGGACGCCGTGTCGGGACGTATATCCATAAGATGGGATATGCTGTCGCGACTCTTGCCCTCGGCGTAGCCTTCAAACAGTTCGCCTATCTGGAAGAACAGCATCACGAAGACTGCTTCGGGAAACTCGGTCTCGGCGCCTGGCAGGAAACCGATACAGAGCGCACCTACTGTGGCGACGGACATAAGGAAATGCTCGTTGAACATGTCGCCGCGGACGATGCCCTCAAATGCTTCCTTCAGCGTATCGTGACCGATAAGAAGATAAGGCACGAGATAAACCAGCAACAACTGCCACGTAAGCAGACCGCAATACTTCTCTACAACTACTGCGCCGATAAGCAGCAACGTAGTAAGAACGATAAGCTGCAGTGTGCGCTTCATGCCGCTATGCTCATGGTGGTGATGATGATGTCCATGCTCGTGATGCTCATGTTCGTGATGATGCTCGTTACAATGCCCACAACCGCAGTCGTGGGTATGATAATTGTGTTCCTGTTCCATTTTACTTGTATTTTAAAACATTCCTACTTATATTTTTTAAACATTGCAAAGGTATGGCGTTAAATGTGCAACTGGGTTGCAAAAACAAGCAGGCTTATTTTGTATTGCGCCTTATTTGCAGTAACTTTGCAGCAAAAATAAAAGGAATGTCAACAAACAACAAGATAGTATACCGCGCCATCGCGCTCGACCTCGATGGCACACTCACCAACAGCAAGAAAGAGGTTACGCCTGCTACACGCGAGGCGTTGCTCACAGCGCAAGAGAACGGCGCACACATCATACTGGCTTCGGGCAGACCTACGTTCGGCATCGAACCGGTGGCAGAATGTCTCGAACTCTCGACACGTGGCGGATATATCCTCTCGTACAACGGCGGAAAGATTATCGACTGGCGCACGAAGGAGGAGATTTACTCGCAGCACCTGCCAAGCGACGTGATCCCCGTGCTGTACAACTACGCCAAGGAGCATGGCTACGCACTGCTCGGCTATGTAGGTAAGGAGATCATAACCGAGTCGGCTGACGATAAATACGTGGCTGAGGAGTCGCGCATCAACAAGATGCCGATACGCAAGGTGGAGAATCTGCTCGCAGAACTGGAGCCGAACCCTACGAAACTGCTCATGACCGCCGACCTGAATGCTGCGGCGGAAGCGGAGAAGGAACTGCAGGAACTCGTGGGCAACCGCATGGATGTGTACCGCTCTGCACCATTCTTCGTGGAGCTTGTGCCGAAAGGCATCGACAAGGCGCAGTCGCTACTGCGTCTGCTGGCGAAGCTCAACCTCACGCCGCAGGACATGATTGCCTTCGGCGACGGATACAACGACCTCTCTATGCTACATCTGGCTGGCATGGGCGTGGCTATGAGCAACGCAGCACCCGAAGTGCGCAGCGAAGCCGACTATGTGACGCTCTCCAACGAGGAGGACGGCGTGGCTGTGGCTATAAACAAACTGTGCTACAACAACGACTAATCTTTTCGCGCACGCCAACGATTAAACATCATCAAAAAAAGACATCAACGAAAATGAAGATAGACACAACGACATACAAGGAAATAAACCGCCCGATGTATATTCTTGAGGAGGCACGCCTGCGCAACAACCTGCGCATAATAAGCGACGTGGCAAAGAGAGCCGACGTGGAAATTATTCTTGCGTTCAAGGCTTACGCGCTGTGGAAGACGTTCCCGATATTCAGAGAGTATATCAGCTCTACAACGGCAAGCTCGCTGTCGGAGGCTCGCCTGGCTTTCGACAAGTTCGGCAGCAAGGCGCACACTTTCTCGCCTGCATACACCGACTACGAGATTGACGAGATTGCTGCCTGCTCAAGCCATCTTACGTTCAACTCGCTCACTCAGTACGAGCGTCTGCACGAAAGAGCACGCAAGCAGAACCCGGAAATCAGTTTCGGACTGCGCATCAATCCTGAGTATTCGGAGATTGAGACCGACATATACAACCCTTGTGCGCCGGGCACACGCTTCGGAGTGAGCGCAGACAAGCTGCCGGAGCAACTGCCCGAGGAGATAGATGGTTTCCACTGCCATTGCCATTGCGAGAATGGATCGGACGTGTTCGTACGCACACTCGCTCATATCGAGGAGAAGTTCGCAGGATGGTTCAAGCAGATAAAATGGATTAACTTCGGCGGCGGACACCTCATGACACGCAAGGACTACGACATCGAACTGCTCGTAAATACACTTCGCGAATTCCACAACCGCTATCCGTGGCTGAAGGTAATAATGGAGCCAGGCAGTGCATTCGGCTGGCAGACAGGACCACTGGTGGCTCAGGTGATAGACGTTGTTGAGGACAAAGGCATAAAAACCGCTATTCTCAACGTGAGTTTCTCGTGCCACATGCCCGATTGTCTCGAAATGCCCTATCACCCTGCCGTGAGAGGAGCAAAAACTATAGAAGAAAACATCGACTACTCTATACCTTATATATATAGATTAGGAGCCAACAGCTGTCTGTCGGGCGATTTTATGTCGGCATGGCAGTTCGACCACGAACTGAAAATCGGCGAAAATATCGTCTTTGAAGACATGAACCACTACACAACAGTGAAGACAACCATGTTCAACGGCATCTCACACCCTGCTTTGGCTATGGTTCATGAAACAACGGACGAACTCGAAATTCTGCGCGAATATGGTCCAAACGACTATATAGAGCGCATGGATTAGCGCAAAAATGCACTTTTCAAGTAAAAAAACGCATTTTTCTCACTTTTTTCCTTGAAAAGTTTTGGCGGTTCGGAAAATATTGCTACCTTTGCAACCGCAAATCAGAAATGCTTCTTCTAAAAGCATTTCGCAATGCGGCAATAGCTCAGTTGGTAGAGCACAACCTTGCCAAGGTTGGGGTCGCGGGTTCAAGTCCCGTTTGCCGCTCAAACTTAGAAAACTCTGTTTTCGAAGCGCGAGTTGCCCAGGTGGCGGAATTGGTAGACGCGCACGTTTCAGGTGCGTGTGTTTAACGACGTGCAGGTTCGAGTCCTGTTCTGGGCACACTAAAAAGATACATATTACTCGGAGAGGTGGCGGAATTGGTAGACGCGCTACTTTGAGGGGGTAGTGACAATTGTGTCGTGGGAGTTCGAGTCTCCTCCTCTTCACGTAATAGATGTATCAAACGATGCGGCAATAGCTCAGTTGGTAGAGCACAACCTTGCCAAGGTTGGGGTCGCGGGTTCAAGTCCCGTTTGCCGCTCCACTCTCTCTGATTTAAGAAAGGGTTTTAAAAGATAAAAGTTATAGTAAATATAACCTTTTATAAAGTTTTTGTTGGAGAGGTGGCGGAATTGGTAGACGCGCTACTTTGAGGGGGTAGTGACAATTGTGTCGTGGGAGTTCGAGTCTCCTCCTCTTCACAAAAATAAAAAACAATGCGGCAATAGCTCAGTTGGTAGAGTACAACCTTGCCAAGGTTGGGGTCGCGGGTTCAAGTCCCGTTTGCCGCTCTTCTATTTTTTATTTAAAAGAAGATCTTTTTTTGAAAAACAAAAAACACGACTATTAATGAATTTATATCTCAGATATTTTGACAAAGAAACGCTGGTACACAATGTTGACGAAGCATTGGACTTTTTGCGTTCTATACCCGAAATTGGCATGACACCCAATCTCGAAGCTGATGTACGCGATTATGCAGACAGCGAAGTGTACTATCCGAAAAGATATAAAATCCGTCCACGCGTTTACTTTATCATAATAAAGACAACTGCTGCTACGATGCTCGACTTCAAGCAGAAGAAGGCTTTGCACTCTGCCCCGCAGAACAGTCCTGCTGCAGAGAAGCACGATATGGTGGCTACAGTTACAACGAAACTCAACGAGGAGCGTCCGGGCTGGTATGAAGGCGAACTCGACTTCAAGCGCGTTGTGCTTGTGCCTACAACCGGCAAGCACGAGTATCGCGACACTCACTTCGTGGTGAGATGCAAGGCTAACTCAGGTCAGGACTGCTACAACAGAATAGTCGATCATCTGCGCGGACGCGTTGACAGCCGCTCGCAGTTCCCTTCTGCAAAGGGAAAGAATTTCCACTACAAGTATCTTGGCATGTGGAAGTAAGGCAGTGTTGATATAGCGTTGACACTAAAAAAGAATTTATTGGAAACAAGCTAAAAGGGTGTCTGTTTGTATAAAGCAAGACACCCTTATTTGCTTTAAACGAAACGTAATACTACTATTATGAACAAAGTGATGCTTATTGGAAACGTCGGCAAAGACCCCGATGTAAAGTACTACGACGCTGATCAGGCTGTAGCACAGTTCTCGTTGGCAACAACAGAAAGAGGCTATCAGTTGCCTAACGGCACGCGTGTGCCCGACCGTACCGACTGGCATAACATAGTGATGTGGGGAAATCTTGCAAAGATAGTGGAGAGATACGTACACAAAGGCGACCGTCTCTACGTAGAAGGCAAGATGCGCTATCGCTACTACGACGACAAGAAGGGACAGCGCCGCTTCATTGCTGAAGTGTATGCCGACAACATGGAACTGCTTACACCGCGCTCAGCAGCTAACACTGCGGCTGATTCTACAAGTCAAAACACAAACGCCGCAGCAAACAATGCGAACCAAAATGCCGCATCATCTTCAAACGCATCCATAGCGTCGACAGAAGACGATGACCAGCTGCCATTCTAAGAACATATAATATATAAACATCAACGATTTGGAAACATATATAAATCTCATATCCGATTCATTAGCCGACGTTTATTTCGTCACTCCGACAATAGGCGTAATAATAGCGGCAGTACTGACCGTAGTGCTCATGGGCTTCTCTGCATTCGCCAGCGGATCGGAGATTGCATTCTTCAGTCTCTCGCCTACCGATATGGCGGAGGTGAACGAAGCGAAGACTGCAAGCGACCGCAACATAAAGACACTGCGTGAGGACAGCGAGCGCACTCTCGCTACGATTCTCATCACAAACAACTTTGTGAACGTGACGATAATCATGCTATGCAACTACATCTTCTCTCACCTTATACACTTCGGCGAGAAGGCTTACTGGCTGCAGTTTCTGTCGCTCACGGTGCTGCTCACCTTTCTGCTGCTACTCTTCGGCGAGATTATGCCGAAGGTGTACAGCCGTCAGGACCCGCTGGGCTTCTGCCGCAAGTTTGTTGGCGGCATCATGATCTGCCGCAAGCTGTTCTGGTTTATGGAGAACATTCTGCTGCGCAGCGGCATTCTGGCAGAGAAGGTTGTGCAGAAAGAGAGTCACGTGCTGAGCGTTGACGATTTGGAGCAGGCTCTCGAACTGACCGACAAGGAGGATATAAAGGATGAGCAGAGTATGCTGAAGGGCATCATACGCTTCAGCGACGAGACTGCCAAGGAGGTGATGACAAGCCGCCAGGATATCGTAGCGCTCGACATTCACTCCAACTATCAGGATGTACTGAAGAGCATCGTAGAGAACAACTACAGCCGTATTCCTATCTATCAGGACAATGCAGACAACATTCGCGGCATTCTCTATATCAAAGACCTCCTGCCCCACCTCTCCAAGCCTGCCAACTTCCGCTGGCAAAGTCTTATCCGCCCACCCTACTTCGTGCCGGAGACCAAAAAGATTGACGACCTGATGCGCGAGTTTCAGGAGAACAAGGTTCACATCGCAATTGTTGTGGACGAGTTCGGAGGCACAAGCGGACTCGTTACGCTCGAGGATATCCTGGAGGAGATTGTAGGAGAGATAAACGACGAGTATGACGAGGAGAACAAGTATTACTCTAAGCTCAACTACAATACTTATCTGTTTGAGGGCAAAACGCTGCTCACCGACTTCTGCAAGATTCTGAACATCGACGACGAGGAGTTTGCAGACGTTGAGGGCGACGCTGACACTCTCGCCGGACTGCTGCTCGAGATAAAGGGCGACTTCCTCTCTATCCACGAGAAGATAGACTACAAGAACTACACGTTCGAGATTGCAGGCATAGAGGAACGCCGCATAAGCAAGATTAAGGTTGTGATACACGAGAAGAAGGACATCGCAACTGAGAAAGAAAAGTAAAGCTATAAGGCAATAAAGAAAGTAAAACTATAAGGCAGATAAACACAAACAGAAACAATGCCATTAGTATTCATCAAAGACATAGACACCGACACACGGCTTGGACTGTGGAAGATTGCGGACGAACTTCATGCTGATGAGGTTTGTCCGCAAATGGTATGTGAGGAACTGAAGCGAAAGTGCACAAGAAGACAGAAGGAGACTGCCGCAGTGTACGCCCTGCTTCATGCCATGACCGGCAGACGCGACCTTGTAATAGGCCATAACACCGACGGAAAGCCTACACTCGACGGCTATATCATCAGCGTAAGCCACACTATCGGCTATGCAAGCATCATCATGTCGAAGACAAGGAACGTAGCAGTAGATGTAGAATACCGCAACAATCGCGTATTCAGAATCGTTGACAAGTTTCTTACGAAGCAAGAGACAGCCCTTTTGAACGGACTACTACAAACCGAGGACACAACCTTAAAGACTACAGCATCGCTGACTGAAAGCCATGACGCACAGACAGCGCTATTGCTCTGCTGGTGTGCCAAGGAGACCATATACAAATACTTCTCTGAGGAGAAGCTAATGTTCGACGAGATGCAAACCGTTCTGAAAGGAATTGAACAAGAAGGTTTGTTCGATTGCACCAACATCCGACAAGACATAAAAAAAACTATAACGTACATGCAGAACGAAGAGTTTGTTCTGACCTATACATTATAGTATTCAACAGATTAAATTCAACATACATAATTCTGTATATTAAATTCTTAATACTTAGGCTGCGCAGATATGGCTTAACACCATATCTATGCAGCCTTATTTTTTATAGTCATAGTAGTACCAGTAAGTGTTGCCATACATGCGGCGTAAGGCATTCTTACGTTCGCGTTCGTTGGCAAACTTACGCTCCATTGCCTGATAGTCCTCATAATCGGTTGTTGCCACATTATCCTTATAGATAATGGCGGGCGTCGTATGCGTGTGCATATACAGCGTGAGCGCCTCACGATAATGGCGCGGCAGCGCAACCGAATCGTTCAAAACATAATACTTCTTCAAGTCGGCTACGAAAGCATCCAAGTTGCGGTCGAACAGATGCGCACAAAGCACATAGTCAGCCATCGGCTTGTTCACGTGATTTGTTCGACGCTGGAAGTTGATATACCGTCGGGCATTCATCGTCTGCTTGTAGCGTCCGCCGAGAAACTTGTACAGCTTGTATTCGGGATAAAGCTCCAGCTTCACGTCATTGCCGTTAGGCAGCAGTCCGTCTACGTCCGTCACTGGATAGTAGAACAAGTGCTCTGCAAGCTCTCCCTTTTTCGAGAGAGCATAGGCAGCAAGCATTGATATGTTGCGGTCGCCCACATCGTATCTGCGCAGAACCTCCAACGCTCCGTCGTAATCGGCGTCTACAAGACATTGCTCGGCATGTATGCGTGCATGCAGACACTTGTCGTTGTTGCCGGCAGAGCAGATGACGAGCATCAGCGCCACAAGAATAAGCAGATTAGCCCACAACTCCCTGATAGGCTGAGTCCATAGTCGTGGAAGCGAGTCGAGCAATCCGCTGCTGTTCACTCCCCACACAACCAGGAAGAACACCGCTATCAGTAAAGGCGCTACAAACCTCCATGCTCCGAACATGATGCCACCGTCAACGGGCGAAACACAGATGTTTGTGAGCATCATGAGACAGAGTGCGGAAGGCACGAACGTCAACGCCCATGCCAACCGTTGCTTTCTGAATATCCTGACCACACCTATCTGCATGAGCATCGCGAGTATCGTGATGAGGACAGCACCCACAAAGTGGTTGTAGTGGGTCTGTCCTTTCGATAGTATGTGCTGCGTCACCGTAAGCAGATCGGCCTGATAGCAGTAAAGATAATAAAAACAGAACAATGTAAACACGAACGTGCACATCACGCGTGTCAACACACCTTGATTCTTCATTTACTCTCTCCTCTGCCTTTCTCTAATTCTTCTTCAAAACGACAGCCGAACGTGCCGGTATGTACAGCTTCAGCCATTCCTTATGCTCCGACACGTAAGCCGGGTCGTAGTTAGTGAGATGTGTAATGCTATCATCAGCGAGTCCGTTGCCGCCGAACTTCTTTGCGTCGGTGTTGAGAACCACGTCGTACGAACCGGTCGGAACGAGGAATCCGTAGTCGGTGAACGAGCGTGTCGGACTGAAGTTGAACACGAAGATAAGGTCGCCGCGCATGTAGGCGAGAATCTGGTCGCCATCGTTGTGCCATATCTCCTGCACCGGAGTCTTCTGGAAGTTCTTCTCGAGCTTCAGAGTCTGCAGCATATCGTGGTCGAAGTCGCCGAGGAACTTGTAGTCGAGGTCGGGATTGTCGACGAGATTCCACTGGCGGCGTGCGTATTTATGGCTCCAGCCGTTGCCTTCGCGTGGAAAGTCGATCCACTCCGGATGTCCGAACTCGTTACCCATGAAGTTGAGGTAACCGCCGTTGATGGTAGAAGCCGTAACGAGGCGAATCATCTTGTGGAGCGCGATGCCGCGATGAGCGCGGTCGTTCTCGTCGCCACGACGGAAGTGCCAGTACATATCGGCGTCGATGAGACGGAAGATGATTGTCTTGTCGCCCACGAGTGCCTGGTCGTGGCTCTCGCAGTAGCTGATAGTCTTCTCGTCCGCACGGCGGTTGGTTGTCTCCCAGAAGATAGAGCTTGGCTTCCAAGCCTCGTCTGGCAGTTCCTTGATGGTCTTTATCCAGAAGTCAGGTATGTTCATCGCCATACGGTAGTCGAAGCCGTAGCCGCCGTCCTTGAACTTGGCAGCCAGACCCGGCATGCCGCTCACCTCCTCAGCTATAGTGATAGCCTGCGGGTTCACCTCGTGTATGAGCAGGTTGGCAAGCGTGAGGTAGCAGATGGCATTGTCGTCCTGATGACCGTTGAAGTAGTCACCGTAGTTGCAGAACGCCTCGCCCAGGCCATGACTGTAGTAGAGCATTGACGTCACGCCGTCGAAGCGGAAGCCGTCGAAGTGGAACTCCTCCATCCAATACTTGCAGTTGGAGAGCAGGAAGTGCATCACCTCATCCTTGCCGTAGTCGAAGCAGAGCGAATCCCAAGCCGGGTGCTCGTGGCGCTCGCCGGGATAGAAATACTGGTTAGGGTCGCCGGCGAGATTGCCCAGACCCTCTATCTCGTTCTTCACGGCGTGCGAGTGAACGATGTCCATGATTACGGCGATGCCGTCCTTGTGAGCCTGGTCGATGAGCGCCTTCAGATCCTCGGGTGTGCCGAAGCGCGAAGAAGCTGCGAAGAACGAGCTTACGTGATAGCCGAACGATCCGTAGTACGGATGCTCCTGGATAGCCATAATCTGTATGCAGTTGTAGCCGTCCGCCTTAACGCGCGGCAGCACGTTCTCGCGGAACTCGTTGTATGTGCCCACCTTCTCTGCATCCTGCGCCATGCCTACATGACATTCGTATATGAGCAGCGGCGACTTGTTCGGCTTGAACGTTTTCTTCTTCCATTCGTACGGCTCCGGGTTCCACACCTGCGCCGAGAATATCTTTGTCTCCTCGTCCTGCACAACGCGTGTAGCCCAAGCCGGGATGCGTTCGCCCATGCCGCCGTCCCAGTAGACGTGCATCTTGAAGAGGTCGCCGTGCTTCATTGCCTTTGTGGGCAGTTTCAGCTCCCAGTTGCCAGCCTCGTCAATGCGTTTTGCTTTATATTTTTCGTTTTCTTTCCAATTGTTGAAGTCGCCCACAAGGTAGATTTCCGTTGCGTTCGGTGCCCACTCGCGGAACACCCATCCGCGTGCAGCCTTGTGCAAGCCATAATATTTGTGTCCGTTGGCAAAATCTGTCAACTTTGTCTTTCCATTGTTGGTCAGTACATTCAATTTCCACAAGGCGTGTTCGTGTCTGCCGCGTATAGCGTCCTCGTAAGGTTGCAGATAGGCGTCGTTCTTCACAAGTCCGATGTGCTTTACAGCCGGTTTCTTCACAGCCTTTGTGCTTTTTGTCTTTGTTGCCATAGTTGAGTGATTTATTGTATTTTAAGATAATCCTTGTTTATTGTAAGAAGCAGCATAGCCGGTCGGTTGCCGGCGGCGTATGCTTTATTTATCCACGAAGCGACGCCCGCGCTCGTAGTGTCCGCGTGCCGTCACCTTTCCGTTACGGTCTTTTTCCACAAAGTTGCCGTCGCGTCGGTCGTCCACATAGCTTCCTTCGAATCTTGTGCCGTCCTTTGTCTCCTCGATGGCAGCACCGTTGCGCTTTCCGTTGCGGTAGATGCCCTTGTACTTGGCTCCGCCGGCGTAGTGGATAATCACCTGTCCGTCCATCTTGCCGTCCTTGAACGCTCCCTCATATACGTCGCCGTTGCGCTTTGTCAGCTTGCCGTGTCCGTTCTGGCTGTTGCGTTTCCACTGACCTACATATATGTCGCCGTTCTTCCATGCGAACGTGCCCTGTCCGTCTCGGTCGCCTTCGAGGAAGTGACCCGTATACTTGTCGCCGTTACGATAGCGGAAAATGCCTTCACCGGTGCGTTCGCCCTGCACGTAGTCGCCTTCGTATACGTCACCGTTCTGGAATCGGTAAATACCCTTGCCGTTCTGTATGTCGTTAAGCCATTCGCCAGTGTACACATCACCGTCGGCGTATTTGTTTGTGCCCTTGCCCGAGCGCTGGTTGTTTAGCCACATGCCGTCGTATGTGGTGCCGTCGCCCCAAGCGAAGAAGCCCTTGCCCGACTTCTGGTCGTCTTTCCAGTTGCCCTCATAGTAGGCTCCACCGGCGAAGGTATACTTGCCTTTGCCCTGGCGTTTGTCCTGCTGCCAGAATCCGTCGTACTTGTCGCCGTTGTAATAGTACATCACGCCGTGACCCTGCTGATAGTCGCGGTACCACATACCTACGTACTTGTTGTTGTTTATAAACCAGAACGTGCCGTATCCGTGCTGCTGATCCTGAAACCATTCGCCGTCATACTTCTCGCCGTCGGAGAAGGTGTATATGCCGTCGCCCTGGCGCTTGCCCTTCACGTATTCGCCTTCATAGGTGTCGCCGTTCTCGAAGAGAGCCGAGCCTTTTCCGTGAGGCTTTCCTGCCTGAATCTGCCCTTTATACTGCGCGCCGTCGTGCGTGACACAAGAGCCAAGCGTAATCTTTTGGGCGCTCGCAGTCATAGACAGCGACCAAGCAAGAATTGATGCAAATATATATTTCTTCACTTTTTCTGCTTATAATATTAGTAATTAACGCCAAAATTATCAAATAAATATGAGAAAACAAAATGAATTAAGACTTTTTCACCCGAGTTTTCGCTATATTGGAGTAAGTTTGCATTATATAGGAGCGAAAAAGACAACTATTCGGGTGTTATAGGCTCAGCCCGAGCCATGCGCAGCGGTCGGTGTCGATGCGGACGGCGGACGGTGCCGATGCGGACGGCGGTCGATTCCGATGCGGACGACGGACGGCGCCGATATGGACGGCGGACGGTGCCGATACCCGTTGCTGAAGGTTTAGACCATAACAGATGACGAATGATATAAAAACAGTTTGCGATGGATATAGTAACAGCTGATAATTGATACAAGAAAGTTTGCGATGGGTATAAAAAAAGGTAGCGAAGGCAAAAGCCCCGCTACCCTATAGCTTGATATTCTTCAAAGACGAATCGCTCCAAACTACTTAGAAACCATAGTTGAAGCCGAGCGAAATGAACTCCTTCATCTGCATGTAGCCATGCTTGCCGCGTTTTGCTCCGTCATCGAATCGCGGATATATGAACACGTTGCTCGATATGTATTTGTTGAAGATGAATGTCACGGTATTCTCCCACTCCACCAGCACACGCTTGTACGAGGTATAGCCGTAGAGACGCGTCTTCCACGAGATATTGTCGGCAATCTTCCATGCGAGGTCGAACGTCACCTCCGAACCGAAGTCGTACTTCGTGTGCTTGCCTTCCTCAACACCGAAGCGCGACGCCAGCTTGCTATCCTTCACGTACGTAAGGTTATAGGCTATCGGCGCCAGGTGGATAGAACCGGTGAGCCTGTTCTTGAACGCATTCACAGTGTAGTCCATACCGAGAGAGGGGTTAATGTATAGCGGCGAAAGGAAGTCGGAGTAGACCGTGCGGTCGTTGCTCTTCAGGCTGCGCATGAACTGCGTGCTCGCTATGAGCTGCAGCGTATAGTACCAGCGCTTCGTAGCCTGCAGCCCCACCTTGCCGGTGTATCGTATGAGGTCTTCCGACGAGCGCACGGTGTGCAGCGTGTCACCCTTCGAGTTCTGCAAGCCGAGTCGCATCTCCAGCTTGTTCTCCCAGCGGAATCGCTGCTTGTTGTTATAGTTGGCTTGCAGCGTGACGGTGCCGAGCATCGAGTAGTTGCTCTCGCCGCCCTTGTACCAGTTGTCCGACACATAGTTCTGGAACAGCTGCAGCGAGTAGTTGCCCGAGAACTTCCAGAAGTTAGGCTTAGCCACGAAGATATCCACTGGCGCCTCAATGTCGGCGTTCTCGGTCTTCTTCACCACCTTTTGTACAAGCTCCGTCTCCGGCGTCACGCTCTCCTGATACGGATTGATTACGGGACCTACAAGCTCGAGTTGCCTCTCGGTGTTGCGTACGAGGTCGGGGCGATTCATGTATATATTTGCGAGCGTATAGTCCTGCTCGTCGCCGTCGTGCTCCAGTGAGAACATGTCGCCAGCCACTCCGTGATAGAACGTGAGCGGTGCAAACAGACGATAGTAGCGTCCGTCGTTCACGTCGCTCTCTACAGCAACCGAATCTATCTTAGCCTTACTCACACTGAGCGAGTCCATGTACGATTTCACCAACACAGGCACCGTGTCAACCTTATGCGATCTCGAATTTCGCAAACGCGACTGTGCGTCCATAGGCAATGAAAAAACCGCAGACACTGCAAGCAAGAATATTTTCAAATTCATATATCGGTTTGTTGTTATGTTATTATAAAATAAAAGATGATGCAAAGGTAAGAATAATAATTTAAAAACTTTGTACATTTCGCTTTTTTATACTAACTTTGCACCTTGTATTGTTGGATAATTTAGAATATAATTCTTAACAAATAATATCACCGTGGCTGAAACAAAGTACATTTTTGTGACTGGCGGCGTGGTGTCTTCGCTTGGTAAAGGCATCATTTCGGCGTCCATCGGTAAGCTCTTGCAGGCAAGAGGTTACAACATCACTATCCAAAAATTTGACCCTTACATTAACATCGACCCAGGAACACTCAACCCCTACGAGCACGGAGAATGCTACGTCACCGTTGACGGCATGGAAACCGACCTCGACCTCGGCCACTACGAACGCTTTACTGGCATACAGACCACTAAGGCCAATTCGCTCACTACCGG
>ULJH01083191.1_pt1 | contig 14640 bp, 10 predicted proteins | sample 1950781 | NCBI WGS metagenome assembly ULJH01 (sample SAMEA4835462, study PRJEB28245) | human gut metagenome | biome: gut microbiome; material: fecal sample | place: Denmark | collected 2008 | reverse complement strand
AGACTGGGTATTCTCCAGACAGCGTTACTGGGGTGAGCCGATCCCTATCGTACATTGCGATAAGTGCGGATATGTTCCCATTGATGAGAGCGAACTGCCTCTGCAGTTACCCGATGTAGAGAGCTACATGCCTACCGATACCGGAGAATCTCCTCTGGCTGCCATGACTGACTGGGTAAATACCACCTGTCCCTGCTGTGGCGGTCCGGCAAAGAGAGAGACCGATACCATGCCTCAGTGGGCAGGTTCTTCCTGGTATTACCTGCGTTATACCGATCCTCACAATGACAAGGCACTGGCAAGTCCTGAAGCATTGAAGTACTGGCTGCCGGTTGACTGGTACAACGGCGGTATGGAACATACCACACTGCATCTTTTGTACTCCCGTTTCTGGCATAAGTTCCTGTATGATCAGGGCGTAGTACCTACTCCCGAACCTTACCAGAAGAGAACCAGCCACGGTATGATCCTGGGATCCAACGGTGAGAAGATGTCCAAGTCACGTGGCAATGTGGTAAATCCGGACGATATCGTACAGGATTACGGTGCAGATACTCTGCGTACCTACGAGATGTTCATCGGTGCCTTTGAGCTGAGTGCTTCCTGGAGTGAGGAAGGCGTAAAGGGATGCCGTAGATTCCTTGAGAGAGTCTGGAAGTTGCAGGATATCCTGACTGATGAAGAAGGCTATAGTGCAGACTTAGAGACTAAAATGCACCAGACCATCAAAAAGGTCAGCAGCGATTTCGAGAACCTGAAGTACAATACTGCCATCGCAGCTATGATGTCGCTGATCAACGAGTTCTATAAGAAGAACGCCATTACCAGAGGCGAATACAAGACACTGCTTACTTTGCTTAACCCCGTAGCACCTCATATCACTGAGGAATTGTGGCAGACTGCCGGATTCGAGGGCAGACTGTATCAGGCAGCATGGCCTGAATTCGAGGAAGAGAAGACTGTAGAGAGCGTTGTTGAGATCGGTGTTCAGGTTAACGGCAAGATGCGTGTAACCATCAATGTTTCCAAGGATGAGACCAAGGAAAATGTCATCAACATGGCAAAAGAAGCTCTGGGAGACAAGCTGACCGGCAACATCGTAAAAGAGATCTATGTTCCCGGAAGAATCGTCAACATCGTAGTTAAATAGTTCAGCTATGAACGAATATGACCATGAGGTAGAAATAAAATAACTCCTGACAGACCTTACGTCTGCCGGGAGTTATTTCTTTGAGCGTTGCTTTTTTCTAAAATGTTTTGAATCTGCTGCAGCTCTGCTTCGGTGCTGTATTTTTTGATGGCTGTGATGGCAGCCTGCATTTCCTGTGGGGTAAAAGTGAGATGCTCCTGCTTTGCCTTACGCATGGCAGGCATGAGAAGTGCCATCATTTCTTTTTGTGATTTGCCGTGCCCTTTGGCAAAAAGAGTGGAGAGAAATTCTAATTTTTCTCTGGGGATGTCCTTCACAAGATCATCCTGCATCCAGAGGGGAGTCTGGGAATAATCCATTTTGTTGACCTCCTGATTGATTTTGAGTGGCTGCGAAAAGTTCGGACAACATAGCCGGATCACAACCGTCCAGATCGGAGAAGCCTTCCGGGAACAGCTCCTGCATGGACTTAGCCATATCCATCATTTCTTGAAAATTATGGATATTGTCAAGCATCTGGGTGACCTGCTGCAGGGATGCTTTCTGCGTTTCATCGCATAAAGGCATGAGATCACTGCATAGTTCACCGGCGAGACTGCTTCCATCGGATGATAGAGGAAAACTGTGCAGAGCAGTCTCCGGATGCTTTCTAAACAGTGCCAGCGTATATTGCAATTCCAAAAATTTTATGTAGACAGCAAGTCCTTTCAGGAGATGCGGATCTATATAATAGGCAAGTGTTTTCAGAATCTGAATGCGGTTGTTGGTAAATAAAGTGTCAAAGGCGGCCGCCTTGTCGATTCTGTTATCATCCATGCAGATAATACCTTCCAGTAAATGAATTACTAGTATCTTATGAAGCGGATAATTGGCTTATGCCAATCAGTCATTCGGGGTACGGAAGATCCGCACCCCGGGATGATCGATCATACGTGTGTAAAAAGTCCGGTAAATCAGCAACCGCAATTTCCACAGCCGTTGTTTCCACCGCCACAGAAGCAGGACAGGAGCAGAATCCAGATCAGCCATTCGCAACAATCATTTCCGCCGCAGCCATTGTTTTTATTGCCCAGAAGTCCGCAACTGTTGTTGCCGCAACCGTTACCGCAGCCACCGCCGCAGAACAGTAAAAGGATGATCCAGATGCAGCTGTTGCCGAAGATACCGTTACTACAGTTGTTATTGTTGCTGCAGGAATTATTATTGCAGCCACAGTTTGTAGCAGTTAAGTCACTCATTTTTAGTGCCTCCACATTTTATTTATGCTCTATTGTATGCGGGGGAGCCTGTCAATGTTTCCGGAAAAGACTTGCAATAATTTTCTAATATAGTAAAATAAAAATAGCTATATGGAAATGTAATAGATGATAATATGTAGTTAAAATGATGCAGGCTTAATTCATATAAGTTTACCCCACTTATCCCTGACATCTTATTATTTACTTAAGGATAGATTGAATGACACAGAAGATATATATCGTAGAAGGGCGGCAGTTTCGGACAGAGGCGGATTACCAGAACGCTCTGAAGGATCAGCAGGTGATTGAAAATCTTCGGATGCAGACTAAGAAGATGAACCTGTCGGATCAGAAGAAGCTCTTGGAAGTGATCCGTAGCGGAAAATGCAGATTTCACAGTATCCTGGGACAGGATTATATGGAGGAGCTGGCAGAAGAAATCCGCAGACAGGAACGAAAAGATGCCCCGGTTTCCAAAGCCAGTGCAACGAAAAAAAAGGAATTTTTAAAGAAGCCAGTAAAGAAAAAAGAAATACCGAAACGTAGGCAGACCACACAGAAACAGAACAAACCGCAGTTTGATGAACAGGAACTGGATAAAATAGTAAAAGAAGAACTGAAGAAGCGCGAAAAGCGAAGGAAACTACTGGTAGTCCTCTGCAGTATGGCAGCTATCGTCTGCCTTGGCTATTTCGGAATTTATAACTGGTACAACTACCGGACAGCAGATAATTATAAGCAGCTGAGTGAACTGAAGGACAAGGAACCTGCAGCCAGCGAGACACCGGCGCCGGTGATCCATTATACGTCGGAAGAAGGGCAGAGTACACCGCCTCCGGTGCTGGATGAATATAAAAATTTATTAAATAAGAACAAAAGACTAATCGGATGGGTAAAAATTGACGATACTAATATAGATTACCCTGTTATGCAGACAACGGATAACGAATATTATCTGGATCACAATCTGAATCAGGAGTATGACAAGAACGGATCCATTTTCATGGACAAGGACTGTGATGTGTTGAAACCCAGCACAAACCTTATTCTGTATGGGCATCACATGAAGAGCGGGCAGATGTTCGGAGGCTTATCCTTATACAGCGACCAGAGCTACTATGAGAAACATCCCTGCATACAGTTTGATACCATCTATGAAAAAGGTCTGTATGAGATCATGTATGTATTCCGTTCAAGGGTATACAGTGAAGATGAGATCGTATTCAAATACTATCAGTTTATAGACGCCCAGAGTGAGCAGGAATTTGACTCTTATATGAATGACATGGAGGGAATGTCATTATATGACACGGGAGTCACGGCTCAATACGGTGACCGGCTATTAACTCTGTCGACTTGTGATTATCAGGAGAAAAACGGCAGATTCGTAGTGGTTGCCAAAAAGGTGACGACAAAGGAGTAAAGGATGACTAAGGGTACAAAAAAGACCAACAGAAGATTAAAAAAGACAGTAAGGAAGACCCTGGGAACATTGTTCCTGATCTCAGCGATCGTAGTGGCAGCGATTCCTACGGAAGGGCTGCGTGCGGAGGAAGATGCTGTGGCACAGGCGGCAGGACATACACATCAGACAACACATAGCTCTTCTAAATATAAGGTTACGATTCCGAAGGACGCATCAGAGAAAGCAAGTCTGCTTTCCGGTAGCAGCACAATTCCCACCATGGATACGCTGATTCCCGTGGTAGACAGCAATGCGACCATTTATACAACAGAGACCAACACAGACGGAACCAGCTATCAGTTTGCCTATGTGAACTATAAAAATTCCTGGTGTGCAGTATTGCTTGGTTATAATAAAAATACGACATTGACTGGGAATGTACTGGATATTCCCGATATGGTAAATGCGTACATACAGCCTACCGGTAACCAGGGTACCATCAATGGTTACGTGGCGGCAAGTAAGAATGGACAGCCTTTGTATTATGAGGCTCTGACACAGAAGACCAGAGAAGTGGAAGTACAGGCAACAGATCCGAATACAGGTCTACCGTTATATGATTCACAGGGTAAACCGGTGATGGAGACGAAGACTGAGACTTATAAGGATGGTGAGATGCGTCCTTGTTATGCTACGGACAATGCCTGGAAAAAACTTTCTCTTGTGGATTTCTTCCAGAAAAAGGGCACCGGTTATTCTTACACCAGTACGCAGGCGGAAAATGAGGATAAAACAGCAAAAGTATATGACGGATTTGCAAAGACAGAACAGCCGGATGATCAGTGGATCAAGGATCTGGATGTAAAATACATCGGCAACCAGTATCTGGCATCTACAGCCAATCCAAATGGTACTTATACCTGGTCTGTGGCAGGAGATATCACATCTAAAAATCCGTTAGACGGTATTTTCGCCGGAGCCAGCAATATTGTAACACTGAACATTGGTGAGAAACTCATTGGTGTCGGCAACTATGCGTTCTATGGCTGTAATGGTCTGAACAGCATTTCCTTTGGTAATGGTATCACTGTCATCGGTAACTGGGCATTTGCGGAATGCGGCAGTATGAAAGCAGTGAACATCCCCAGAGAGTGTAACCTGGCACAGCTGGGAGATCATGCTTTCTACAGCTGCACCCAGTTGACGGATATTGATATTCCTATTTCTGTAAGTTATATCGGAGACTATGCATTTGCAGAATGCCGGTATTTATATGAAGTAGAGATATGTAATCCGGAGCAGGAGAACGGCATCAGTTCCAGCAGCCTGAAGGAAATGGGCTGGAATGTATTTGAAAATGATGAGACCCTGTATTCCGTGACTTTCCCGGATATGTACAGCGAGACCATCGGAATCTCCATGTTCAAGGGATGTAAGAACCTGCATTATGTAGCTTCCCGAAATGCACAGTTTACCATCAACTCCGGAAGTGCAGATGATAATGTGTATTGCTTTGACTGCTTTAAGTCCATGCTTGCGGATGATCCGGTAAACGGTACTTTCTATTTTGAAGGACTGAATACCAGTCTGCTTCATACATTGTGCCGGGAGAACTGTTTTGCATTCAGTTACATCAATTATGACCCGACTACAAAGTTATACCAGAAGCTGAACCAGTATGAATTGACGGTTCAGGATCCCAATGTTTCAGGTGAACCTGGTCGTTCTACGTTTGTAGTAGATTCCTCCAACCAGTTACTTAATGCCAGCGTAGGAACCGGCGTTAAGACATTGAATATCCCGGATCCCATCGGACCATATCATATTTACAATATCTCGGCAAATACATTTGCCAACAATTGTAACCTAACAATGGTATCTCTGCCTGCCAGTGTACAGTCGGTGGGAGAGGGTGCTTTTCGCGGATGTCATAATCTGGCAACGGTAATATTTAACAACAGCAGTATTGCTATTGGAACGGATGCGTTTAAGACCCAGGACTTTACCGGTACACACAGAACGGGCTGTACACACAGCACAGCGAAAGCTATGAACGATGCAGATAACAGTCCGGCAGTGAAACTGACCTTTGTAGGAGAAATCTCACCGGAGTCCACACCGTATAAGTATGCGATGAGTCCGGACGGCAGATATAATAACAGCAGTCAGGTGGCAACCTATGTCAGATATTGCAGCGGATGGCCGTCCAACCTGGTAGTACAGTACAATCCGGAAAAGAGTGTCAGTGAACTGATTGATTTCCCGGCATTTACGGAATTAATCAAATACTTAAATAAAGATGATTATCCGTATCTGACAGATGCCCAGAGAAGTGCAGCGGAAACTGCACTGACCAAATATAATGCTGGAGAGTCTCTGACAGAGGATCAGCAGCAGTTTATTGATTCCGCACTGAACGTGACCATACCGGAAGGCATTCAGGCAATCAAGGACGATCTGTTTGTGGAAAAAGAGAAGGATCAGAAGGAAAAGACTCTGACCATATACGGTCTCGACAGTATTGAAGAAAATGACTTCAAGGGCGCAAAATATCTGACCGGTGTGATCAGCTACAGCAATACCCTGTCCAGCATAGCAAAAAATGCCTTTGATGGCTGTGAGAAACTGGCTACAGTAGAGATCAACGGCAATACCCAGTCCATTGGCGACTATGCATTTAAAGACTGTGTTGCTCTGAAAGATGTGTCCCTGTCCGGAACCATCAGCAGTCTTGGTAATATTCCATTTACCGGTTGCAAAATTCTAGATAAGGTAGGATTCCAGGGAACCGATTATTTCACCTGCGACAATTCAATTATCTATGGAATGAACGGCAGTGCAAAAGCGAAGATTATTGAATGCTTAGAGGGTAGAACCAGCAAGCGTGTGAATGCCAAAGAGACAACGGGCGTGACGGAAATGGCACCGGAGGCGTTCCGCGGCTGCGACAATCTGACTACGATCGATCTGTCGGACAGTGCCATTACGGTAGTGCCTTCCTATGCGTTTGCGGATACTAAGAATCTGGATACCGTGAAACTGCCGATCACCTGTGAAGAACTGAAAGATAATGTATTCAACGGCAGTAGCATTAAATGGCTGGAGGAGTCCAGTGAGAGATTAACACTGATTGACCAGGATACTTTTACCGGAATCCTTAAAGATAAGGGAGATGTTACCTTATGTGCTCCGAAGACCAGTTATCTCTACAGATATGGTGATGCGAACGGATTTGCAGTGGAAGATACTCCGCTGGAGGAAATCTATACCGTTATCTTCCGTGACTGGAATGAAGAACTGCAGAAAAATGTCCCGGTAGACGAACAACAGGTACGGGGCGGGGAAGATGCGGTTCCGCCTACACCGTTAGGTAAGACCGGCGAAGTATTTAAGGGATGGGATGGCGATTACACGAACATCACGGAAGATACGACATGTACCGCTATTTATGAGAAGGAAGATCCCGATGCAGCTAAATTTACCGTAACTTTCCTGGATTGGGATGATAAAGTGGTCAAGGAGATCAAGGTATCCTCTGGCGGTAGCATTGCGGATTCAGATCTGCCAAATGTCGCTACCCTGGTTCGAGATGGCTATATCTTCACCGGATGGGACAGAGACCTGACCAATATTACCTCAGATATTACGACCAAAGCAGTGTATAAGGCATTGAGCGAGGATGATATCGTAGTTCGGTATATCAACGGTGTAACCAAGGAAATTTTCTACCAGACCACCATCAAGAAGGGTACCGTAGCACCCAGCATCCAGACACCTGCAGTCAGTGGATATACCTTCAAGGAATGGCTGCCGGATATTGCTGCAGCCATTACAGAGAATACGGATTTCTATGCAGTATACGAGGCGAACGGTTCTAATGGCAACAACAGCGGAACCACCAGCCCGGGAACAAGCACCAGTCCGGGATCCAATAATAATGGTACCACTGCCAAGATGTACACCCTGACTGTTAAGAACGGTTCCGGATCCGGAAGCTATATTGCAGGTTCCCAGCCGATCATTGTGGCAAACGACCCTGCAGCAAACCAGCAGTTTAGCAGCTGGTCCATTGATCCGTCCAATACGAAGATTGCCAGCAAGGTTCTGTCTGCAACAGTAATTACCATGCCGGAAGCTAATGTAACGGTAACTGCAAATTATACTGCAAAATCCGGTTCAGGTAATAAAACAAATAAATCTACAGGAAGCGGTAATTCCACGAATTCCAATTCCAACAGAAGACCGAGCAGCACTACTACGGGAACCGTATCCGGTGGCAGAACCACTGTTGTTATTGATAAAAACGGTCTGTCCAATACCGGAGTGGTATCCGCAACAGTGAACGGGTCTTCCGATAATTTTGTTATTAAGATCACAGAGAGCGCAGCAGCTTCAGAAGAAGTAGTTAAGGCTCTGATGGCAGAATACGGCAGTGATATCAGTGCTATCAAGTATTTCCCCATGGACATCAGTCTCTATGATTCCACCGGCAATACAAAGATCACAGATACCACAGGATTGTCCATCAGCATTACATTGCCTCTGCCGGATTCCCTGATCACCTACGCAGGTAATAATAAAGTGGCCGGAGTAGTGAACAGCAAGCTGGATAAGCTGTCGCCGAAGTTCTCCACAATATCCGGAGTATCCTGCGTAACCTTTACGGCAGAGCATTTTTCACCGTATGTGATCTATGTGGATACGAATAATCTGACTGCGGGAACCATCGCAGACAGCACACCTAAGACCGGAGACGGCATTCATCCCAAGTGGTTCCTATCCATGGGACTTGCATGTATCTCGGTAGTACTCTTCATGAAGAAGGACAAAAAGACTCTGCGTAAAGCCAGAGCCTAGTGGGAAATAAAGGATGGGAAGGTTTATGAATCATAAAAAGTGGATGGCTGTCATAGCACTGGCAGTTACCGCATTGATCCTGACACATCTTCCTGTGTCGGAGGCAGATGCGGCAGCGTCTGCCTCTGATTTTCAGACGCAAGGGAGTACACTGGTAAAATACAGAGGCACGGAAGAACGCGTCACGATTCCGGATACAGTGGAAGTCGTAGGCGAGAGTGCCTTTGAGAACAATCAGAAGGTACAGTTCGTTGTAATTCCGAAATCTGTCAAGCGTTTGGATGCCTATGTTTTCTGGGGATGTAACAATCTGGAAGAGGTTGTCCTGGGAAAGGGTATGACTGCAGTGGACGAGTATTCGTTTGCAGGATGTACGGGTTTAAAGCAGATCACAATTCCGGAAAATATACAGAGTATTGATGCACAGGCATTTGCGGGATGTGTTAATCTCACAGATATTTATATCCCGGCTACGGTGACCGGTATTGCGGAAGATGCTTTCTTAAACTGTGATAATGTGACAATCCATGCGGACGAGGGAAGTGTGGCAGCACAGTTTGCCCAAAAACTTGCGGAGCAGAAAAACCGTGATCCGCTGGTGACGGCAGCTCCTGTACAGACACCGACAGCAGTAAGCAGACCGGATACACAGGCAACGACAGAACCTGTATCAACGGCTACGCCTGCACCTGTTGCAACACCGGTTCCCGGTAATGTCCTGGGCAGTACTATTATTGTAGGGAATCATGCCCTGGTAATGGTGCATCCGGGTGAGGAAAAAGTACAGCAGGGGTATACGGAACCGGAAGCGGGACAGGAGACCGGTGAAGAACAGGATATCACAGCTGAGACAGAGAACGGCAAGATTCCGGAATGGATGTATTATCGTAACCAGTCTGTCAGCGCAGTTACGATCCCGGAAGGTACTACAGAGATCGGACGTTTTGCTTTTTCCAGAAGTTCTCTCCGGACCGTTACGATTCCGGAAGGTGTAACGGTGATTGACTATGCGGCGTTTTATCATTGTGATAATCTGGATAACGTAATATTGCCGGACACGGTGAATACTGTTGGTGCCAAGGCGTTTACCCATACCGGCTGGCTGGATGATTTTGAAGAGAACAGTATGGATGATTTTCTGATCAGTGGGGACATCCTGGTAGCTTATAAAGGGAATCTGCCTGAAGTTGTGATACCGGATGGCGTTCGCGTGATCGCAGAGGAAGCATTCCGAAATCATACGGAATTGAAAAAAGTACATCTGCCGGCGAGTGTCACGGATATTGGAAATGACGCTTTCCCGGAGGGGATAGAGATTATAAATGAATAATGGGGTGATTTAACCGACACCCGGAATAGAAACCGGCATAAGATAGATTAAGTCTTATGTCGGTTTTACTATATTTTTACCGGGAAGGAAAACGGATGCAGAGGGTCAGGGAGCAGGTACAGGTACCGGAACAAATATATAGCGTAACTTGGCGGTCAGAGCCTGTAACGGTTGCTGTATTGGATACCGGGATCGCATATCATCCGGATCTTGCCGGGCATTTGTTATGTTTTCGTGATTTCGTGGAGAAGAGCTCTCTTCCGTATGATGATAACGGACATGGAACCCATGTATGTGGCATCCTTTGTGGAAACGGAGAATTGTCGGGTGGAAGGCTTCGCGGAATGGCACCGGCATCGAAACTTGTCGTGGGAAAAGTGTTGGATGGAAAGGGAGAAGGATCCTGTGATTCCATGCAGGAGGCATTTCAGTGGATCCTACGGGTAAAAAACAGGTATCAGATCCGGATCTTAAATATATCTGTCGGAATCGGTGAACTGAAGGAACGATATAAGGAACAGGTACTGCGGGAGTATATGGAATTGTTGTGGGATCATAATATTCTCGTAGTCTGTGCAGCGGGAAATGCAGGACCTGAGGATGGGAGTATTTCGGAGATGGCAAGCAGTCGGAAAGTGTTAACAGTGGGTTGTCACGATGGAAGATATTGTAAAAATGATCCGAAGCGATGCGAAACATATTCCGGAAGAGGTAGAAAATACGACGTCATCCGTAAACCGGATATTGTGGCTCCCGGGACGCGGATCCTGTCCTGCAATGCTTTCTGGAAAAATAGAAATGGCAGAATTTTTAAACCTTATATTGCAAAAAGCGGTACCTCCATGGCAACCCCCATTGTGTCCGGAGCGGCAGCACTGGTACTACAAAAATATCCGAGAATGTCCAATGAAGAATTTCTCCGTAGGGTAGCGCTCACAGCTACGGATCTCGGAGAACCCTGGAATAAGCAGGGCTTCGGAATGCTCAATGTCCGCAGATTATTAGAAAACAAGTAAAATGATAAAATCACTGGGAAAAATAAAAAATGTGATTAAAATAAGTCAATAAAATTAATACTAAAGATATTGACACAAATGGTATGATTGTATACAATGATACGAGAACTGCAAAATGTATTTTTACTGCGCAGAGTAAAAATAGAAAACAATATTGCAGATGTCGAATGTCAGGGAAGAGAGGTATACCAATGAGAGATAGTGATGCATTTCAGAATCGTCCGGTCTCCATGAATCCGAAGAACAACCTTCTGGAGATTGAGGAGCATATGTACATACTGGATGATGTGGAGAAGCCGAACGTGTTCCGTAATATGTTCCCTTATTCCGAAATCCCCAAAATACCTTTTAATGATCGTATCGTGCCTCATAACATGCCGAAGGATATCTGGATCACAGATACCACTTTTAGAGACGGACAGCAGTCCAGGGCACCTTATACCACGGAGCAGATTGTAAAGATTTATGATTATCTGCACGAACTGGGCGGTCCCAACGGAATGATCCGCGCCAGTGAATTTTTCCTCTACAGCAAAAAGGACAGAGATGCTGTCTATAAGTGCATGGAGAGGGGATATAAGTTCCCTGAGGTGACCAGCTGGATCCGCGCCAGCAAGGAAGATTTCAAATTAGTAAAAGAGATCGGAATGAAGGAGACCGGTATTTTGGTAAGCTGTTCCGATTATCATATTTTCTTAAAGTTAAAAATGACCAGAAGACAGGCAATGGATCACTATTTAAGTGTTATCCGTGACTGCTTAGAGGAGGGCATCAGCCCCAGATGTCACCTGGAGGATATCACCAGAGCAGATATCTACGGCTATGTAGTGCCGTTCTGTCTGGAACTGATGAAACTGATGAAAGAGTATCAGATTCCTATCAAGGTACGTGCCTGCGATACCATGGGATATGGTGTCAACTATCCCGGTGCCGTTATTCCCCGTAGTGTACAGGGTATCATCTATGCGATCCATACCCATGCAGGTGTGCCTCATGAGTTGATCGAGTGGCATGGACATAATGACTTTTACAAGGCAGTGTCCAACTCTACCACGGCATGGCTGTATGGCTGTTCCGGTGTCAACACTTCCCTGTTTGGTATCGGTGAACGTACCGGTAATACGCCTTTGGAAGCAATGGTATTCGAGTATGCACAGTTAAAGGGCGACTTAAACGGTATGAATACCCGTGTGATCACGGAGCTGGCAGAGTACTATGAGAAAGAAATAGGTTATCAGATTCCTCCCAGAACCCCGTTTGTGGGCAAGAACTTTAATGTAACCAGAGCCGGCATCCATGCAGACGGACTGCTTAAGAACGAGGAAATCTACAATATCTTCGATACCGAGAAATTCCTGAACCGTCCGGTATTGTGCGCTATTTCCAACACCTCTGGTCTGGCAGGTATCGCACACTGGCTGAACACTTACTACAAGTTAAAGGGAGACAAGCAGGTACAGAAGAATTCCGAACTGGTAGCAGAGATCAAAAAGTGGGTAGACGAAGAATATGCCGGCGGTCGTGTCACCGTGCTTACGGATGATGAGATCGTGGCATGCGTCAACCGGATCTGTCTGGAGAAGAATCTGAAGATCGGTGAGTAAGCATAGAATGAGCATGACAACGGTAACAGCGTTGTCTGGAATCGAGGATTATAGTGAGTAAGTATGATGTAAAGCAGGAAGTAACGGACAAGTTCTCCCTGCGGGGACGGGTATTTCACAAGCTGAGAGAGGACATTTTAAGCGGAAAATACCAGGAACATGAAGAATTGAAGGAAGTGGCGATCGGCGAGGAGATGGGCGTCAGCAGAACCCCCGTCAGAGAGGCATTCCGTCAGCTGGAACTGGAGGGACTGATCCAGATCATTCCGAACAAGGGTGCCTATGTCACCGGCATTACGCAGAAGGACGTGAAGGATATTTATATGATCCGTTCCCTGCTGGAAGGTTTGTGCGCCCGTTGGGCTACGGAGCATATCACCAAGGAGCAGATGGAAGAGATGGAGGAGAATGTCTACCTGTCCAAGTTCCATGCCCAGAAGGGGCATCTGGAGCAGCTGGCGGAGTTAGACAATCGTTTCCATGATATTCTGTATGAAGCCTGTGACAGCAAGATGCTGGAGCATCAGCTGAAGGATTTCCATCAGTATGTTCTCCGTGTCCGTAAGAAGACGCTGTCCAGTGCCAATAGAGGTCCAAAGTCTAACGAAGAGCATGAAAAGATCATGGAAGCCATTAAGGCTGGCAACGCCGATCTGGCAGAGCAACTGGCACATCAGCATATGATCAATGCTTATGAGAACATGGTGAAGAACGGTCTGAATGAGGCTTATGCACAGCAGGCGGAAAGTCAGGAATAAGTTGCCTGTTGGAACGAATTACGTTAAAATATAATAGAACGAAAATTAATACCGGAAAGGAAATCGTTATGGAAAAGATCAAAATGACAACCCCTCTCGTAGAGATGGACGGAGATGAAATGACCAGAATCCTCTGGCAGATGATCAAGGATGAGCTGTTACTGCCCTATATCGATCTGAAGACAGAGTACTATGATCTGGGACTGGAGCATCGTAATGAGACAGACGATCAGGTAACCGTAGATTCTGCCAACGCTACCTTGAAATATGGTGTTGCCGTAAAATGTGCTACCATTACTCCCAACGCTGCCAGAATGACAGAGTACAACCTGAAGGAAATGTGGAAGAGTCCCAACGGAACCATCCGTGCCATCTTAGACGGTACCGTATTCCGTGCACCAATCCTGGTAAAGGGCATCGTTCCCTACGTAAAGAACTGGACCAAGCCCATCACCATCGCCCGTCATGCTTATGGTGATGTCTATAAAAATACAGAGATCAAGGTACCCGGACCCGGTAAGGCCGAGCTGGTATTCACCGCAGCAGACGGCACCGAGACCCGTGAACTGATCCATAATTTCGACGGAGCAGGGATCATTCAGGGTATCCACAATACCAATAAATCCATCGAGAGTTTTGCAAGAGCATGCTTTAGCTATGCGGTAGATACGAAGCAGGATCTGTGGTTCTCTACTAAAGATACCATTTCCAAAAAATACGATCATACCTTCAAGGATATTTTCCAGGAGATCTATGATAACGAGTATAAGGCTAAATTTGAGGAACTGGGCATCGAATATTTCTACACTCTGATCGATGATGCCGTAGCCCGTGTCATCCGTTCTGAGGGCGGATTCATCTGGGCATGTAAGAATTATGATGGTGATGTAATGTCCGATATGGTAGCTACCGCTTACGGCGATCTGTCCATGATGACCTCTGTACTGGTATCTCCCAGCGGCGTCTATGAGTACGAGGCTGCTCACGGAACTGTACAGCGTCATTACTACAAGCACTTAAAGGGTGAAGAGACCTCCACCAACTCCATTGCTACCATCTACGCATGGACCGGAGCTCTCAGAAAGCGCGGCGAGATGGATCAGATTCCCGAACTGTGCAACTTCGCAGACAAGCTGGAGCAGGCCTGCATCAAGACCATCGAGGACGGCAAGATGACCAAGAGCCTGTCCCTGATCTCTACCTGTGAGCATCCTGTGATCCTCAACAGCCTGGACTTCATCAAGGCTATCAGAGAGACCCTGGACAGCCTGCTGTAAATTGA
>ULJH01068618.1_pt1 | contig 14708 bp, 9 predicted proteins | sample 1950781 | NCBI WGS metagenome assembly ULJH01 (sample SAMEA4835462, study PRJEB28245) | human gut metagenome | biome: gut microbiome; material: fecal sample | place: Denmark | collected 2008 | reverse complement strand
GGCGGTGCCGGTTTGGCTGCCATTCAGATTGCCAACCTTCTCGGCCTCGAAGTGTATGCAACGGCTGGTTCGGAAACGAAGCGTGCTCTCCTGCGTCGCTTGGGCGTGAAGCATATCTACAACTCGCGTTCTCTCGCGTTTGCTGACGAAATTCGTCGTGACACGAACGGCCGCGGCGTCGATTTGGTGCTGAACTCCTTGGCCGGTGCGGCTGCGGAAAAGTCTCTTGGTTTGCTTGCGCCCTTCGGTCGATTCCTCGAACTCGGCAAGCGCGACTTCTATGCCGACTCTCCGATGTTCCTTCGTCCGTTCCGCCGCAATCTTTCCTACTTCGGCATCGACGTCGACCAAATGCTGGTCGACTGTCCGACGCTTGCCGGCGAGCTCTTCGTTGAAGTGCTCAAACACTTCGAGAACGGCGACTTCCGTCCGCTCCCGATGACGCTCTTTGCACATGATCGTGTCCAGGAAGCCTTCCAGATGATGCAGCAGTCGCTCCACATCGGAAAGCTTGTCGTGACGTACGAAAACAATGCAGAAGCGTCTCATATTGCGTCCGGCGGCAATGTGGCGGTAAATGGCACGGTTGTCATCACGGGCGGTCTGGGTGGTCTCGGCCGCCGTGTGGCCGAACGCATGATCAATCGCGGCGCAAAGGCGCTGGTTCTTCTGTCGCGCTCCGGTGCCGCTACGGACGAGGCCAAGGCTTTTGTGAAGCGTCTGGAAGACACCGGCGTCACGGTTAAGACGCCGGCCCTTGACATTACGGCAGGCGAAACCGCAACCTATCTCAAGGCTATGGATGATGTTCTGGCGGATCTCCCGCCGGTGTGCGGTGTTGTTCACGCTGCGGGCGTCCTGGCTGACGCTGCCTTTGCGAACCTCACGAACGAGTCGTGCGACAAGGTGTGGCGTCCGAAGGTGACGGGAGCTGAACGTCTAGCCGACTATCTGACGCTTCGCGGTCTGAAACCCGAATTCTTTGTGATGTTCTCGTCCGCCACCGTGCTTCTGGGCAATCCAGGCCAGGCCAACTATGTGGCGGCCAACATGGCGCTTGAAGCCCTGGCTGACAAACTCCGCATCAAGGGCATGCCGGCCTATGTGATCGGTTGGGGGCCTGTTGGCGACGTCGGCATGTTGCTCGCTAATCCGCAGGCTCGTCGCCTCCTTGAAAACACGCTGGGCACGCCCGCTTTGGCCTCTGATGACGTTCTCAATGCAATGGAAACCGTCATTTCTTCTCGTGAACCGTCGTCGCATTTCTTTGCCATCGACTGGTCTCGTGTTCAGAAGCTCCCCGTGGTGCGTGAAGCCCGCTTTGAGGGGATTTGGAAGCGCATGGGACACAGTGCCGTTCAGTCTGTGTCCATGGCTGAGCTTCTCTCGGGCAAGTCTACTGAAGAAGGCGTGGCAACGCTTGCCGATCTCATCGCGCAGGAAGTGGCCAAGCTCATGGGCATCAGTGTGAAGGAACTGAATGTTCATCAGCCCATTTCCGACATCGGCATGGACTCGCTGATGGTGGTAGAACTGGCCGTTGCACTCGAAGAACGCATCGGCTTCAAGATCCCGGCTGTTTCCTTGTCGGGCGGGGCTACGATCCAGACCATGGCCGAGCGTTTCTGGCAGATGCTCAACAAGTCCAGCGAGGAAGAACAGGTACTCGATACTCTTGCCAGCCAGCACGGCGTCGAATTGTCCGGTGACATGAAGAAGGAAGTTTTGAAGGATGCTTCAGCCTAAGGCATCTGGGATAAGCGCTAAACAATCAAGTTGGGAAGAATGTAAATGGCAGTAGAGGACAGCAATCAGGGGAATAAGAATATCTTTGGCCTTTCTCAGGGCGATCGTTCGGCACTTCTCTTCCGCCTCAAGCGATCGGGAAGTGCTTCGGTAGAGGCAAAGAGCGGTCGTACGCTTGATGAAGTGCAGTGGCGCGCCGATCCTAAAATGACGAAGTTTGAGGAGTTCCCGGCTTACAAGCAGATCAAGATGGAGAGAAGCGTTGCTGAGCACGCAGGCATTCTCAATCCCTTCTTCCAGTGCCACGACGGCATTGCCAAGGCCGAAACCAAGATCAACGGAGAAACGTTCCTCAACTTCTCGACGTATGACTATCTGGATCTGAACGGTCATCCGGCCTTGGAAGAGGCCGCAGTGGATGCCTTGAAGCGCTGGGGCACGAGTGCATCCGCATCTCGTCTCGTGTCCGGCGAACGCCCGCCACATCGAAAGCTCGAGAAAACATTGGCGAGTATTTACGATGCTGAGGACTGCATTGCTTATGTTAGTGGCCATGCGACAAATGTTTCGACGATCGGCAAGCTGTTTGGCGCTCAGGATGTGATCTTTCATGATTCCCTGTCGCACAATTCCATCGTGATGGGTGCTCAGGCGTCCGGTGCAAAGCGGATCAGCTTTCCGCACAACGATATGGAGGCATTGGAACGTCTGCTTCGCGAACATCGCCCCAAGGCGCAGCGCGCGCTCATCGTGACGGAAGGTGTCTTCTCAATGGACGGCAATGTGGCGAATCTGCCCGAGCTCGTTCGTTTGAAGAAGGCCTGGGGATGCTTCCTCATGCTGGATGAGGCTCATTCTCTTGGTGTCCTAGGTAAAACCGGGCGCGGCACCGCGGAGCACTTCGGGATTGATCCTAAGGAAGTAGATCTGTGGATGGGCACTCTCTCCAAGACCTGCTGCGGCTGTGGCGGCTACATTGCAGGCTGTCGCGAGGTGGTGGAGCTTCTTAAATTTACGTCTCCCGGCTTTGTTTACAGCGTGGGCATATCGCCGGCTCTGGCGGCCGCTTCTGAACGAGCCGTCAAGATCATGCTTGCCGAACCCGAACGTGTCGCCAAGCTTCAGGCGGTGAGCCATGAATTTGTTCGCTATGCCAAGAGCAAGGGCCTTGATACCGGTTCTGCCGAGGGGTATGCGGTCGTACCGCTCATGCTGGGCAGTTCACTGCTTGCGGGCAAGCTAGCCTCGCGAATGTTTGCTCGCAAGGTCAACGTCATGCCTATCATCTATCCGGTGGTGGAGGAGGGCGCAGCACGTCTTCGTTTCTTCCTTTCGGCTGCGCACGATGTCGAACATGTTCATCGTGCAATTGACATTGTTTGCGAAGAACTGCCCAAGGCACGTGAAGACGTAGCTCGAATGTCAGGCAAGACTGAATAACGAACAAATTGTCCATGCCGGCTGAGACGATCGTCGTTGCAGTCGGATTTTTAGAGGGTGCTCAAATCGCAACCGGACTTATCTGGACCTAACTACCTGTAGAACAAAACGCCATGATTCATGTATTTTCTTCCGGCATTTCTAAGATTCAGAATCTGGAGGTTTTCCTACAGGATGAAATTCGGAAGTACGGAGAGCTGAAGTTTCACAGTGCATGGGAAATCCCGAAGGCGTCGTCTGGCGATTTGGTCATAGGTTGGGGACATAAGAAGACTGCCGAGAAAGCGCGTGCATTTGCCAAAAAACATGCGTTGCCATACTTTGCTTTGGAAGATGGGTTTCTTCGCTCGCTCAAGCTTGGCGTAGATGGTGAGCAACCTCTTTCGCTGTCTGTAGACCGTACCGGCGTGTATTACGATGCGTGTGAGCCCTCCGATTTGGAGGACATGCTGAACAATACGGGCTGGTGGACGTGGAATATCCAAAATGAAGCTCGTGCGGCCATTGAGCGCTTTAGGATCTACGATCTGTCCAAGTACAACAATGCGCCGTCCTTTTCTGCTGAAGATAAGGTCAAGCTTTACAACAAGGTCGGGGTGAAGCCGGGACAAAAGCTGATCTTGGTAGTCGATCAAACTGATGGCGATGCAAGTATTGCTCTAGGCAAGGCTAGCAAGGAATCATTTCAGGCTATGTTGTCTGCGGCATTGGCAGAACCAGATGCGGTCGTGGTTGTCAAGACGCATCCTGACGTCTTGAGCGGCAAGAAGCGAAGCTGTTTCGGGACTCTGCCGCCCAATGTTTGTGTCATTTCGGAAAACTATGCGCCTCTCTCTTTTCTGGACGCTTTCGACGAAGTTTATGTAGTCACATCGCAGATGGGTTTTGAGGCCCTGCTGATGGGCAAGGTTGTGCATACGTTCGGCGTTCCTTTCTATGCAGGTTGGGGACTCACGGTTGATCACGGTGATGTGCCTGCGCGTCGCACAGGCCGTCCGTCACGTGAACAAATGTTCGCTTCGGCCTATATTAAGCTATGCAGATATGTGAATCCGGTTACACGGACCAGAATTTCTTTGACAGAAGCCATTGACATTATGGCCGCAAGGCGTCTGGCCAATGAGGAAAACCGTCGGAATTACATTGCCGTAGGATTTCGTCGCTGGAAGTGGCCGCATGTGAAGGCATTTGCTTCGTCTACCGGTGGAACGATTGAGTTTGAAAGTGATTTGGATGCCGGCTTTCAAAAGGCGGCTCAAGAAGGTAAAACCGTGCTTATCTGGGCGGGCAAGGCTACGGATAAAGTGGTTGAACAATGTACTAAGCTTGGTGTGCCGCTTATTCGTATGGAGGATGGCTTCCTGCGCTCCGTAGGCTTGGGAGTGGATTACCACTATCCGTTTTCTTTGGCTTTGGATGACTGCGGTATTTATTACGATCCGGCAAGACCTTCTCGTATGACGCATATCTTGGCCGAAATTAAACAGCATCCGGATTTGCCGCGACTGTTGGATAGAAGCGACAACCTTCTTAAGCTGATCGTAGACAATGGACTTAGCAAATACAACACGCCGTCAGATCCGGAAGTTGTAAAAAAACTCCAGAAATTGCCTCGCAATAAAACTGTGGTTTTGGTCCCGGGCCAGGTAGATGGGGATGCCTCGGTAAGGCGCGGCGGTGGAACTATTCAGTCCACTGAGCAGTTGCTCAAGGCTGTAAGGAAAGCCAATCCGGAAGCTTTCATTGTCTTCAGGCCTCATCCTGATGTGGTGACAGGCAATCGAGAAGGAACTATTACAGCTGAGACTGTCAGGACATGTACAAATCTTATTGTGACATCGGGCAGTCTGAATGACTTCTGGCCATATGTCGATGAAGTGCATACGTTGACCAGTCTGTCAGGGTTTGAGGCACTTTTGCGTCACAAGAAGGTTGTAACGTATGGCAAGCCTTTCTATGCCGGTTGGGGCTTGACAACTGATTATTCAGCGGAAAAACGTATGGATATAGCGTTAACCCTTGGGGAGTTGATCGCGGGTGCTATGATACTGTATCCGAAATATTGGGATTGGAAGACATCATGCGTCTGCCGTCCGGAGGACGTCTGTTATCGCATTTTGAGAAAAGAACAACCTGAAGTCGGTTTGTGGATCAAAGTCTGCCGCATTGCAAAGGTGGTGCACAGGGTATTGTCTCGAAAGTAGCAGATTCGTCTTTAACAGCAAAGGTTAGAAATGAAATCCAAAATGATTATTGCGATGACTGCCTTTACTGCAGTCATGTTGACGGGGTGTCAGGCTCCAAGAGGGTTGCAGCATGAGGTCTCTGCACCTCAAGTTGTTGTAGACAAACAACAGTCTGAAGAGCTCCAGCAATTTGCGCAAACACTTGTTAAGCAGTTGTCAGGCAATGCCGTAGTTCAAGAAGCGACCCCTTTTGGTCTGGCACAGATTTCAAAGGAGCGCGAGTATGTAAACGGTCTGGGTGAACAATGTCACCGCTTCAGCATTACGACTGAAAGCGATCGTCATTATGTAGCCGTTTGCCGTGGTAAAGATCAGGATTGGCGCTATGTCGAGTTGGTGCACTGAGGCTCCCACGTTCTGGAATGATTTGCGTCGCGGGGCAATCGTCCAGGCGCGTGTAATTTCAGCACTGATGTTGCGCGAAATCCATACGATTAATGGCAACAGCAAGCTAGGTTATCTCTGGGTGTTGATTCAGAGTGTTTTTGGTATTAGCGTTTTCTGGGGTGTACGACATTTCATGGGCGCCGGGCAGGCTCCGCATGGCATGGGGATGGCAATGTTCCTTGCAATTGGTTTTGGTATTTGGAATATCTTTTCAAATACCATTAGTCGTTGCTTGACGGCGGTAAGTGGCAATAAAGGTTTGCTGACTTTTCCTCAAGTGACTGAACTGGATGTCATGATTGCCAGAACTCTGGTGACGTCGGCAACCCAGATTTTGGTGACCGCTATGATTATTTGTGCGGGAACACTGGTTCTGGGTGAACCATTTATGTTGGGAAGTCTTCCTTTGCTGCTGACGCTGGTAGTTTTGGTGCCGCTTCAGTCATTGGGGTTTGGCATGGTTCTATCGTCACTCGCTGTCTTTGTCCCTGCCATAGAAAAGGTGGTGCCGATGGTTTTGCGCATCCTCTTTTTTGTTTCCGGTGTCTTTTTTTCGATTTCTGTTTTCAGTCAGTCAGTAGCCGATTGTTTATTGTGGAATCCTGTTTTGCATGCTGTTGAGCTTTGTAGAGAGGCCTTGCATGCACCCTATGCTGTTCCAGGTGTCAGTCTGACTTACTTTGGCTTAACAACTTTGACAGTATGCGCTCTGGGGGGATTCCTTGAGCGCTATGTTCGTAGCCGTAGGAACAATTGATGATCGAATTACAAAATGTCTGCAAACGTTATCGTGTCAAGAACGGTTGGCATACGGTGCTCGATAACGTCAATCTACGCTTTGAGGAAGGCAAAAGCATGGGCATACTCGGCGTAAACGGTGCCGGTAAGTCGACGATGATCCGGATTATTGGCGGAGCTGAACAGCCTGATTCCGGACGCGTTATTCGAACATCTCGCGTGTCCTGGCCGATTGGGTTCAGTGGTTGCTTTCACGGTTCCCTTACCGGGCGTGAAAATTTGCGCTTTGTTTCTCGTGTTTACGGCGCAGATATTCGAAAGGTTACGGATTACGTCGAAGATTTTGCAGAACTCGGCGATTACATGGACATGCCTATCAATACTTATTCTTCCGGCATGCGTAGCAAGTTGGCGTTCGGGTTGTCCATGGCGATCGGATTCGACTTCTATCTAATTGACGAAGCTTATTCTGTAGGTGACGCTGCTTTCAAAAAAAAGGCGGATCTTGCTTTAAAAGAAAAAGCAGCTACTTCCACTCTGATTTTTGTTTCTCACAGCATGGCGGCCGTCAAACAGAACTGTGTGTGCGGTGCGGTGCTCAATGCCGGTCAGTTGGTTTATTACCCTGATGTCAACCAGGCTATTAAGGAATATACGGATATTTGCAATGCAAAACGATGACAAAAAAGAAGTGCCGATGGTGACTTCTGTCCCTGAAGCCAATCGGATGCCTGAGACTGTAGGTTCTTCCGCTGCTGGAGAACCGAAACTGTACAAACTTAAGAATTGGTGGCGTCGTCGTAGCGTTTTCGAGAAGGAATTCTGCAGTTTTGTTGCGCTGCCGACGTTGCTGACTTTCGGATACTTCGCCCTGATTGCCTCGCCGATGTATGTTTCGGAAACGCAGTTTGCAGTCAAGGATGTTGTTGAACAAGGTGCCGGCATCGATATTGCGTCACAAATTTTCAAAACTTCCTCTTCATCTGTACAGAATGCTCGAATTGTGGAGGCATATCTTCAGTCCCCGGATCTCTTCAATGCTTTGGATCGTGAACTAAAGGTAGTCGATCATTATTCTTCAAGCTCTCATGACTTGATTTCTCGATTGTCAAAAGAGCCGACAGTTTGGGATAAGGAGTTTTTTTGGTCTCGTGTTTCTCAACCGAAGCTTGACGTTGACAGTGGAATTGTGACTTTCAATGTTCGTGCTTATGACCCGAAAATGGCTCAGAGCATTGCACAGGCTGCGCTGAAGGCTAGTGAAGCCCTTGTCAACGAGATGAATGAGCGTTCTCGTAACGATTCGATAAAGTTGGCATCGAATGAGGTGAAGGTTGCTCAACAGCGTGTGACCAAAGCTCAGAAGGCTTTGGAATCTTTCCGAGATGAGCATCGTGAGTTGGATCCTAAGGCAACAGCTTCGGGCCTGCAGACCTTGGTGTTCGAACTGGAAGGAGAGCGGTCTAAAGTCAATGCTCAACTTGAAGAAGCCCGCTCTTATATGCGTACCGATGCCCCTATGGTTAGAAGCCTTGAAAAGCGTTTGGCTGCGGTAGAAGCCCAACTTCAGGCAGAGAAAGCGCGGATTGCCGGTAATGAGAAAATGGCCGTGCCTTTGAATGCATGGGTTTCTCAATATGAAAATCTGATGCTGGAAAGCGAGTTTGCACAGAAGCAATTGATTTCTGCCATGACAGCACTAGAACAGGCACGTGCAATGGCTTTGGCTAAAACTCAATATGTTGTGCCGATTCAGCAGCCGACGTTTCCGGATGAGTCTCGTTATCCGCGAACTTGGATCTTCACGCTTTGTGCTTTCTTCGGATTCTTTTTCTTGTATGGAATGGTACGATTGATTATTGCTTCCATTCGTGAACACGCTGGTTTCTAATTATCAGAGTTAAAATGCAGTTCAATACCTTGAAAATCACAGTGATGGGAGCCATCCTTTCGACGACAATGTCGAGCCTGGTTGCCGCAGCCGAAACCGCCGCAGCGTATCCGTCTGTTCTCGGTCAAAGTTCTAATCCTACCCCGTCCAGTCTGGGGATGCCCGCGACAGCATCGGCGATGCCGATGGCAACAATGATGGGGCCAAATGGTACGCAGTTGAGCGGCAGTCTTTCTTCTAATGACTATCGTCGTACGACTCTTCCAACCACAAATGTAGCCGCACCGGCTTGGGCTCAGGGACCTCTGTCTAATGCGACTTCGGTTGTGTTGCGACCATTTGCATCCAATCTGTTTGAAGGAAGATTTGCTGGGACGTTCAGCGACATGACGTCCTCTGATTACATTCTTGCCCCCGGAGATCGCGTGGTTGTTCGCATTTGGGGTGCTCGCAGTTATGATGATGTTCTAGTTGTTGATCAGCAAGGGAATCTCTTCCTGCCGGAAGTTGGTCCTATTCATGTTGCCGGGTTGCGTCAGGCGAGTCTTCTTTCTACGGTGAAGCAGGCGATTGGTCGAGTATTTACCGATAACGTCCAGGTTTATGTAAATCTGCAAAGTGCTCAACCCGTTGCTGTTTATGTGACAGGGTTTGTTAATAGTCCGGGTCGTTATGCTGGCGGATCTCTTGATTCGATAATGTCTTTTATTGATCGAGCAGGGGGCATTGATGCTACACGTGGAAGTTATCGCCATATCGAGGTGATTCGCAACAAAAAGGTTGTAGAAAAGATTGACCTATATCGCTTTGCATTTGAAGGGACAGTTCCGAACCTTCGCTTGAAGAACGGCGATGTCATTCTAGTCAAGAAGAAGGGTATTTCTGTATCTGCTTATGGGTTGTTGCGCGAACAGGCTGCGTATGAATTTTCGAAGCCGGCTGTAGCCAAGGGTGCGGGACTTATAGAATTGGCGACGCCAGAACGTAATGTTTCCCATGTAAGCGTCACAGGTACAAGGAATCAGTCTCCATTCAACCGGTATTTTTCTCTTAACGAGTTCAAATCCTTTTCTTTGGCTGATGGCGATATTGTTGAATTTGTAGCTGACAAGCCGGGCGAGACAATAATGGCGACGGTGGAAGGGGCTATTACTGGAGCATCTCGCTACCCGATTCTTAAGACAACGAAACTCCGTGATTTGCTTCGCCAAATTGAGGTAGAGCCGGAACTTGCTGCAACTGATGCAATTTATCTACGTCGTAAGAGCGTAGCTCGAGATCAGAAGGCTGTCATTCAGGATTCACTACGTCGTCTAGAACAGACGGCGTTGACGGCAACTTCTAGCACCCCGGAAGAAGCTCAAATTCGTGTTAAGGAGGCCGAATTAATTCAGGATTTCGTTAAACGTGCGTCTTTGCTTGAACCTGATGGTGTTGTGGTGATTTCTAGACGTGGTCAGGTCTCAGATTTGTGGCTTGAGGACGGAGATGAGCTTGTCATTCCTCAGAAATCTAACGTAGTTATGGTGACTGGTGAAGTTGTGCTTCCCAAGGCTGTTGCCTATGAGAACGGAATGACACTGGATGATTATTTGGCGGCAGCTGGCGGTGTGTCGGCTAGAGCCAATGAAAAACAGATTTTGGTAGCTAAACAAAATGGTGAAGTAGGGTTGGCAGATAGTCTTGGTATTGAACCGGGGGATCGTATTATAGTTCTCTCGAAGGTAGATACAAAAGGAATGCTTATTGCCAAAAATATAATGCAAATTATATACCAAATTGCTGTGGCAACCAAGGTGGCTATTGATCTCTAATGTAATAGATAATGATCATGAAAAGGTTTACCATTGTAATTTCTGCAAATAATGCTGGGCAGAAGATCATATCGTGTGTTGAGGATATAAAAAAAGGCACCTATGATTTAAAAAGAGTGGAACTGATCATTGTCAATAATGGATCCATAGATAGTACACGTAAAGCTGTAGATGCATTGAAAAAAGCCAACCCTTCGCTAACAATTAAGCTTATAGATAAAAACAATTGTGGCGTTTCATCTGTAAAAAATATTGCCACGAAAACGGCCGAAGGGGAATTTATTCTTTTCGTTGATTACGAGGATCGTCTTGCTCATAACTGCTTGGAAAAACTGGATGCATTTGTAAGAGAGAACAACGTCTTCCTTACAGTGATTAATGAAAAAAACACTATCCGTAGCACCAAAGGTTTTTGGAAAGGTTGCTTTAATGGGTCTGGTATATATGATATTAATGAATTCTGCTATGGAGCTGTAACAGCGGTAAATTATTGCCTGAAGAATTGTAAGGACAACAATCTACTGTTTGATGAACAGTTCCTTATTTATGAAATTGAGGATCATTTTGCAAGAAATGCTTTATCTGTTGGAAAATATGGGTATTGCGAAGAAGCCGTTTATGTTCGGAATGATAAAAATGGCAAAGAACTTGCTGCTGGGTCATACTGTTTTCCGCAGAGCATGGAATTCTACCATAGAATAATTAAAATTTCAAAAGAAAGATATGGTTTTGTTTGTGAGTATGCTCAGGCTCTAATTGTTAATGATTTAAGTAGTAAATTGCGAGGTAACTACTTTCAGTCTGAGCCAAATGATTTCTGGCAGAAGCAGAAAGATCAAATAAAAACAATATTGGCATATATAAAACCGTCTTTGCTTTTAGAACATCCACAAGTAGATAAGTTTCACAAACATTTCTTTTTAAAGTTGTCTGGCATGATTCCGCAGATATATTTTTCAGGCCAGAAGATCATGTTTGAATTAGATGGTTATAAGGAGCATGTAAAACAAAATGAGCTGTACATATCTGCTATCAAAGTTCGAAATGGAAAGATAAGGATTTCTGGATTTTATAAAACATTTTTGACCGAGTATGTCGATCACAAAGACGTTAGGGTTTATGCTTTGATCGGAAATCAAATGATTGAATGTGTGCAGCGATATACTTATTTCTCACATCATCGATCAAAAATTGAGACAAATGACTTTATAGGCTGGGATATCGAAGTTGGTTATGATTTTACAACGCTAGCTTTTTTTGTATCGGTATATGGACGATTATATAAGGTTAACCGATTTTCTTTCAAAGATTACAGAGATAACAAAGATCTTAAAATAAATCTTGGGGACTATTCGCTGTCCTTTGACAAAAAAGAAGGGCGGTTTAGCTTGTCTAGCATCGCTATATTTGATTATGTAAAAAATAAAGATTGGAAACTTATTCCTAGCTTCTTAGTGGCGATCTCTATTTGTTTGAGAAAAATAAAGAGGATAAATATTTATAATGATCGGGAGGGTGTTTTCGGTAATTCATTCGTCCAGTTTATAAAAGATTATAAGAAAAATGATGGGGTTGATAGATATTATGTTTGCTTCTCTATTTCGGACAAACGAACATTGATGGAAAAGCATAATATCAAGGAAGATGCCCTTCTGGACTATCGATCAATAAAGCATCAAATTTTGTTTTTGGCGTCAAGGCAAATTTTTACTTCTATTGTTGATGCGGCAATATATCAACCGATAAAGCCTGCGCGCTACAAGAATTTTTACGCAGAAATGAGTTTACGGGAAATTATTTTTATGCAGCGTGACGTATGCCGTACTAAGAAGCTTCACTACGCCGCTGAGTTTCTTGATATTGACAAAGTTGTAATCTCAAGTGTTAGGGAAGGAATATATTTTAAAGAACTAGGCTTTATTGATTCGCAACTGATAAAAACTTGGTCTTGAATTACAAGCTGTTTTGATAAATTATCGTAGGGTTTAGAAAAACATTAAAGCTGACTGACTTAAATGTCTCTTCTATCTTATTTTTTTAAGATTGTTTCTAAGGACTAATATGATTTTAAATGGGTTTAACTTCGTTGAAGATAAAATCATTCTGTCGTTCCAAAACGAAAGACGCCGTGAAGTTTGTCTGTTGAGGGTTTATGATTATGACTATCAAGTTATGGTCACTCGTAGAGATATTCAAATAACCCCTAATGGAAAGGCAATATTTCCTATTTCTTATCTCTTAGGCGATCAGTTTCATGATGGTGTTAAATATGTGCTTAATGTTCAGGAAGATCATGAAATCAAATGTGGAAAAGTTTTCAGATTAAATGCTGCATTCGATATATACATTTATGTTGCTGATAATAAGAAAATCACCTTTGAACTTAAGTCAACAAAACAACGATGTGAACTAGTTGGTATTCTTGATTCAGAGCATGAAATTTCATTTGAATTTTCTGGGTTGTCTGGAGCTCAAATGACGAAATTACTCTTGAAAAGAAGAGTGGCGAATAAGTTTTGGCAATATCATGATTGTCAATATGCATTTGATCTTAATTGTACTTCAATCAGCTTAGATAAGCGGATATTGAATCAGTTTTTCTTAACGAGGCCTCAAAGTTTATGGGATTTTTTCATACGTAATGAATTTCCCGATGGCTCATTTTTTGATTCTTACGTCTACCATGAGGGGTGCTCGCTAACGTTTAACGGAATTCGTATTTATGTTGGGTTTGGAAAAACGCTTATTTTGAGGAAACTCTCTACTGATATAGTTCAAAGCTTTGTTTTAGATGAATACAAAGAGACGGAAGAAAAAATTCAAATTGGTATTTCCTGCGTTTTGAAGTCGCAATTTAATCGTGATTCAATCAAATCGGATGAAACTGAATTGATAATATGTTCGCAAAAGAACTTTGAAGAGCTAAACTATCAACAACGGCAAAGTGTGAGATTTACTCCGACTGTTCAAGATGGCGAAAAAATGATGTTTGAATTGCCAATAGGCAATTTTCTTTCAAATAAATATGGTCCGATTATTGATGATATTCAAGCTCGGGAAAATCTACAGTTCTTCATCCGCTCTAATGGGAATTGCTATCCGGTCACAGTAATGGGGGGGCTAAATACTATACAGAGTACTTATCTTCCTGTTAATTCAAGACTACAAGGTCGGATTTATATAAAAGATCAAAAGCTATATCTTTACACTCATACGGGTAGCTTTCACGATTCGCGAAAGATAGAGGTTGCGGTTTTTGGAACGTGTTTTACTAGAAACATATTTAGGAGTACTTCATTTTTTAATGAGAATTATAAGATTTGGTATTCCTGTGGGTTTACACAATTCCATTCTACTTTGATTTCCTTGGCCTCTAAGCCGTATTATGGGCTAGATCAAAAGCTTATAAATATGGAGAGGGTGGCTAAGAAATATTTAGAGTTAGATTTTCATAAGAACTATGTAGAGCATCTTAAATCTACTCAACCAAAGTATATCCTGATTGATCTTTACTGTGATGCTACGATTCCGACATTGTTACTGGGCGAGTCCTATATTTCGATAAACCTTTATAATCGTTATTCTTCTATATTAGATGGTTTTGAAAATAAAGCAATGCTCCGACAATCTAATTGGGAGGAATATTTCCGGGTTTGGAAGAGGTCGATGAAAATCTTTATTTCAAGCCTAAAGGAACTCGTACCTGAAAAAAACATCATATTGGTTAGATCAAGGTTTGCGTTAGATTATAAGGATGCTGATGGTTCTATCAAGAAATTTTCAAACCAGTGGAAAATTTTAAAAGATAATCTTGTTTGGGATCGTCTTGAGGAATCTTTGCTAATGGAATTTACTGGGATTAGGACAATTGACATGAGAGAATGTCATTTAGTGGCAGATAAGCATAGCCCTCTAGGTTTTTCACCGAGTCATTTTGAGTCTGAATATTATAATCAATGTCTAATAAAGTTTAATGGAATTGTTCTAGAGGATTTAATAAGGGATCAACAATCTCGGACTTTCGAGTTGTAGACCGCCGTCGAAAACTCCTGAAGTCGTTGTAGCACTCCCAAAATCTCGTAGCGCGACGCTGTATACGTGAATTCTGCTCCTCGTTATACTGTGCTGCTTCAAACTGAAGGTTGAGACACACCGACTCGGTCGAAGATAGACAGTTGCTTCTGAGTGGCTTCAGAGAGACGAGGTGCCACTCCTGGTCCAGAAATCATCTGGATGTTCATAAGTTCATGAAGCAGAGAGTTGACCGAATAGTTTTGGTAAAGGTGAGGCATGCGCTCGTCGTTCACTGTTTTCTCGCTTTCCATTTCGTAGGACAGTGTGGCAAGCATTGTCAGCGCAATCAAACACCCCAGAATCTCGGACCGGCTGGCTGTATAACCAGCCGGTTCGTCATTGTGCGCTCGGCATGAGCGCGTTCTAACGGGT
>ULJH01005653.1_pt1 | contig 14717 bp, 18 predicted proteins | sample 1950781 | NCBI WGS metagenome assembly ULJH01 (sample SAMEA4835462, study PRJEB28245) | human gut metagenome | biome: gut microbiome; material: fecal sample | place: Denmark | collected 2008 | reverse complement strand
ATAAAAATAAAGCCGAGCTTTCGCTCGGCTCTTTTTTATTTTACGGTTTAATCAATTTACCCGCTTTAAGCAGCTTTAAAAGTTTTTCGTTTTCGTCCGCTGCTCCGGTATAGCCTTTAATACCGTTTGCGGCTGCGATTTCCGCGCGGTATTTATAGCTTGATTTCTCTTTAATCGCTTTCAGAGCGTCGACGATTGAAAGAGATTTACCGCCGTATTTTTTAAAGTATTTTGTCGCGGGTTTTTCTTTCGGCTTTTCTGCGGGCTTATCCTCGATATATTGAATAAATCTACAATAGCCGTATTTTTTAAAATCGCGCTCGGCGAGCTTTGTTTTAACAACGCCGTATTTATGCCCGCGAGCTTCAATAACATAACCGCCGCCGATATATACGCCGATATGTCCGTCGCGCCATACGAGAAGCCCGGGCACGTCGGGTATATCTTTTATTTTGCCCGTTTTCGTGCACGTTTTAAAAAATGCGTTTGCGCTTAGATCCTGCGATTGACAATAAACAATTTTATCGCCGAGCGTCCATAGATAGCTTTTAATCAATCCGATACAATCAAAACATTGTTTACCCGTCATAGCCGACGTATAAAGCCATAAATATTGGCTCGGGTATTGGAGCTTTTTCGTTCGGTAAAGAGCGGGGCTCGCTTTCTGTCCGAACGTGCCGTACCAATAAAGCGCGCCGAGCTTCGATTTAACATAACTTACGAGAGCTTTATTATTTTTCATTGTTACCCCTCTTTTCAAAATATTTAATAATTTCGCCCGGTATGTCGAGCCCGATTTTCTTTAAATTTTCGTCAAGCGATTTCAACTCAATAATTATAATGCGAGCGCAGAAAAGCGGGCACATAATAGTATTATTAATAAAGAAATCGAATAAAACGCCGATAAAAACATAAATACAATATTTAACGAATTTGTCGAGCCCGCCGCGCAGCTTTGTAGATTTTATATTATGATTTTTCCACGCGGTAGTGAATCCGCTTATAAAATCAAAGCAATAAAAGCAAAACGCGGCGAGAATAAATTTTAAAATAATTGGCGTTAAAAAATACGCTTTAAGAATTTCTAAATATTCCATTTTACGCCTCCGCAGAATTATTTTTAGTATAACGAATTGTAATATATGCGTATTTGCTCCAAGTATTAAACGCGCCCTCTTTAATTGAGAATTTCATTACAATGTCGGTATCGGTGATATTGTTAATATAAAATTGGTTTTCTCTGCTGCCGCTGTCCCAAGAAGGCTCAACAATATAAATACCGTTTTTAGTCTTATTATATACGATATTAACCGAAATAATTAAATCAACATTATTGGCGGGTATGTTAACGGTCATATTGTCGCCGTATGTTTCAAACTCGTGAATAACTGTTTTTTCGTATACTGTCGAGCCGTCAACCCAAGTACCGACGGCGTGTTCGTTTGTTGAATAATCGTGCATAGCTGACGGGCTCGGCGGCTCTGCTTTGTCCCAAGCTCCGTTAACAACGGTTAACACGTCGCCGTTGTCCTCGGCTGTTACCTCGGGAAGCTCTGCGCCCGCTGCGATTTTTGCCTTGAGATCATCGTTAAGCATTTGCTCTGATACGCCGCCGTTATTAATGCTCGCTAAAATGGGCGTTTTGTGTAAATTTTCTTTGCTCTGTGGTATAATGTTTATACCCGTCGGCACGTTAACGGCGTTGTTATTTATCTTTGCCGCTGTTGTTTTTGTTTTCTGCGAAAGCGAGAGCTTTTTTTCTGCTTTCGATTTAATAATATTGAAAGTTTTTGAAAGTGTTTTCATATAAATACCCCCGTTTATTGTGTATCGTCATTATCTTTTGAATAGTCGCCGAAATCGTCGTATTTATGCCATATTGTTACGCCTGCGTTAAATATAGATTTAATCGCGTTTTCGTAATCAGACGGCGCATTTAAACGTATATTAATATCATTCGTTTTAATATAATTCCATTGCGTCCGGAGTGGCTTTTCGCGGTCATATTTTTGTTGCTGTTCGTCCCAATAAAAAATATATTTCATAGGGTTGTAATGCTTTGCTATGGTATAGCCGTACATATCGAAATAATTGTCGATTGCTTGCATTTGGTCTTTTTTCGGGAAAACCTCGTAAAAGTGCAGCATTGCAAATTTGCCGCGCGTGCGGAGTAAATCGCCGTTGCTGCCGAAATGTTCCTCTTGCGCGCCGATTTGGTCTATTGCAGATATACCCGCCTGCGCTATATTGCCGACGGCGTTACCGATTGCAAGAGCTTTAGAAGCTGCGCCCGGTGCTCCTGCAATGCCTGCGGCTGCGCCCATACCCGTATTTAATAAACTTTGTCCCGCGCTTATAGCGTTTAAAGTTTTATTCAATCCGGTGTTAGCGTCGTAGCCGACGCGCCGCTCTGAATTATAAACGATTTCTCCGTGTCCGACCGTTATATCTTCGTAATTATCGGTATAATACTGATAGCCGTTAGTCGCCATAGCAATAGCGCGCAAAGTAAATACAACGCGTGTGCTTGTGAATAGCTCCGGCTTGAACGGTATTTTAACGCCGTTTTTATTTGCGAGAACGAAAGCACGGCAAATTGACGTTAATAGCTTTTTATTCCTCGGCTGATATTGATTCGAGCCGTCCGAATCAATAATAGTATTGCTAATTGAATAATGCAGCGACGTTTCAACGCTGCGGTTGTCAAGGTTTTTTAAATCGCCGCCCGTGCCGTAATTATCAATAACCCATTTCGGCACGGCGTAGAGTCCGATTAACTCGTCGCGGTGGTCTTGAAATTGTGCAAGCGATAAACCGCTCGAAAGTGCTGTTAAACCGATAGACTCGTTATAATCTTGTATTTGTGTAAAATCTCCCGTTAATAAAGCAGCGGCTATATTATTAACAAAATTTTTACCCGCCTGCGTCCACTTTCCGTTATTTGCGTTAACATTAGTTTTTAATTGCTCCAATGCCGTTCCCAAATCTTCACGCCCGTACATTTCTAATAAGTCGTCAATATCAGAACGTCCGGTTATATATGCGCCGTATTCGCCGAACGTATTATTTGAGCCGTTGCCGCTATATTCATACTCGCCCGTATCTTCGTTATATCGGCTCGACATATGCAAAACCCAACGCGGCGAATAGTCATCGGCTTCAAGGTCGCCTTCTGCTGCGTTGATTTCGTTAAAATGGTCTACGTTTGCGCTTATGGGCTCGGGCAGCGTATTCGCTCCGACGACGTCGTCGCTCTTTTTAATAATAGCACGCTCAATATATGATTGATAAAACGTTACGTCGTATAAATACATTTGCACAACGTCGAGCTCGATATATAACCGCGTTGTGCGCGGCGCGACGTATTCGTAATTTGTTATAAAACAGAAATACGGCGTATTTGATATATCGGAGTCGTTGACAAAATAGCAATAGTTTAAATTTTCAACGTTTTTAATTTTTCCGCGAATATCAATATAATTATTCGGCGAGTAAAATATAACGTTATTCTTTAAAAGCGTTAAATTCGTTGTCATAAACTCGTTGCGCTTTGTTTTGTTTTTAAAGAGCATTATATTTTTATAATCGTTGCTCCATTTAACCACGCCGACGTATAAAACGCCGTTCGGCGAGCTCGGTTTTGATAGATAGCTCATTATACAACCCCCTTACCAAAGCAAGCAAAACAGATTATTAAACGAATTTACAAAGCTTTCAATAATATCCGCTTGAGTGCGCTGAAATTCTGCGATTTTTTGCAAAAGGTCGCCCGTATGTTCGTGCGTTGCTCTGCGTTCGCCGCTGCGCGTCGTATCAGATGAGCCCGAGCTCGTGCTTCCGGTGTTGCTTTCGCTTTCGCTTCTGCTGCCGCTGTCCATATATTTAACGTCGTCGAAATCGGCAGCGTTTTCAATATCATTCGGAAACGCCGAGCCGCTGCTTTTATTTTTACTTGTGCCGCTGCTGCTCGCGTTGCCGCTGTTCGTTGAGTGTTCGCTCGAGCTTTCGTTTGACGTTTCAATTATGCCCGCCGTTTTAAGCATATTTTCCGCGTTTTTTACGTCGGTATACATTTTATAATAAACGGGTGCTTTGCGCTGCGTATCGGTTTTAAGCTTGAATAAAAAGCGGTTAAAATCCTCGTACGCTACGTCACAATCAAAATACTTATTTATAAAACTTTCCTCGAAAAGCTGTTTAAATTCTGCGTCGCCTGCGTAATCGAACGAAAAGAAAAGCGAGCGACCGTAAATAACTTTTTTAGCATAATCGGCAAAAGTCGCCGAGTTATTTTTATACTTGTCAAGCATATGAATATATGCTCGTAAAGATACACTATACTGTGACATTGTCGTTAACCTCGCTTTCCTCTATTGTAAAATCATTCTCGGGCTGTGTGTAGCTCGTCTGATATTCGAGCTCAACGTCGAGTCCGAATTTTTCTTTTATTTGTTCTATTGCTTCAAGGCGCGGCGTTAATAACGCTTTGTTGTTGAGCTCAACAAGTGAGTTATTAGCGTTCGTTTCATATTGATTTATCCCGCTTTCCTTTAAGACGTTTGCGTTATTTATGCCGAGCTTTGTTAAAAGCTCCGCTCGTTTGCGTTCTTTAAGGTCGTCAAGCTCTTTAGATATAAACGGCGCATTAATAAATAACGTTTTAATATCGTCGATATTATACGCTTTATCCAAAAATAAATACTTGTCGCCGCACTCGATTTTATCGGCAAGCTGTTTTAACATTAGCTTTTGCTCCGGTGTACCTTGCAGCACAACGGGGAATTTTTGCGACTCTGTGTTTAAATCCATAGCGTCAATAAGATTTGCAATGTCGAGCGAATATTTCATTATAGTTATATTCGTCGGATACCATAATTTATTATTCGGTATAATTACGAATTTATCCTCGTCAAAAGTGCCGATAACTTTGTCATTGTTAAAAATGTCAATAGCTTGAATTTTGCGAGGATAGCCGCCGAACATATTATAATAACGTTCTACCGGGTTAAAATCACAAAGCATAAAACCCTTGTCGCCGCTGTCAACAACGGCGCAGCGTCCGCGGTAAAGCTGCAAGAGCTCGCAAAAGTCGCTTGAAAGCTGCTCATTTTCAACCGGAAATTTCCATTTAAATTTATCTAAAAACAGCGTGCAAAATTCGGCATAAGTAGGTAAAAATGAAAATAACGCGCTCGTGAGATTGTCAAACTCTAACGCTTGATTTTTGCTTCTCCACGGAAGCCAAAGCGGCGAGCCAAACCCGAGCCCGATAAAATTACTGTTAAATGTTTTCATTTTGTAATCTCCTTTTCAGATTGCGCCCGGAGCAAAGCCCCGGGCTTTATGTTAAATCATATCCGACGAAATAGTAATTGACCACGGTGGTAAATTAATTTGCCGAATATAACCATACGTATAGGTCGCTGCGTCTGTTAGTTTCATTGGCGCAAAGAAAATCGTGTCGCCTACCATTCGTATACTTATCGGCATAGCTTCGGAGATTGCGTCGCCGTTTTCTGTTGTTGAATACGAAACAACGCCCGAAACAACAAAATTAACGGGTCCAAATTGGTTTAATCCGTTAACCTGCCCATAAGCGAGCCCGCCAATCATATGCCCGATAACAACGGACGAGTTACCGTCGAGCGTCATACCCACGTTATTAATTGCGTAAACGCTATTTACTTTTTGCGTCATATTGAACATACCGTTTATAACGGTCTGTTCAACGTTAAACGCACCGCTTACGGCTTGCTCTGTATATACGAGCGTTATTCCGTCGGCATATCGTACGACGTTTATATTTTGTCCGAGTAAATACGATATTAAATAATTTGCGATAAGCTGATGTCCCTGCTCGTTTGGGTGCACGCCGTCAGCTTGTAAAACGCCAATCTGTTTAAGCATATAATCGCAATTAAGAATATAACAACACCGCGCGCCGCGTGAGTGTTCGGTATATACTTGCCGCGTTTTCATTACTTGTTCGTAATTACAACCGCCGTCGGTTAACCTTGCCGTCTGCGAAATATAGCCGATGTGCATTGTTGCATTTAAAAACTTATTTCGAGCCGTATTTATACAAGTTTCAACGGCTGTGTGTAACGACGCAATGCTTAAATAACTATCGTTGATACCGCCGACAAATAAAATATCGGTAAAATTAAGCTCGTCGCCGTCATTATAGGCGTTAATTAAATCTAAAAACGAGCCGTTAATTCCGCTTGCGAGAAAACCGCCGCCGGGGCTTGTGATTGCTTTACAATCAAAACCCGCCGCGCTTATAAGAGCGGGAAACGCGCTTGATTGACTCGCGAGCCCTGCGCCATATGCGTAACTATCGCCGACGATTAATATTTTTTTCGTATTAATGATAGTACGCAGCGAGCCGTCCTCGCTCCATTCGTTTAATTTATTTGTAACGACGGTAGCTATATTTTTATTTAATTCATTTAAAGCCCCATCAACGTCTGTGCGGAGCGCGGAAATTTCCGCGCTCTGCTTTTCGTTTTCGAGGGAGTTTTTCGTTATCTGTTCAACCGCCGTCGGCGTATCGTTGAAAAAATAAGGCTGAAAAGGCATATTTAAACCCCCTTTAATTAATTATGCTGCGGGCAGCTGAAGCTGAACGGCAACAGTATTGCCGTTAATAGTATAAACGGCTGTTACGCTGTCCTCGTTTGAGAAAATTTCCGCCCACTTGGTTTTGTCCGTTTCAAGTGTAAACGTAATTGTACCATCGGCGGTTTTTTCAACATTAAGAACGGTATCAACCTGCGCCTCGGTTAAAACTGTTGTAACGAGGCTTTCGCCGAGAATACCAACCGCGCTCTCAAATTTAATATTAATATCGGCGTCGGTCGGTGTATAAGTGAGCGTTGCGGTGTCTGTTGTGCCGTTAAGGTCAACAGTATTTCCGGAGAGCTTGATTTCGTCACCGCTGTTGTCGATAAATACAAGACAGTTTGCGAACGGCGAGCAATTATATTTAGCCCACCAATGTTTCATATACTTTGTAACAAGTGTGCGCTCATTAAAGAAGCTGTTGTCAATTTCGAGGTCGCTTTCGAGCTTAAGCATACGACGGTCAAGCACCATTGCTTTAATCGGCGTTGTAACGTGACGGTCGAAAGTGCTTGTATTTGTGTCCTCGTCGTATTTGTATACGTCGTAGCCAAAGTCGGGCACGCGGATAATACGAGCTGCAACCTCTGCTTTGTCAAGATTGAAAACAGCGGAAAGGAAATTAACGTCAACGTTGTTTGCCCAATCGAACGTAGCAATAATATAAATATCTTCAAGGTTAGTAAACGCCTTGTAGTCGCCGTTTGCGCCCTCAAGATTGCCATAATTGTTATAATTAGTGCTCGGATAGCGGAAACCGTCAATAGCGTTTCTAACGGCTACCGTCCACGCTGCGTAGTTATCCGGGATAGCGCGAACGTCCGATACCTTAAAGAGTCCGGCATAATAGTTAACAACGATAGACTCGAAAATATGATTAAATTCTGAAATCTGCTGTCCGCTCTGAAGCGAAGCGAGCTTCATTGATACATAATCGTTGAAATCCGCATAGCTGTTAAATGCGCCCTGCATATCCTCATAAGCAATAGAGATTTCGAAAACCTCTTTGATATTACGAACGTAATACGCAACTTTATCCTCAGTCATAGCGTTTACAAGCAGAAGCTCGGGCTTTGTTGCGTCATACGGCTTCGGGTTTACAAAATCCGTGCCGACCTCTGCGGTAAATTCGCCGAGCGGTGAGCCGCCTTTTCTGATGAGCTCGGAAAGCGGATTTGCCCACGCTCTTGAAAGTGCTTCAACTTTAAGAAGTGCACCGAGAAGCAGCGTAAATTCTTTAAAGATAACGGGCTGTGTTAAAATCGGTGTTGATACGTCGCCAATCGGTGAAGATTCCGAAAGCGCGGGCACGGTGTTTTTATACATATCCGAGCCGTTAATACGAATGAGATTAAAAATACTCTGTGCTGAATTAAGAGCCATATAATTACCCCCTTTTAATATTATGCTCTTTAAATTTCAATGTTCGCGCGGAGCTCGTCGGCGATTTCATCGTCGGTTTTCTCGTCTACCGCGTCGATAATTTCCTCGGTTTTTTCGGCGATACGGTCGCGGAAAAGTCTGCCGTTTTCCTCTTTGAGTCTTGCAATTTCGCCGTCCTTGTCTGCGTTGCTTGCTGTGAGCTCGTCGATATAACGCTGATATTCTGCTATATCGTCGCGCACTTTTTCGGACTCGTCGCGAGCGTCTGCAATAGCTCTGCGGAGCTCCTCGGTCGAGCTTTCCTCGTTAACGCTGCCGATTATTTCGAGTAATCTTTCCATTTTTTCAACTCCTTTTTGTTTTGTCCGGTTTAATGCTTTCTGTCCGTCCGAGTAAATAATATTAACGCGTAAAGCATTAGTTAATCGTCAATTTGAATTTATAACAAAGATTACAAAATGTCAATATACTAACTGTATAAATATTAAATTCGTGAAAATTACACAAAGTATATTGTTAAAATTGCATAAAAAATACGCCGAGCTTTCGCCCGGCGTGTGTTTGAATCAATATATTCGTGTTTATGTTCGATTACTCGGCGTCGAAATATTCCTCGAGTCCTGCGTTAATCTCGGCGATAACGTCCTTGTCAAAGCAAAACGCTTGATTGATATAATCGCCGTCCTTGTTTTTAAACGACGGATAGCTGATAAATGCGCCGTTCTTTCCGTCAATTACGCGACCGTAAATAATGAAAGCATTACAAAGCGTTATTTTACACGTTGTGTTTTTTTCGCGCTCGTAAACGTCAATAACGACGTTCTCGTCACATACCGTGAACGTGTAGTCCGGTATTACCTGCACGCTTTTTGCCTTGCCGCGTCCTGCGTTCTTTTTCTGCGCTGTCGCGCTTTTTGTTGTTCTTGCCATTTTCTTTACCTCCTTATTTTTATATTTAATTATTCTATGAAAGAATAATAGCAAGCTATTTTAAATATTTTTCTATGCTCTCAAAAGCAATAGTAAACTGAATAACGTTATTGTTAATCGAAAGAGTCTTGCCGAGCTCGTCGTTCGTGATTATGCAATTTAATTTTTGCCGTTTTATTTTTCCCTTTTCAACGTCAACGAATACGAGCCCGTCAACAACTACTTGTTTATTTTTGCATTTCATTTCGTTTTAACTCCTTTACTGAAAGAATAACCGCGCCGCTTTTCTGCAATTCGTTTATGCGTTTATATAGCTCTTTCGGTTTTCCTTTATACCGTGCAAGCTGCGCTGCTCCGTCTTTATTATATTTGATTAAAAACATATTGCAACCTCATATAAATAATAGCTTATACTTGAGCTCGTCAAAAAGCATTTTTATTTTTATATTCTCAAAAATAAAAGTCTGCTCGTTGTAAAGCTCAATTAATAATTTTATGCGCTCGAAATTTTCAAGCTCCATTAACCGCGCGAGCTCCATATTATTAATGCTTTCGATATTAATAACGTGCTGAGGGTTTAATCGTTCGGGCTCTCTGAAGCCCGGCGAGTAAATCCAATTATCGCCGAAATAAAACGATATTTCGCTCGGGCGCACTTGGTAAAAACTAATTAACATTGTCAAAGCCGTTGACAAGCTTTTACACTTTGTCAATAAATGCTCGGCTTTATACAGTTTAAAAAAGTCCTCGGTGCTTGCGATTATTGCCGCGCTCTGATTGTTTTTGATTTTGAGCTCGCGGCTCGAAATATAAATATATTTCGTAAATCGGTATAAATAATACTTTTTAAACTCGGTTAATAATATCATATCTAATTTAAACGGCTGCTCTTTTTCCGTCGGGGTATATGATACGTTAAGTTCTTTATTAATCAACCAATGATTAACCGCGCCCGGAAAATCAAAATAATTGAAATAAAAAGTATATTTGCGGTCGTCAATTATTGCGCTGTCCTCGAGCTCTGCGTCGGGCTCTATTCGTTCGAGCAGATTAAAAGCGACGGTTACCGGGTTGATTATATTACCCGCTATGTCATTACCGAAAAAGATATATTGCGCTTTGTTTTTACGCGTTATCGTTGAGCCTATGCTCAATAACGCCGCTATTTTATCCATATTATGCTTAATTATATATCGGCTGTCTTGTACAAGCGGGTTATTTGGTACGCATTCTTCCCAAAGTATGTATTTTACTTTTTCAAAGCCGTTGAAATACGAGCTTTTATATTTTTCGGAAAGTGAGAGCCAAAGCCCATAGCAATATAAATATTTATTTTCGTCTTTATCGGAAAAATAAATAGCTTGTATATTCGGGTTTACTTTTTCGCTCCAAAATTTTAAACCGCGCTCGGCTGCTAAACCGCGGACGTATTCCGAAAGCCAATTAGCCGTGATAGCTTCGTCTTTTTTCGAGCGAATTAATATAAAAGGGCTGCCGTGCTTTGCTTCGTCAATAAAAAACTCTTGTGCTACGCTTGACTTATGCCCGCCGCGGTCTGATATAAATATGTTAATATCATTGCCGCGGGATAAAACGCTTTTAAATTTATCTTTAGTTAATAACATTATCCGTTATAAACCCCCTCACTAAACGCCATTAACGCGTCGTTAATTTCGGCTAATTCTTGTTTTGTCCATTCGCGCGAGTCGCGCATTTCTTCTAATTGTAAAACAATTTCGGTTAGCTTTTCGTAAACAAAGTCCGAGCCTTTATCGCTGTTAACTTGCGATAAAATATTTTGTATTGCATTTTTTAAACCGAAGCCGAAATACTTTTTAAATATTTCGTCGCAATAGTTAATAACGTCCTCGGATAAATTATAATCACTATTTGAGTATATCATATTTGCCCATAACGCCTTTAAACGTTCGCCCGCTTTAACCGTGCGCGTTGTTGTGCCTGCTGCTTTATATCGCCGCTCTTGTATCTGCGCAGCTTCGCGCTTTGCTTCGTATTCATTAATATCTTGTACGGCGTTTTTTACGCCGCGTTCGTTTCGGAGTCCTGCGCGAATTTCTTTTAATTGCTGCTCGGCTTTCGCCCGGCGTGCACCGTATAGCTTTTGCGAGCCCGTTTTATTAAGCGCGTTTATTAATTCCTCGCGCTTTATCGTATCACGGACGGCTTGCACGTTGAATTTAACGCGCTTGAGCTCTTGCCGGGCTCTCGTTATTTCTTGTCCCAAAACGACGCGCTCCGCTCCGGTTTCAACGCCCGAACGGGCGCGGCGCTCCAAATAATCAAGTCTGTTTTGCGCGCTTTTCTGTATCTGATTTAGAGTAATTCGCGCGCGGTCATAGTCGCCGCGTTCTAATTGATTTAGCAACTTTTCAGTTTTAGCCTGCTCGTTAACTATGTTTATTTTTCTTATTGCCATTTTTTCCGCTCCTCTTTTCTTTTATTTTAGATATGATATTTTCAATTATTGTCATCATTATATAAACAATAACACATATTATTAAAAGAATTATTAAACCTATTCCGATATAATTCTGTATCATAAAATTCAGTATATTTCATATTTTAACCCCCATTTACTGTTTTATCGTTTTCAACAGAAACGCCTTTTAATATATGCGTTTCCGCTTTCCAATCTGTTATATATTTATATGTCACCTCGCCGCGCTCGTCGCGGTATACTTTTGTTGCGGTCGTTTCCACGTCCACGCCCTGCAAGTCGGCTATATGGTGCATATACATATTAACGGACGGGTTTGAAAAGTCCATTAAAATATAATCGCTTTTACACAATTCGACCATATTATAACCGCGAATACGCCCGCGCTTGCCGTTCTCGTCGGTAACGAGCTCGTTATAATAATTATTGTGATATTTCGTTACGAGCTTGTCAATTACGCTATAATCTAATATAGTCGACGGTGAAAACGCCACGCGGCAAAGTAAATCAAAATCATAATTCAGATTTTTAAAAAGCTCGGTATAAGCTGCGCTTGCGTTTTTCTTATTAACGCCCGCTATTGTGCTTATAATCTTTTTACCGTCCGGGCTGAAAATGTATTTTTTACAGCCGAGCGTAGCAAAATATTTATACTCTGCTTCAAAATCAAAATAGCCGACGTTATAATCGTTTGAATTATGTACAACGCTTTCAATTAATTTGTTATACTCGTTATTAACCCGCTTGAGCTCGTCGCCGTCGGCTGCGCATTTCCACGAGTCCGTATCACTATAAATCAGCTTTACGCCGGGTAAATGCTCCATTAGATAACAAGCATAACAAAATAAATTTAATCGCGAATACGCCGTGATATATAACCCCTTTGTAAAGTCGCGCCGAAGCTCGTGCGCCTGCACTTTTATTTTATCTTCGATTGTAAACTCGTCTATATCTATATCCCATTTTATAACGGGATTTAACAGCTTTTGCACGTTTTTACCATAAGACGAGTTTAATATATTTTTACTCGCACGGTAGTTATCGTTTAAAATATCGTCTTGATTTTCCGCGGCGAGTATTGCCGCGATTTGCTCGTCGTTGTATATATAATCATCAGAAGCAGCGCAATAGAAATTATTTCGGTTTATTTCGTCGCCGTTTTCTCGGTGCGCGAGTATGTCTTTTAATACGCTTTTTGCGTTTAAATACGCCCGCGTCGAGTTAAGAACGAACGGCGCAAAATATGTAAAATAATTCGTATAAACGAGCCGCTCACAATCGACGATTTCAAATTCGTAAAACAACGAGTATATGAAATAGTCAACCTCGGTTATATTTGTTTTAATAATTTTTGCCGAGTAAATGCGCCCGTTATCCTGCCGAACGGTGTTGAAAAAGTCGCATTTTGAAACGGAAAGCGGTAATATTAAATTGTCGTCTTTCGTTTTCGGTCGGACGTTTTCGAGCGTTACGGCAGCTATAAACGCATATTTAAACGGCTGCGCGTATTTCTTAATTGCGGTTAAATAGTCCGTCTTATTAAGCGATATTAACTTTTTTAGCCATTTTGTTTTATTCCGTAATTTACACTCGTTAAAAAACGACGGATATTTCCGGTGCAAAATCGTATCAATATACGAGCTCACTATATCCACGCTGTAAATATTTTGCAGCGGTATATTTGTATAATATGCGTTACTATGATTGTAACCGCCCATAAAAACGCGCTCTAAAAAGTCGATATAATCTTTATCGAAATAGCGTTGATAGTCGCAACACTTAACCCAATAACGCGAATCGCGCCGCGTGTTAATATATATGTCGTTTTTCCGCGTAAAGCCAGTACTCGTTAACGGTATATCGCCCGGGCTCGTTATCCACTCGAAACGGCTGCACTCTTTCAATACTGAAAGCAGCGTTATTTCAACGTCGCGCTTGTTGTAGTCGTACTCGTGCTGCGGGAGCTCTGAAAACGAAAAATATTGTTTATCGTAATCAATACTCAATTTTTTATAGCCGAGATTTTCGCCGATTTTGTCGAGCGATTTATTAAGCAGCTTATACGAGCAACGAAGCTCTAAAAAGTCGAGTTTTATAAAAAGCGGTATGCGACGCTTAATAAATAAAGCTTTTTCGTTTTTGTAATTTTCGTTTACAAAAGTGCAATTATACATTAAAAACGTTATTTCGTATGCTAAATTGTGCACATATATTAACGTTGTTTTGCCGTTTTGCTTTGCTTCCTCGTTGAGTCTGACGAGCTCGTCGTTAACCTCGGCGGCTGTCCGGCAGAATCGCGGCGGGCTCATTGCGTTTACGATTTCCGCGTTCGGTTTCGCCCGGAGCGAAAAATCAACACTCATAAATGAGCTCAAATAATGCGAAACGTTACCCGCCGCCGTCGTCGTTGCTTCAATATCAAAAGCGTAAATTATGTTATTGTATTGTCGCTTATTACTCATATAACAACGGCTCTAAATCGTTATTAAAATAAAGCTTGTCAATTTCAAATTGATAATAAATAGCTCGTTCGCGGCGTTTCTGCGAAAACTGCTTTTTAATATTGCGCTGCGCTCGCTGCCGGGCTCGACTGCGGGCGTGAGCCCGCGCCGCCGTCTGTATCAATTCGGCAATGATATATAATGTAATAGTTAATATTACCCAAATAAAAAATAGTTTCATATTATAACCCCCATTGATTTATTACCTCATACCCGAAGCAGTATCTAAATAGCCATTTTCTGCCATTGTTAATTTATTAGTATATCTTTTCTTTTCGTCGATATAATAATCAATATATTTTTGTTTAAATTCCTCTCGAGTGTATTTTTTATAACGCTCGTCATTTTCTATTGTATTTTGCCAATTATTATATTTTTCGATTGCTTCGTTAATATAAATATTGAGCTCATTAATTTTCTTTTTACAAATGTAAATCATAGTTTTAAGCGCGGTATAATCATCTGTTTTTGCATACATTTACTTCACCTCGCGCGATTAAAGCCCGCCGGCTATTAATTTCATATTTATAATAGCACAGTTTGCCGCGTTTTTCTATTGTGAGTAGTTACAAAAGTTTTCCACATTCTTTATGCAACATTACCGTCCAAAAAATCGGACATAGCAAAATATCGCGTAGAATGCGCTATATCGCGCTTTTGTGTTTGGGCGGGAAATTGCATTAACGCATTATTATAATGCGCTCTGCGTGAGCGTGTGCGGTAGTGGCGGGACGAGAGAGTGACCGCGCGGCTCGCTACGCTGTGTGAAAGTGGGCAGCTTTGCACCGGGGGGTTGGGTTGCGTTAACGCGTAGCGTGTGC
>ULJH01054821.1_pt1 | contig 14834 bp, 14 predicted proteins | sample 1950781 | NCBI WGS metagenome assembly ULJH01 (sample SAMEA4835462, study PRJEB28245) | human gut metagenome | biome: gut microbiome; material: fecal sample | place: Denmark | collected 2008 | reverse complement strand
CGGCGGCGGCACGACTGACAGCTATTACGGCAGAAACAAGTCCAAGTCCAAAGAAGCAATGCTCAAAAAGCTGACTGTGATTTTTTCCGTCGCGCTTGCTGTTCTTGCTCTCGTTCTTTATTCCTATCACGGCTCTGAAAGCGGTTCAAAGAACAACTCAAGCACCGCTTCCACATCTTCCGCATCTTCCGCCGCTTCCGTTGCTTCCGAAAGTGACAGCTCTGCCGCTTCCGACGTCTCCGAAGAGGCTTCCGAGGCATCCGAAGCTGTTTCGGAAGAAGTTTCCGCTGTTTCGGAAGAAGCTTCCGCAGAAGCATAGGCAAATTCCTTTTTACGGAACCGCCGCAAACGGTGCGGCATTTAATCATTCGGATTATTTCAGACCGGAACGGGGCCGGACTGCTGCAGTGCGGTCGGGTCCCTGATTTTTTGAAAATTTTAACGATTTTTTAAGTTGAATTCCTCAGATGCGTAATAAAAGAATTATCGGAACATTTCATTATAATAAAAGCGGTCTCGGCTATGTCGTTTCCAAAACCGACGAGGAAACCTTTGTGGTTCCGCTCGTTGTTTCGGCGCGAGACGGCGTTTTTGACGGCGACACCGTTGAGATTATCTGCCCTCCAGAGGGCGCATATCTTGAACGCGGCGGCTACGGAAAGCTGATCCGCGTCGTTTCGCACGCGCGTAATTTTGTTGAAGGCACGCTTTTCCATGACGCAGACGGAAAGCAGTATTTGCGCCCGAACAGCTATATACCTTTCCGCGTACTCGTAAAATCAGAACTTGCTTCGGTCTATTCCGACGGCGATTTTGTGCTGGCGGAAATTATTCACCCGTCAAAAGCGATCTCGGCGCTCCGCGTCCGCCCCGTGAAATCATACGGCAAGTCCGAAACATATGAATCGGCGCTTGCGTTTTTCCTGGACGGATCTCCGTTCGGAAACGGATTTTCCGAAGACGCCGTAGAACAGGTCAAAAGCATTATCCGCGACGGTGCGCCCGTTTCTTCTTCGGACCGCGCTATGTACAACACGGACATATTCTGCCCGGTCAGAATGCCGCATTGCTACGGCGACACGGCGTTTCATGTATGGTATGACGACAACGGCTGTAATCTTGATGTCCACATACTTGATGTGGATGCCTGTGTACCCGAAGGAAGTCCGCTTGAAGTCCAGGCTTCACAGCGTTTTCGCGGCATCCTCAATTCGTATGCCAGCAAGTACGCTCTCATGCCGCTGACACTTCACAGCTCGGCGTTCAACCTTGTCACGCCCGGTGTACACCCGACATTGACACTTCACATCAAGCTGAATCTTGCCGGATATATCTATTCGATCGAACCTGAAGAATCCATGGTTTCCGGGGTGGTTCCCGTCCCGTATTCTGTGCTTGACAATGCAAATGCGATGATTGCAGACGTTTCTGCCGAAACCGACAAAAACATCCGCCGCCTGATTGGCATAACAAAACGTATGGCGCTGACACGCCGCGAAGCCGGCGGTGTGCCGGTTAGAAAAGAAAAGCTTTACTACTGTGACGCCGTTCCCTCTGTTTCCGCTGCTGCCGGCCCGACGGAAAACTGTTTTTCGGAGCTCATGCTCAATGTCGGCGCGGCATTTGCACGCATTTGCTCCAAAAACAATATTCAATGCCTGTATTCATCACGTCCTGTTCCGGTATTTACTCCGGAATTCGATATACCGCTCTATCTCAGAGCGCTCACTCCTTATTGCGATATTTATGCGGCAAACCGCTTTAATGCCGCGTACGGCGCGGTAGAACGGAGCACGCAAAAAGATCTTCTCACGCGTTATATAAATTTCTGCTTGCCTCCCATGGAATATTACGACAAACCTGTCAAAGATACGATTTATGCGCTCAACGCGTATGCGCCTCTTGAAAATCCGACGAATAACTTTGATGCGGTTCTTCAGCAGAGATTCATCCGCGCTCATATCCGCAACGAAAAGGCGCCTGTTATTGATACTGCCGAGCTTACCGAACGCAGTATCCGCGCTGATGAACTTGACCGTCGTCTCCGCCTTCTTGCTGCCTGCAAACTTTATAAAAAACATTCTGTCGCAAATGTGACACTGCTCAACGACGGTGTGCCGCTTGTCGCAAAAACGCAGGAGGGTCTGCTTGCCGATATTGTCATGGGCAATTCCGTGCTTGAACGTTACAGCGCAGGTTCAACAATGCGCGCCAGAATTAAGACCGTTTCCTTCCTCAAAACGGCGCTTTCGTTCTACCTCTGACCGGGAATGTTTCACGTGAAACAAAGCGAAAGGAGAACTGCTTTGAGACGCATCGGACACAACACGCATACGACACGTTCGTGCATCGGTGTCATATTGATCTGCACCGCGTTGCTGCTTGGCTCGTGTGGCGGAATCGGACAGGGCGATGATCCTGTCGGCTCGAACTCCGCGCCCGAAGATGTCAGCAAGACTCCTCCCGTCACATATGACGAAATGACTGCGGAGGAATGGCTCAGCACGGTTCGCGGCGCAGACTATGCAGACTATGAATTCACGATTGCGACTTCCTACTCGGGGCGCTTCACAACCGTGGAAAATACCGAAAACGAAGTCGAAAAGGCAAGAAACAAACGAAACGCCCTTGTCGAAAATAAATACGGTATAAAAATAACGGAAAAATCCGTGCGCGAAAGCGAAATGATCAACGCCATACTTCAGAGCACGGCGGCAGGACTGCAATACGCAGATCTCGTTTCTGCTTCAATGCAGACGTTGTCGAAGCTCGCCGCAGACGGAGCGCTGACGAATCTGTATTCGCTTCCCTATTATGACGGTACGGCGGAATTCTGCAACGCATCGCTTCACAAAGGCGCAACTGCGGGCCATACCTGCTATGCGGTTTTCGATGACCTGACGGAAGTGCAGGAATATACCTGGTGCGCGTTCTTCAATAAAGCCAAAACAGATGCGACTGCGCTGTACCAGATGGCAAAATCCTCGACGTGGACGTGGGATGCGTTTCTTGCAAACGCTTTAAACGGCGGATTCGCCGCATATGACACAAAAAACTCGCTCATAACGGCCGCATTCGCCACCTCGGGCATTGAACCGGTAACCGGCGGGTACGGAAACGCGCTTTCACAGAATGAAAACGTCGAAGCGCTTGATAACATCGCTTCCGCTGTGAAAACGTTGATAAACAGCCAAAGCTATGACTCACGCCGTGATGATGACGCAAAAAAAGCATTTAAAAACGGAGAGATTGCGTTTTTGCTTGCTCCGCTGCATCTTATCGATGAACTGAAGGATATGTCGGATGACTTCGGCGTGTTGCCGCTTCCCTCTTACGACGGAAACACACGAAGCGTTCTTGACGGCGACGCACGCGGTATTGCCGTGCCGTCGGATCAGACCGACAGCGACCGCACGGGCTTGATTCTTACGGCTCCCACAGCCGCATCATATCAGCATATTGCGGAAGCGAAAATACAAAACCACATATACTTCGACCTGCGCGACAACGATTCCGCGCTGTCGATAAGAAAAATATATGATACTCAATATATAAATTTGGGTATTCTCTATTCGGGCGGTTATTCGGCTATATCGGCGTCATCGCAGAACGCGATAATCGAAGCCGTGACAAAGGATGCCTCCTTCGGGAAGATCTTTTCACGTGAAAAAACACGGCTCGAAACCATTGCAAACAAATATTTCAGATAACAAACAGAAAGGAATAATAAATCATGCTCAACAAAAAATCAGTTACCGACATCAATGTGACCGGTAAAAAGGTCCTTGTAAGATGCGACTTCAACGTACCTATGAAGGACGGTGTAATCACCAGCGATAAGCGTATCGTAGGCGCACTTCCCACCATCAAATATCTTCTCGACAACGGCGCTGCCGTTATTCTCTGCTCGCATATGGGCAAACCCCACAATGTTTTCAACGATAAGATCAAGCTGAATAAGAAAGAAAAGGCAAAGATCGAGGCTCTTCCCGAAAACGAAAGAGACGCTGCTACCGCAGAGCTTATCGAAAAGGCAAAGAAGGACGTCAAGAAGCTTACTCTCGCTCCTGTTGCCGCAAGAATTTCCGAACTTCTCGGCAAAGACGTCATCATGGCAAAGGATGTTGTCGGCGAGGACGCGAAGGCAAAGGCTGCAGCGCTCAAGCCCGGCGATGTCATGCTCCTTGAAAACGTCAGATTCCACGCCGAAGAAGAAAAGAACGATCCCGAATTCGCAAAACAGCTTGCTTCTCTGGCAGAAATATATGTAAACGACGCATTCGGCACCGCACACAGAGCGCACGCTTCCACCGCCGGTGTTGCCGATTATCTCCCCGCTGTCTGCGGCTTCCTCATCCAGAAAGAAATTGACGTCATGGGCAAGGCTCTTGACGACCCCGACAGACCCTTCGTTGCAATTCTCGGCGGCGCAAAGGTTGCCGACAAGCTTACCGTTATCGAAAATCTGCTTGGCAAGGTCGATACACTCATTATCGGCGGCGGTATGGCATATACCTTCCTTGCCGCTCAGGGAAAAAGCATCGGTACCTCCCTGTTCGATGATACAAAGCTCGATTACTGCAAGGAAATGCTCGCAAAGGCTGAAAAGAACGGCGTGAAGCTCCTTCTCCCCGTTGATACCGTTGTCGCAAAGGCGTTCCCCGATCCCATAGATGCTGCAATCGACGTAAAAACCGTGTCTTCCGACTGAATTCCTGCCGATATGATGGGTCTTGATATCGGCGAAAAGACACGTGAGCTTTTTGCTGATGCTATTAAGAACGCAAAGACCGTTGTCTGGAACGGACCTATGGGCGTTTTCGAAAATCCCACTCTCGCCGCAGGTACCATCGCTGTTGCGAAAGCTCTCGCTGATTCCGGCGCAACCACCATTGTAGGCGGCGGCGACTCGGCTGCGGCAGTCGAACAGCTCGGCTTTGCTGATAAGATCACTCATATCTCCACCGGCGGCGGCGCTTCCCTCGAATTCCTCGAAGGCAAACAGCTTCCCGGCATCACCTGTCTTAACGATAAATAAAACAGAATTTGAAGGTAAAATATAATGAACAGAGCAACAAGAAGAACAGTTATTGCCGGCAACTGGAAAATGAACAAAACTCCGGCTGAAGCAACTGAGCTTATCAACGCAATCAAAGCTGAAATAAACGGCAAAAAGACCGACGAATGCGAAATCGTCGCCTGTGTGCCTTATGTTGATATCACAAACGCTATCGAAGCGGCAAAGGGCAGCCCGATAAAGATCGGCGCAGAGAACGTACACTGGGAAAAATCCGGTGCATTCACCGGTGAAATCTCCGCTGATATGCTCAAGGCTGTCGGTGTTGAATACGTCATCATCGGTCACAGCGAAAGACGTCAGTACTTCGGCGAAACCGATGTCACCGTCAACAAGAGAGTTCATGCCGCACTTGCAGCAGGCCTCAAGGTCATACTTTGCGTCGGTGAACTGCTCGAACAGAGAGAACAGGGCATCACTGCCGAAATCGTCTCCATGCAGACAAAGATCGACCTTCTCGGCGTAACTGCTGACGATATGAAGAATATCATCATCGCTTATGAACCCGTCTGGGCTATCGGCACCGGCAAGACCGCAACCTCCGAGCAGGCTGACGAGGTTTGCGGCATCATCAGAAACGTCATCGCAAGTCTTTACAGCGAGAGCGTTGCAGCCGCTACCACAATTCAGTACGGCGGCAGCATGAACGCAAAGAATGCTGAAGAGCTGCTTTCCATGACCAACGTTGACGGCGGCCTTATCGGCGGCGCTTCCCTTAAGGCTCCCGATTTTGCCGTTATCATCGCTGCGGCAAACAAGTAAGCGGAAATAACAGAATACAACGCAACCAGAGAAGCCGGACGATATCACGTCCGGCTTTTTTGCATACGCAAGGAGAATAACGAATACGAGTGGCGGAGTGGAACGGATAGCTGTTTAGAAGCAAGTGCAAAGGCGCGGCGTAAAAATGCGAAAATGCGGTGACAGCCTGTGGGAAGGAATGGGTGTACAATGAAGCGTTGGGGAATATGCGGGACGGACAGAAAAAGAAAAACTGCGGAAATGCGGTGCAAAAGCGCAAAAGAAGAGCCTGCGGCGTTGGCTCGGCGGAGGCGCACGACAAAAAGGACTGCGGAAACCCGCAGTCCTTTCAGGCTTAAACCGTATAGGTTTTGCGTATGGAATTGTGGCGCATAGGATTATTTCTTGTATTCCTCGAAAACCGTGTAATCGTCAACGAGCTGGAACTCATCAAGATAGAACTGTTTTCCGAGCATGGAAGGAGAGGAGAAGTCCCAGTACATATAAACTCCCTTGACATAGTTGCCGCTGAAGCGTACACCACCGCCGCCACGCTTCGAGAACTTTTCAACGGGGAAAGCCATCCAACCCTTGAAATTCTTCACGGAAGAGGACTGAGCGGTGCCGAAGCAGCCGTCACCGCCGTGCTGATATGTTTTCCATTCGGTCTCGCCGTCGGGGAGATAATAGAACGGAGAATCGCTGTCGTTATCGGTGTCATCGGTGGAATAGAGGTTGCCGTCGGAGTCAACGAGACCGAAGCATGCCTTGCGGAAGTCGACATCTGTGAAATCGACCCAGAGACGGAGATATTCGAAATCAGGGTATTTGACGGTATTTCCGTTGGAATCCGTTGCAAATACATAAAGACCGCGGTTTGTGGTTGAGGAGCCGTTGTAGCTTACACCGAGCGCTGTGCTGTTGTTCCAGCCCTTGCGGTTTGTGGAAAGCACAAGACCGACATTGACGTCCGAGGTGTTGCTTGCCCAGTCGCCGCCGAACACGTCGCCGCCGATGGTTCCGCCGTAAGCAAGGCAGTCGTCGGAACGGGTAAGCTCGGTGATACTTTCAAAATCGCAGAAAGTGCCGAGATATGTTACGGGGTTGACGGAGGAATAAATAATATCTTCCTTCTTGTCGGTTGTGACCTTTACGGTGAGAGGCTCGCCCTCGGTATTCCAGATGCTGACGGGATAGACATCGATGGTGTATTCGGTGTTGTCCTTAAGGCCGGTAGCGGGGAGCACCTGAGATTCGGGCATCGGCTCGAAATAATACTGAGCATAGTATCTGAATTCGCGCTTGGTGGCATCGCTGCCCTCGGCGGGAGTGCATACTACATGATAGCTGTAAAGGCAGCTGCTGTCAAACGCGGTGGGAACAGTGATTTGTGCGCCGTTGGTGGTTACGTCGCTCACGGTAAGCTTTGCGCCTTCGGCAAAATAGGGCTTCGCAGGGTTCTTGTAGCGCTCCTTGGTATAAATAAAGGCGGACTTGTCGCTGGGCTTGTCAATGGAATAAACAAGCTGCTTTTCGGGGTTGTCGGTGTTTGCGGGGGTCTTGAAGAAGCTGTCGGTCAGGAGGTTATAGGGCATGATACGCACGCGGTTATTGGCGTCGACCTCAATGATATGGAACTGAGCAGCCTGGTCGGCGGACTTCGGAACTGTACCCTCGGTCATGCCGGATTCCATTTCAAAATATGCAAGAGTGCCGGTGCCGACGGTGGTAAAGTTATCCTGCCAGATGGTAAGCGGGTTGTTTATCGGGCCGTGGCTGTGACCGGAGAAATGAATGACCTGCGGATACTTCTTCAGAATGTTCCTGATCTGAGAAGAGAAGCCGGTATTCCATGTGCGGCTGACATAGACTGTGTTTTCAAGATGATGGTGCATGAACACAAAAATGGGCTTTTCGGGATCATCGGCAGCAGCTTTCTCAAGCTCCTCGCGCAGCCAGTTCTGAACCTCGGTGGGGTAGCTGTCTTCGCCGCGGGTGGAGATACCGATGAAGTGATAACCGTTGACAACAATGTGCTTGTCAAGGTTGGGGTCCATGTTTGCGGTGTAGGAAGCGATGCCGCCGTCGTAATACTCATGGTTGCCCATGACGGTCATAAGGGTGGTTTCTTCCTTGATGTTGGCGTCGGCAATGGACTTCCATGCCTTTAATTCGGAAGGCTTGCCTGCGTTTGTCAGGTCGCCTGCGACGAGCATCGCGTCAACGGTGTTGTACGCTTCATGAGCGGAAGCGTATTTGTATGCGGACTTGAAAAGATTTGCAAGCCTTGTTGCGGTGACATCACCTGTGGAGGATACGTGTGTATCGGAGCAGGCAATGGCACGGAAGACAGGTACGAAACCGTCAAGGGGGTCAAGGTCCGGCTCTGAGGGTTCTTCGGAGGGCTCGTCGGACGGTTCTTCCGAAGGAATTGCGGACGGCTCGTCAGAAACGGCTGACGCATTTGCCGGTTCTGAGCTTTCGGGGGATGAGGTACCTGCGTCCTTATCGGCGCAGGCACACAGGAGAAGCATGAGAGAGAGCATGAGACATAGAATTTTCAGACTTTTTTTCATTAGTTTCTGAATCCCTTTCCTATTATTTCGCTGGTATTTGTGATGAATATGAAAGCGTGCGGGTCGATCTCTTTTATCTTACGCCTGAGAACGACCGCTTCGGAACGGCGGCACGCCACAAGCACCAGCTTCTTTGAATGCGCGGTGAAATAACCCAGAGCGTCTGACACGGTTGCACCGTGGTGCAGGTTCAACGTGATGAAATCGCAGATGGGAGTATAGTGCTCTGTCACGATGATAAAGAATTTGCAGACATTGAAGCTCTCAATAGCGTCGTCAACTACAAACGCCTTGAGAACCAGACCGAGCACCGAGAACAGACCGGTTTTGATACCGAACACGAAAAACGATGACGCGACGATTATGCCGTCGCAGATAAGAAGTGATTTGCCGATATCAATATCCGTATATTTTTTCAGTATCATTGCGGTGATGTCCGTGCCTCCCGACGAAGCGCCTTCATTGAACATAAGCGCGGAGCCGACGGCGGGCAGCATTACCGAGAAAAACAGCTCCAACAGCGGTTGGTCGGTAAGCGGAGCGTCGAGAGGGACGACCTTTTCAAGCACCATTGTGCCGACGGAAAACAGCAGAGACGCATAAACCGTCTTGATTCCGAAGCTGCCGCCAAGCACGATAAATCCCACGACAAGCAGCGCCGCATTGATGATGAATACGAAAGTGCCCGGTGATATGGCGTCGGTGACGAAGCCGAATATAATCGACAGCGCACTTACGCCTCCGGTTGTGAAATGGTTCGGGAACTTGAAAAAATACACCCCGGCAGTGAGAAGCAACGCGCCGAGGGTGATGATAAGATAGGAACGAAGCTTTTTCATAGAGAATATATGTCAGATTTTTTCCTCAAGCAGCTTCTGAAGTTCAGCCATGAAGTCATTTATGTCTTTGAACTGACGATAGACAGAAGCGAAACGTATATAGGCAACCTCGTCGAGAGCTTTGAGCTTTTCCATGACGAGCTGACCGATGAGGGCGGACGAGATCTCACTCTGGAGCGTGTTCTGGAGATATGATTCGATTTCGGAAACGGCGTTTTCCATCTGCTGACGGGTGACCTGACGCTTGTCGCAGGCGCGGATTATGCTGCCGAGAATCTTGTTTCTGTCAAACGGCTCACGCGATTTGTCCTTTTTGACAACAACGAGCGGCACTGTTTCGATGATCTCATAGGTTGTGAAGCGTTTGCCGCATTCCTGACATTCTCTGCGGCGGCGTATGGTGGAACCGTCCGCTGACGGACGGGAGTCGATGACCTTGCTGTCGGTATAGGCACAGGCGGGACATTTCATGATATTAAAAATCCTTTCAGAATGATCTTATTTTGAGGTGGAGCCGAAGCCGCCGTTGCGGATACCGTCGGTTGCATCACTTTCTGTTATGCCGAACGGCAGGAATACTCCCTGACAAAACGGCGCGTGCTTCTTCACCGAAAGAGGCTTGTCACCGCAGTTTGTGAGCTTCACGATAATATGCCCCTCGTTATCGGAGCCGAAATAGTCGCTGTCAATAACGCCGACGGTGTTGTCGAGCCGCAGGCGGTACCTGAAGCCCAGACCGCTTTTGGGCAGAACAAAAAGAACCCAGCCTTCGGCTATGCGCGCTCTGATGCCTGTCGGAACGGTGACGGTTTCGCCCGGCGCAAGTTCGATCGGCACGGGAGTGAAAAAATCATAGCCGGCAGAGCCTGACGTGGCGCGGGTTGGAAGCGGCACGGATGAAGCGTCTCCGCCGAAAACCGACGGAGAAACGTGATAAAATTCTGCAATACGAAACATAATTTACCGTGAAACATAATTGAAATTAGCGAAATCAAAACCAAAGTCCGGGAGCGGCAGCTGCCCGTCTTTCGGCGTGTGCGGTTTTGCTATGCTCATATGTTACCACGTCCGACCGATAAAGTCAAGGGTTTTTGTGCGATTTGCCATTGACATAATTGCTGTCTGTGTTGTAAAATCATAACAGCTATGCATTTATAGTAAAACACCCGTAAAAAGCAAAGGAGAACCGCAATGACCAACAGAGAACGTATCAACATACTGAAAACCGTCGACAGCGAGGTATACGAAGCCATACAGCAGGAGACAAAGCGTCAGCAGGACAATATTGAACTTATCGCGAGCGAAAACATCGTGTCCGAGGCAGTGCTTGCCGCCGCAGGAAGTGTACTCACCAACAAATATGCCGAGGGATACCCTGCAAAGCGCTATTACGGAGGCTGTCAGTGCGTTGACATCGTCGAAAACATCGCACGTGAGCGCTGTAAGCAGCTTTTCGGCTGCGACCACGCAAACGTACAGCCGCATTCCGGCTCAAGCGCGAACATCGCGGTCTACTTTGCCCTTCTCAAGCCGGGCGATACCATAATGGGAATGAGCCTTTCGGACGGCGGACATCTCACGCACGGCTCGCCCGTCAATTTTTCGGGTATGTACTTCAATGTCGTGCCGTACGGAGTTGACCCGGTGACACAGGTGCTTGATTACGATGCGATGGAAAAGATCGCGCTTGAATGCAAGCCGAAGATGATCGTGTCGGGTGCGTCCGCATACTGCCGCAGGCTCGATTTCAGACGCATACGCGCGATCTGCGACAAGGTCGGGGCATATATGATGGTTGATATTGCACACATCGCGGGTCTTGTCGCCGCAGGACTACATGAATCCCCCGTACCCTACGCCGATGTTGTCACCACAACAACTCACAAAACTCTCCGCGGTCCCCGCGGCGGAGTGATAATGTGTAAGGAGCAGTACGCAAAGGCGATAGACAAGGCAATATTCCCGGGCGTGCAGGGCGGTCCGCTCATGCATATCATTGCTGCGAAGGCAGTCGCCTTCGGCGAAGCTCTGAAACCCGAATTCAGGGAATATCAGGCGCAGATACTCAAAAACGCAAAGACGCTCTGCGCTGCGCTTCAGAAAAACGGATTCAACATCGTGTCTGGCGGCACTGATAACCACCTTATGCTCGTTGACCTTCGTTCCTTCGATATAACGGGCAAGGAGATGGAACACCGCCTTGACGAGGTGCGCATCACCGTCAACAAGAATACGATTCCCGCCGATCCTCAATCGCCCTTTGTCACCAGCGGCATCAGAGTGGGCACTCCCGCTGTCACCACCCGCGGCTTCAGGGAGCCGGAGATGGAGGAAATCGCGGCTCTCATGCGTATCGTTGCCCTGCCCGATTACGCGGAGCATAAGGACGAGGTCATCGCGAGAGTAGAGGCAATGTGCAGAAAATATCCCGTAATGGAATAATTCGCATTCATATTAACCGAGCCGATTTGCGTCGGCTCTTTTTTATGCAATGGGAAATTACGGCTGTTTTTTAATTTTGTGTTGACAAAATACATAAAATATGTTATGCTCATGTCGGAAGACGGTATGCGGCACAGATTATCCGCCTGTATCGGCTCCGAAAATTTTTTCAGGGAGAACCATAATGAAAAAGACCGTTTCACTCGTGCTTGCCATTATCATGGCGGCGTGTCTCGCATCCGTAATCGTTTCCGCCGATGTTGACCCGGAAATCGGTATTAACCGTCTGGTCAGTATCTACGAGGCTGAAACCGCGCCCATTGTCGACGGCGTCGTCACTGACGGCGAATACGGAGAACCTATCGGTGTCTGGCCGGCAGACACTATTATGCAGAGCCTCGGCGACTATGCGAAAAATATGCCCGTAAGCATTTATATGTGCTACGATGCGGATTATATTTATTACGCCGTTGTTGCAAAATGCGACATCCCTCATGTTGCGTATGACGAAGGAGAACATCACGCATACGGCGCTCATCATCTTATGTCCATGATCATTCCGGATGATCCGACAAGAATGAACGACGATGAATCATATGTCTATCCCGATGCTTCCGGATACAACTGGGGCGCTGTCTGGGGAAGCGGAGCTTGCTACGAATGGTGTTCGATTTTTGATTCCAAGAAAAACGAAGCCGCAGTTTATGACTATTTCCTTGCCATGAGCAGCGAAAACGGCTTCAGACATGCCGCAAAGGCTGCTGCCGCCGACGGCGAAAACGATGTATATGAAGTCGCAATTCCGTGGTCGGCAATGAAGTCAAAGGTTCAGCCCGAAGCGCTCAGCGGCGTGGACGGAACCGTTTTCGGCTTTGACTGCGATCTCGGACTTACCGATATCGGCGACGGTGACGACGGAGAAAACGGTGAATTCAGAGGTAACTATATCTATTTCGCCGGTGCATATTCCGCGTTTCCTGCGAAAAATCTTCGCGGATGTGCAATCGTGACCTGCTCCGGCAAAAAAGAGGAGCCTGTTTCCGAGCCTTCCTCCGAACCTGTTTCGGAGTCCGCTTCGGAAGTTTCCGACAACCCCACACAGCCGACATCTGACAGCGGCATTATCGCTCTCGCGGTAATCGCGTCTGTTGCGGCAGCCGGTGCGATCGTCGTAAAGAAATCAAGATAACATATTTAAAATCATCACCGAGTCGATTTGCGTCGGCTCGGTTTTGTTTTTTTCGTATTTTGCGTTTCATGCGGAAAATAGCGCTTTACAAACCGTGTCGTTTGTATTATAATATTATCAAGGTATATAATATCACGGCTGTCGGCTGTGCTTCCGGAGGTAATTATGAAAAAGAAAATTCTCATAATGATAATTACGGCAATAACCGTCCTGTAGCTGACAGGCATCTGTGCATCTGCCGGCGTATTCGGCCCGCTTGATTTCGGCGATTTCGGAGGCGGAGGCGACTGCGGCGGAGGAGGCGGCGGTGCTGATTACGGCGGCGGTGATTACGGCGGAGGCGGCGACGGATACTATTTCGGCTTCGGTTCCGATGACGGCGAATTTTCCACAGGCTCGGCGTTTCTGATAGTTGCCGGAATAATTGTCTTCTGTGTCATCGTCAGCGCGATCGGCAAAAAGGGCAAGGGCAATACTCCCGTAACGAATGTCCCGACAGCGACTCCCGCATCGGCGCTGAAACCCATGGAAAGCTACAAGGAGCTTGACCCGAATTTCTCGTCGGCTGATATGGAAGCGAAAATCAGCAATGTATTCATACGTCTTCAGGCGGCATGGATGAAAAAAGACCTGTCCGATGTCCGCACCTGCCTGACCGACGAGTTCTTTGCGCAGACCGACCGTCAGCTTGACGCATACAGAACAAAAAAGCAGACGAATGTGATCGAACGTATTGCGGTTCTCGGCGTTTCGCTCACGGGCTGGGATCAGAACGATAAAAACGATATGATAATCGCGCGTGTCAGCGCGCGTATGGCTGACTATGTCACCGACGACACGACCGGAGACGTTGTGCGCGGCAGCCGTACAGCTGACCGGTTCATGGAATATGAATGGACGCTCGTCCGTACAAAGGGCAAAAAAACCGGAGTTGACGACGAAAAGGTACGCAAGAGCTGCCCGTACTGCGGCGCGCCGCTTGATATCAACCGCTCCGCGAAGTGTGAATATTGCGACAATATAGTTTCCACAAACGATTACGACTGGTGCCTGGCATCCATCAAGGGACTGTCACAGCGCACGGTTGAGAACTGAGGTGTGATCATGATTAACAATCCATCGGCACTCTGCTTCGGCGAAATACTTTTTGATGTGTTCGGCGACGACCGCTGTATCGGCGGCGCACCGTTCAATTTCGCGGCGCATTTCGCACAGCTCGGCGGCGAAGCGGTGATGGTTTCGGCTGTCGGCGATGACGAGCTCGGCAAGGAAGCGATTGAATACACACGGCGTTACGGCATTTCCGACGCTTTTGTGTCCACGGCGCACGGCGTACCCACCGCGACGGTTCGGGTGACGCTGAAAGACGGCAGTCCGTCGTATGAATTCGGCAAGGATGTCAGCTATGACCACATCCGAGTCCCCGCAATAAAAAAGACATATAACATGCTTTATTTCGGCACCCTCGCACAGCGCGCGGATGATTCCGAAACAGCGCTCGACGCACTGCTCTGCAGCCGTGCCGGAGAAGAAAACTTCTTCGACGTGAATATACGCAAGACCGGCTGCGGCGCGGAACGCATATCGGAGCTGCTTGAATATACGACAATTCTCAAATTCAGCCGTGAGGAGGCTTCCGCGCTCGGCGGCGGCGATCTCGATGCTCTTTGCCGCAGTCTTGCCGAAGCGCACAGGAACATAAAGCTGATCATTGTGACGCTTGACCGCGACGGCTCGTTTGTTTATGACACGAAAGCACGCGAATTCCATTTCTCGCGCCGCCCGCGCAGCACCGTCGTTTCCACCGTCGGCGCAGGCGACGGCTATTCCGCGAGATTCATGTATGATTACCTTCGCGGCAGACCCATTGACGAATGCATTGAAAACGCGACAAAGCTCGCCGAAAGGATATGCGGGCAGAAGGGCGCAATATAATCAGGACGGGAAGACAACAACCTTACTTCGCAAGA
>ULJH01058991.1_pt1 | contig 14988 bp, 9 predicted proteins | sample 1950781 | NCBI WGS metagenome assembly ULJH01 (sample SAMEA4835462, study PRJEB28245) | human gut metagenome | biome: gut microbiome; material: fecal sample | place: Denmark | collected 2008 | reverse complement strand
AAATTCCTGCCGCTAATGCTGACACTATTATGGCAGGTATTGGTAACACACCTATCCAGATTTGGGTAGAAGATAAATGGTTTGGTCCGGGTGCTATTGTAGTACTTGATGACAAGGAATATCAGTTACGTATTTCTGGTGCTCCTATCCAGGACGGTAACCTGTGGTGCTATACTATGTTTATTGCAGATGGTCAGTCTAATTCTTATATTCCTGGTAAGTATCTGTTGGCTGGTCGTGAACTGTCACGTCTGGGTTCTGCTTACGAAGAATATAGTGAAGAAGCAGATATCCTGAACTACAATACTCAGTTCAAGATGCGTAACTACCTGTTCACAACTCGTTTGAGCTATGATATTACTGGTACTGCTTATGCAACTGTTCTGTGGATTGCACTGAAGGATCCTAAAACAGGTAAGAAATCTTATTTGTGGTCTGATTATCAGGAATGGACAGCATTGCGTGAATGGCGTAAACGTTGCGAAAAGATGATGGTTTACTCTAAGTCTAATCGTAACCAGGATGGTACTTTCTCTTTGAAAGGTACTAACGGTCGTCCGGTTTATTTGCCTGCTGGTCTTTTGGAACAGATCGCTCCGTCTAACAGACGTTATTATACTGAGTTGACAGCTGAATTGCTGGAAGACTTCTTGTTCGATCTGTCTTATAATGTACTTGGTACTAATGAACGTAAATTCGTTGCACTTACTGGTGAAATGGGTATTCGTGAATTTGACCGTGTATTGAAACAGAAAGCAGCTACAATGAACTTGATCGATACTAAGTTCGTAAGTGGTAGTGGTCAGGAATTAACACTTGGTGGTCAGTTTGTAACTTACAAGATGACTAATGGTATTGAGTTGACACTGAAACACTTCCCGCTGTATGATAATACTACAGACAACCGTCTGTTGCATCCGATTTCTGGTAAACCGCTGGAATCTTATCGTTTTACTTTCTTGGATGTTAGCCGTCGTGATGGTGAAGCAAACATTGTTAAGGTAGTACGTAAAGGTCGTGAATTCATGCAGTGGTATACTGGTGGTTCTATCTCTCCTGCAGGTCCTGCTAAATCTATCAATACTTTGCGCTCTAATGCAAAGGATGGTTACACAGTTCACTTCTTAGGTGAAATGGGTATTATGGTAAGAGATCCGCGTGGTTGTGGTGAACTGATCATGGATGCTGAAGCATAATTCAGTGTATATACAAATACGCCGATAAAATATGATAAAGATTTATAGGGGCGTAATAGCCCCTATATTTTTATTAACAGGTTTAAAATCTATATTTATATAAATATATGGAAGCAACGTTAAGATTTATTAGAATTAATCCCTGGTCTGGGATTGCAAAGTTTAAAAATTGTTCTGAATACATCGCGTCATATTGGACAAGATCAGGTAACAAGTATACAGGTTTAACAGAGGAAGATGCTCGTAGATTAGAGAAAGCTATCGGTTATCCTGAAGGTCATTTAGCTCCTTATAGTTCTTTCTGGACTACTTATGCTATTAAAGTTGGTAATAAAGATTATTACTTACACACAGAAAGACCTGAAGATGAACTTGCATATTTGTTTCTTAAAAATCATAAAAGAGTAGCCTGCGGAACAGCTAACATCAAACCAAGTAATGATTTCGTATTGATTAATTCTGAAGCAGAAGCTGAAGAAAATAATAAGAAATTTAAAGTTAAACGTGAAGCTTACGCTAACTTTACTAAGATGTCACTTGAAGAAATGCGTAAATGTCTTAGACTTTATGGTATCAAATCTGATTCTATTTCTAGTGAATTAGTAGAAAGTAAGCTTAATGAGTTAATTGAAGCAGATCCTCAGAAGTATCTCTTACTTTGGGTCAACAACCAGAATAAAGAAACTCAATACTTGATTGAAGCAGCTATTAGCAAGAATATTATTCGTAAGAATAAGAACTTATATTACTATGGCACTGATGTAATTGGACGTAGTATGGATGAAGCTGTACTAATGCTTGATGATAAGAAAAATCAGGATATTAGATTAGCTATCATGCAAGAAATAGAATCCAAGTAAATATGACAATAGCAGAAGCACATATTGCATTTAAAGTAGAAGCTGACAAGAATGCTGTTAATATAGGCATGTCTGGATGTCCTTCTTTCTTACCAGAAGAAATAGATTATTGGTTATATACTGCTTATCTAAGTAAAATAGCTACTAAGTTTACTGGTAATAATACTATACAAACTTCTTTTGAAGGTAATACTAAACGTGTAGCAGATTTAGAAGGTCTAGTAAGAACAGACAAAGGGCTAACTTTGCTTAGTGAAACTACTAATAATAAATTAACACTTAATGATTTTAAATCAAGCATTAAGTATGGTAGTGATACACAAGATAAGCGTATGTACTTCATACAAGGCACTTTACATTTTGGTAGTAAACTAGCCAATGTTAAATTGATAAGTCATGAGAATGCTTTAAGGTTCTTAGAAACTTATAACAATAAGCCTTGGATAGAAGAACCTGTTGCTATATTAGAAGATAACAAGTTGATAGTGTTCGTGGATAGGGATCTTATGACAGGTCCCTATACTATCGACTTAACTTACTTAGCATATCCTCGTAAGATTAATAATCAGGATATTACATCTACATTAGATGAAATACCAGAGTATATGCAATATGAAGTAGTTAAGTTAGCTGCTGATATGGCATTAGAAAATGTTGAATCACCAAGAGTTCAATCACATCCACAGTATGTGGCACAATTAGCAGAATAATATGAGTAGCAAAGAAATGCAAATGGAGTTTGAGCGTAGACTCCAACTTATTAGTCCAGATCTCACTATAGAAAATAAACCGAATTCAGATTTGATTTTTTCTATACTTAATGAAGCACAAGATCGCTATGTAATGATGAACTATGTCGGTGATGATCAAATGGAGATTGAAACCAATACTCAAACTAGAAATACAGATTCTATTAAAAGTTTATTGGTTGAAAGAGAACTCACTCAAAGCGGTTCTACATCAAATGGTATAGCTAGATATAGATTGCCTTATTCTACTACTGATGAATATTTCTTATATGTGCATTCAGTAAGTAAAGTAAAAGGTACTTATAAGCAGTATACTACTGAAACTAAAGTAGATAATCAATTAGTAAAATATAGGGATCTACCAAAGTTTATGAAGACTGCTTATAATACACCAATTGTAAGACAACCAGCAGTAGCTTTAATATCTGATCCAACTACTAAGTATATGTACATGGAAGTAGTAGTAGATGCTTATACTACCTTAAGTGGTGTTATTCTTACTTACTATAGAAAACCATTAAGATTTAATACTACAACTGGTGCTTCAAAATGTGAATTACCTGAATCTGTTCATAGTGAAATAGTTGATCTTGCTGTTAATATGTTTATTACAGAAGGTAAATACAGATTACAAACTAAACCATCTAACCAAAGTAATAGAGAATAATTATGAAGTTCATTGAATTACAAACTGCATTTGAAACCGAAATAGGTTTACTTGATAACAATATTGAGAAGCCAGTTACAGCAGATATTGAATATTGGTTAATGGCTGGTTTAGATAAGTTTATTAAAACTAGATACTCAGGTATTAATTACAAGCGTACAGCATTTGAACAGGATCAGAAAAGAATTGATGATCTTCGTACACTTGTAACCAATAAGACATATCAGTTTACAACATTCCCAGAAGAACAAGTAGTTACATTACCAACAGATTATATGTTTACTTTAGGTGAAACAGCAGTAATCTATAGTAATAACAACTGTTGGCCTAAGGGACCAAATGGTCAACCTAGGACTAAACACACAGATGTGTTAGAAGCTACTATTGAGAATTTTGATAGACAAAGACAAAATACATTATCAGAGTATAGATTACATGGTACTTCAGCAAGACCTTTGAGATTATATCAAGGTAATGAAATCCATTTATATACTGATGGTAATTACAATATAAAGAATTATATCCTCACATACTTGAGGACTCCTAAAAAGATTAGCCTGACTGATGCTCCTTTTGATGAGTATACAGATATGCCAGTATCAACTCATTCAGAAATTGTGAAGCTAGCAGCGGAGTTATACTTGGAAAACCAGGCTAATCCAAGATATCAATCGTATATTAATGAGATAAATACGATGGAATAAAGTTTAGTTTACGCGGAAATCTGAAACATGGAAAGTAGAAGACTAAACCAGTTAAACTAAGCGCTTTTAAACGTTTAACTTAAAATTAAAATAATATGCTACAAAAGGTAAATACGGTACTCATTGCTAAGACAGCTCCGGCTTCGTTCTCTAATGTAGATTCTTTAGCTGATGGTGCTATCGCTTTGTTTGATGAAAACAAAAAACTGTTGACAACAGCTGCCAATGCTGCTGCTGCTAATGCTATTTATGTTGGTGTTTGTCAGGGTACAGAAGACGTATATAATGAAAAAGGTGAGAAAACTACTAAGGCTGTGATTAAGTATTCTATGCCTATTCAGAAAGGTTCTTGCCCTTCTATGGTTATCACTCCGTTCGTAGCTAAAGCTGAAGATAAAATTGTTATCACGGCTACTAATGTTACTCCGGAAATTGGTCACCGTTATGTTTTGCGTCTTGTTTATAATGACATTCACGAAGCTCCGGGTCAGTTTACTCATACTTATGAAGTAATCGCTAAGACTACTGCTCCGAAAGATTTGATTGACGCTTTTGTAAAGAAGATTAACAATCACAAAGGTGCTCGTGTAGTAGCTACTTCTAGCGCTGCTGTTCTTACTTTGAATGCTAAGGAAATTCCTTACAATCAGGGTATTACGACAGACGCAGGCTATTGCCAGGTATCTGTAGAAGCTTTCATGTGTACAACAATTCCTTCTGGCTTACTGAGCAATGTAATGTATCCGATTTCTAATCTGACAATTGCTAAGACTCAAGGTACTCCGGGTCGTGGTAATGCTTACATTGTTCGTGATCGTGAAAATTGGAACTTAGGATATGAAGGCATTCAGTACCGTGCTAATGCTATCTATCCGTATATCGCTCCGGAATTCAGATCTGAATTGGATGTAGAATATGATACTATTACAATTGAATGGGATAACAAATATCTGTCTAATGACAATCAGTACATTAAGACTACTCCGTTATCTGCTGAAATCTATGTTAACAAAGGACAGATCTCTACAAATGCTCTGTTTGTTAATATGATTAAGTCATTCATTGCTGGTACAGATGTAACTGCTTAATTAGCAAATAAATTTAACCATAAAAGGGGATTGGGGAAGTTATCCCCAGTCCCTTTTTTATTTATACGATTGATATGAATGAAATTAATGAATCTCTGTATTACGCAGAAGTTAAATTATTAAAGAATTACTGTAGCAATTGTTTGGATAACAAAATGAAAGAGTTAATTATGATGTTCTTATTTAAGAAAACTCTTTATGATAATGCTACAGAATTAGGTTTAACAGAAGATGCTGATCTGTATTACAAAGAAATGCTGAATATGTTAAATCTTAGAAAGTGTGATTGTAATATAATGTGTAACAGTTGTAATAAATGTGGTAATGGAACTTGCACAATATGTAAATAAAGTTGGGGAATTAGTTAATCAGTCTACTAAGTGCAATGTAGAATTAGATAAAGTTTCTATTACCAATTTAGTATTATTGTTGCATTTAGGCAAATTATCTAGTTGGGCTAGTACTAAAGTAGATGATGAAGATTTCCCCATTACTCAGGAAGATGTAGATAAAATTATAGAATGTATGCATTGTTTAAAAAAACAAATTAATTTCTATCCAGAAAAAGATATCGACGATGATTGTATATTAACAGAAGTAGAAGAACATATAATTCAAGAGTAATATGAATAAAAAGATATCACAATTTGAGGTTACTACATCTTTTGAAGATAATGATATTCTAACTCTTGTACAAGATAAAACTAATAAGATAATTCATAAAGATGATTTTGAAACTAGTTTATCTGGTACATTTGCTACTAATGAGAGAGTAGATGGGATTGAAGAAGATGTGGCTAATCTTGATACCAAAGTAGATAATAATTATGTAGATCTATCCAACAAGATAGTAGAAGGAGATACTAATGTTACTAATAATCTAAGTAGTAATATTAATAGTTACTATGATGTACTAAACAATAAGATCATTACTCTTGAAGATAAACACGATAAAGATTTAACTGAAGTTAATGATACAGTACAGGGTTGGATAGATACTATTGATGATAAGTCTACTAAAGAACAATTACAAAACCTATTAAATAGGTTGATTGAAGATGAAAACATCATTACAGCATTAGCAGATTTAATTGCAAATGGTGGCGGTAGTGGTGAAGCACCTGGTTTTCACACACAACCTACTAGTACTATATTTCCACTATCTGGGTATTATAAAGGTGAAAATGCTGATCCTTTAACTACTACTGATACTTTAAATCAAGCTTTAGGTAAATTGGAATGCCAGATAGATAATATTGCTTCAAGCAGCTCTGGTTCACTTCCTTTAATTAAAACTGGGCAAACTACTGCACCTAGCGATGGTACAATATATACTTCAGGTAAAGTAAAAGAAGATTATCTACGCAAAGATGGTGATACAGCAACAGGTTATACTACATTTTTGGCAGGTATACAAGGTGGCAAAACCTTTAGATCTGGTTGGGATGGTGAAGGAGCTAGTTTGTGGCCCGTAAATACCAAATGGCATTTAGAAGTAGATGATTTATTTGTTCGTGGTAATCTAACAGTAAATGAACTAATTGTAAATGAAATAAAAGCTGTTGGCGGAGATATATTAGTTACGATGGCTGATATGGAAATCGTTGAAGTAGTAGACGGCAGTGACGGTTGGACTTGCTATTTTGATGATGAAGATGGTACTAAATACAATCAATTTAGGGTAAGAGACCAGGCTATATGTCAGAAATTTGATGGAAAGAATGTAAAAAGATACTGGAGAATGGTATCTGAAGTAGGTAATAACTACATTGTTCTTTCTAAAAGCGTATGTGAACCAGGTAGCGCTAATCCTGAAGTAGGAGATAAAGTCTTATTGTTAGGTCATAGGGTAGAAGCAGATCCTGAATTGAATTCATCTATGAATGATAGACGTAATGCTATATTCATTTCAGCTAAAGGTGAAGGTTCTCCTAGAATTGCTTTCTATGATAACATCGATGACTTTACTTTGGCTGGTAAAGATCGTACTGTAATCGGCAAAGAAAGTAAGTTTGTTGGTACTCTGATGCAGACTACAGAGACTGGTGATGTAGTTAGAGTTCCTGTATATAGAGGAGAATGGAATCCTGATACTACTTACAATTATTATGATCAAGTTACATATCAAGGTAGTTTGTGGATTGCTATGAGGGATGGTGTCACTAGTGTACCTGGTCCAGATAATGATGAATGGCAATTACAAGTATCGAAAGGTGATTCAGGTAAACCTGGTGATGATGTAGCTAAATGGGTTGAAATCACTGGTACAAGACTGTTCTTATATGATGCTCCTGATTACTCTGGTACACCAACTCCGTCATCTGTGGTACTATATTGTAATACTTATGGTATGACTAATCCTACATATGAATGGAGATTATTAACAGAACCTATAGAAGTAATTGGTAACAATGTAAGTACAGAGATACCTCATACAATATTTACTACAAGAACAGCCAATGTGCGTTGTGTAGTTACAGATTCAGATGGTAGTCAATACTACGATGATATACAAATTGCTAAATTAGCAAATGGTGCTGAAGGATTAGATGCATATTATGTAGATTTAACAAATAGTACTGTAAATATACCTTATGATTCATCTGGCAATACTCCATTAGTAAATTTAAATACTATTTATACAGAAGTGTATGCATATCATGGCATAGATCCTATAGAAATTGTATCTATAGAAGCTTCTACGATTAATGGAAGTGCTACAGTTGAAATACAAAACAACCGTATTACATTAAGCACAATTACTACAGTAAGTGCTACTATAAGATTAACTATAAAAGTTACAGATGCTACTATCCTTACTAAGGATTGGTATATAAATAAAACTCATGATGGAGAATCTGGATTTGATGGTGTAGATGCAGCATATGTGATGGTTACAGGAGAACAAGTATTTAAATATACTTCTAATGCTACTACTCCCATTCCGGCTACAATTAATTTATTAGCTACTGCATTTAATATAGAATCACCTATGTTTTACTGGTACTGGGCTCTACCTGGTACAAACGATTGGCAAGAACTAGTAAATGAAACAGGTAACAACCTATTAGTAAGTCCTACTGGTAATTATTTCTCAGGTAATAATGAAGTAACATTTAAGTGTGAAGTTACATCTACTAATGGAGGTGCTACATATATGGATATGATGACCATCAATAAACTATATGATGGTAAAGATGGTGAAGGTGGTTACAGAGGTACGTTAACAAATGAAGCTCATACTGTATCTGCTAACTTTAATGGAGAAGTAGATCCTACAGAATTATCTAGGGCTGTAACTGAAACTCGATTATGGTTTGGTATAGATCAAATTGAAAATAATAATTATTCTATTACAAGTACATTAATAAGTGGTGATGGTTCAGTAAATGTAGACAATACTAGTAAGAAAGTAACAGTAACATCTCTTACTTCGGATACTGCTGTATGGAGAATTCATTTCTTAGTTGATGCTAAAGAAGTAGATGTTTGTGATTTTACTGTTACTAAAGCTAAAGGTGGTGCAGCAGGTTATCAACCAATATCAATATACTGTATGACTAATAGTACACCTAGCAGACCTACATTGACTACTAGACCTTCTTCCTCTGGTACATCCAGCGGTGGTTATACTTGGTATCTTGATCCTACTTACTCTACTAGTTATGCTACATGGGAAAGTCATGGTAACATAGACCCTAATAATAATGGTGTAGTTGTAGTAGACCAAACTACCGGGTATAGATGGACAGCTCCAGTAAAGATAAGCGGTAAAGATGGTGAGCAGGGACCACAAGGTGATAGAGGACCTGCGGGTTCTTCTGGTTCTGACGGATCTGATGGTTTAGATGGACCAGGATTGAATTATAGAGGTGCTTGGACATCTGGTAAGACTTATGGTTGGACAGCGGGAAATGCAGGTAATGTGAGAGACGTTGTTAAAGATGGTAGTTACTACTATATGTGGAATAAATACTATAGGGGTACTGCACCAGTAGCTTCAAGTAGTAATAAACCATCTAATAGTTATACTACTGTAGACGGTACTTCCGGTAGATACTGGACTAGATTTGGTTCATCCTTTGAATCAATAGCTACTGGTTTGTTATTAGCAGAAACAGCAACTATTGCAGGTTGGGAATTTGCTGATCAATATATTTATGCTCAATCTAATACTATGCGTTTAGATGGAAGAACTTCACCATTAAGCGATGTGCATTTAGCAGCTGGTAGCAATGCAGCATCTAGTCCTGGTAGTGCGCCTTTTAGGATAAAAAAAGATGGAAGTATGGTTTCTACTAAAGCTAATATTACTGGTACAATATCAGCAAGTAGTGGTGATATTGGTGGAGTTCAAATTAGTAATGGTTTAAGAGGAAGTGGATGGTCATTAAGTAACTCCGGATATTATTGTAGTGGGGATGGAGTTAACGCTGGTTTTGGTATCAATTCTGCTCCAGCCACATATGGTAAAAATCTTCCAATGTCTGTGAGTTATTCTAACAATATTTATGGAGATTATATAATAGGTGGTGCAATTAGCGCGAGTAACTCTCAAGGTTGGGCAGTAGGTTTAGCTATTAATAGTGGTTTTCTTTGGTGTAGACACGGAGTTCTTGATACATGTAAAGCACAGTTAAATCCTTCAGCTAGTAATAATTCAATTCAGTTAGTATGGCCGTCAGGATCTTCGGGTAGTGGTTACGGCTGGAGATTTGAAATTTATAGTACGAGCTATAGTACTGTGTATTTACCAGAAAGAAGTACGTTAACCAAACATTTAGGTTACAGTAATAATGCTTATTTTAATGTAGAACTATTATTGTATGCTTCTAATTGGGGTACCGATTATAATATTTTTCCTTCTCCTGGAATGAGTATGTTTGACGAATCTGGCCGCAATATAAGTAGTTATAAACTTTCAAAAGCTATGGCACGAAGATTTTTAATTACTGCGTCAGATACTTATTATGCAAGAGTAATATAATATATGCGAATTATGACAATTATAGTAAGAAAAACAGACGGGTATGTGATAAATAGTGATGAATTTAATGGTATAAGTATGGCAGATCAAATTAATATTTTGATAAACAACTTAGACTCTAATTATTACGATGTAGTAGAAGTTGAAGATCCTCACGACGAAGTTATAAAATATCTAATGAAACGATATTTTTATAAAAATGGAGAATTACTATGTACTTATTACATTACGCCAGAATTAGAAGAGGCTCTTAAAGAAGCTGAAAACGAATTAGCTTCTACTGACTATATAATAACTAAAGCCGCAGAATGCATGGCATTAGGACAAGAACTTTCGTCACAATATAATTATACCGAGATTGCGGAAAGAAGGCAAACACTTAGAGATATCATTAACGATCTTAGACAGAAAAAAGAGGATTATCCTTTTACAAGCATGTATATCACTGAACCATTAATCTATAAACAATCCAACGATGATAAAGAATAATGTATATTATGAATTCTTTGCAAGCTATGTGGTACCCAATTCTAATGAAGTTGGGTACTGGATAGACTTGGGAGCAAATTCAAAAGGAAAAGTAATTAAAGTATATAATCCTGATATTAAGTCTTGGGTTAAACTAACAGATGCTACTAGTGAAGATGCTGTTGCTCCTTTCATTGGTTCTAATGGTAACTGGTGGATAGATAATCGTGATACAGGTATCCCTGCTTCTGGTAAAAGTCCAATTATTGGAGAGAATGGTAATTGGTGGATATTTGATTCTGCATATAATGAGTATGTTGATAGTGGTTATACAGCGTTTGGTAGAAGTGCTTATGATTATGCTATAGAGCATGGGTATACAGGTACTGAAGAAGATTTTAGTAGAATGCTTGCAGAAGTACCTAATGCAGTTAAAGATGCTAAACAAGCTGTAAAAGACTCAAAAGAAGTACTTCAGAATCCACCAAAGATTGTAGATGGTAATTGGTATATCTATGACTATGTAAATGATACTTATCAGGATAGTGGTATCAATGCCGTTGGTGACGCATTTACTATTGTAAAGACATACCCTTCAATCCAAGCTATGCAAGATGATTACAATAATCCTGAAGTAAAGACAGGACAATTTGTAATGATCGATACTGGTGATGTTGAAAATGAAGAGGATTCTCGATTGTATCTAAAAGGAGATACTGAATGGAAATTCATATCAGACTTATCTGGTGCACAAGGTATTCAAGGTTTATCAGCATATCAAGTAGCAGTACAGCATGGCTTTGAAGGTACAGAAGCTGAATGGTTAATCTCTTTGAAAGGTGAGAAAGGTGAAACTGGACCTAAAGGAGATAAAGGTAATACTGGAGAAAAGGGAGATACTGGTGAAAGAGGACCTCAAGGATTACAAGGAGAAAGAGGTTTGCAGGGTATTCAAGGTGAACAAGGCGAGCCAGGTATTCAAGGACCTATTGGTCCCAAAGGTGAAAAAGGAGATCAGGGAGAACGAGGACCACAAGGTCCGCAAGGGCAAATTGGTCCACAAGGACCTAAGGGAGACACTGGTTCAGGATTAAATATTAAGGGAGAATTAGATTCTGAAGCAGGTTTACCACAAGAAGGTGTATCTGGTGATGCTTGGTTAATTTCTGGTAATCTATATGTATATGTGGGTGAAAATGGTAATGTTGTATCTAATCCTAAATGGAGTAATGTAGGTAGTATTCAAGGACCACAGGGACCTGTAGGACCTAAGGGAGAACAGGGAGAACCTGGTCCTAAAGGTGAACCAGGAGCTAATGGTGCACCTGGGGAACAAGGTCCAAAAGGTGATCCTGGTGAAAAAGGAGAGAAAGGAGACCCAGGTAGTGATGCTTCTGTAACCAAACAGAATGTAGAATCTGTACTTACTGGGGACATTACTAGTCACAATCACGACAGTAGATATATATCTAAAAGCAATACTAGTACATATACACCTACTACAGATTATCATCCTGCTACTAAGAAGTACGTTGATGATACTGTAGCAGCAGTAGATGTTACTGAACAAATCTCTGGTAAAGCCGATAAGGCTTATGTAGATAGTAAGTTAGATACCAAAGTGGATAAAGTATCCGGTAAACAATTAAGCACAAATGATTACACCAATGACGATAAAACTAAGTTAGCTGGTATTGCTGCAGGGGCTGAAGTAAACGTCAATGCTGATTGGAATGCTGAATCTGGAGATGCACAGATACTTAATAAACCTACTATCATTACTGAGGAACAGGTAGATCAAAAGATTAATGCGGCTATAGGTTCAGTATATAAAGTAAAAGGTTCTGTAGCTAATTATAATGCTTTACCTACCAAAGATGTAAGTATCGGTGACGTGTATAATCTTGAAGATACAGGGGCTAATTATGTAGCTACTTCAACTACTCCAGATTGGGATAAGTTAAGCGAAACAGTAGATCTTAGTGGGTATTTAACTAAGACTGATGCAGCTAGTACTTATCAACCAAAAGGCAATTATCTTACTTCAGTACCTGAAGAATATGTAACCGAAACTGAATTAAATGCAAAGGGTTATGCTACTACTACTCAAGTCAATACAAAATTAGATTCTTCTGCATATACCGCTACAGATGTATTATCCAAAGTAAAGACAGTGGATGGAGTTGGTAGTGGTTTAGATGCCGATTTACTTGATGGTAAACATGGCAACGAGTATGCTTTAAAAACAGATATATCTGATGAAGTATATATAAGCGAAGGTACACAACCTGATGGCGAACAAGAAATATGGGTTGACTTATCAGACAATACTTTTGATGAATTAGTAGTTACAGAAGCACCTAAAGATGGTAAACAGTATGCTAGACAGAATGGAACATGGGTAGAAGTAGAAGCAGCACCTAAAGATGAAACTGTTAAAATAACTGTTGCAAGTAATCAGTTATCAGATTCTAACATTAATGGTGTTACTATTACTATAGCTTATGGTGAAACTTCTAAAGTACTTACATGGGAAGGAACTGAACTTACTGCCACAATTCCAGTAAATACTACATATACTATTACTTGTAGTGATGTAACTGATTATGCTAAACCACAATCTCAAACATTTATTGCAGAAGCAGGTAATATTAGGATTATAACATTAACTTATAATACCACAATTGTAACAATTAATGTTACTAGCAATCATCCTGAATTACTTTCTAATAAGGTTGATGTAAAGTTATCAGGTTATGTAACTAAAACACTTTCTGGTAATCGTACCTATACTGTAAAAATTCCAACTGGTGCTCAATATACTATTGAGGGTACTGAAGTATCTGTTTTTAGTTCTCCTAATTTTAGGAAATGGGTCACACCAGATTCTATAACTTCTACAGCAAATGGAGTAGCTGAAGAAAAAACATTAATGTATCGAGGAGCTAAATTGAAAATAAAATTAGCAAAAGATATTAGCGGTTTAGCAGACGTATATGTGTATTCTAATACTGTACCAAAGGAAAGTTCCTATACTTTGGTTACAAGGGATACTGATGAAAATACATTTGTATTACCAACTACTGAAACTTGGACTATTGAACCTAGATCCGTAGCAGGATACATCACCCCAGAGATTCAAACTATTCAAATAAGTAGTTTGGATGATGTGAAAGAGATCACTCTTGATTGGGAACAGATCAATGAAGAAACACACGCTATGTGGGTCCAATTTGACGAAACCACAAGTACCACTACACTAGAAAGAGGTGGTAATTTAGATATCATTACTAACCTTACTAGTAAATTTAAAAGATGTTTAGCGTTACCTCAGGATGATGGTTCTGCTGCTATTGCCTATTTAAATTCTACGGATAGTAATAAATGGGAAGATGGTTCTACTGTTAACCGTACTGGTGCTTATCATTATGTATATTACATGGTTCATTTCCCTAAATATTATTATCGTACAGAACTAGTGAGTATAGGTAAATTCAAATTGTATATATCTGATAGAAAGCTTACCGATTCTTATAAAGAAGAAAGAGAATGTTTGATTGGTGTATTTGAAGCATATAATACTGACGGTAAATTAACCAGCAGACCCAATACGACTAGTACTGGAAATCAAACTATAGAAACCTTTTTCAATCAAGCACAAACCAATGGTTCAAATTGGGGATTGATTGATTATAGAGCCCATAAAACTATTGCTAATTTATTCTGTGCTAAATATGGTAATACGAATATAAGTACAGATAATAGTAGCATACCTTGTTCCGGTGGTACATGTTCTTGGGATAGTTCGACAGGTGCCACAGTGTCATTAGGTAACAGGGATGGAAAGTCTAGTAAAAGTAGTAATTTCTTAGGTCTTGAAAATTGTTATTATGGTAAATACGAATTCGTACAAGGAATTAATATTATTGATAGACGATGGATAGTGTACGATGGAGGTCTCAAAGTAAATACTGACCTTGCCGGTTTAACATCTGCAGGATATACAAACGTAAGACAAATTGTTGCCTCTTCTAGCAGCAATACTGCTGCCTCTTCTAGTGGTTGGATTACTGGTATTACTCACGGAGAATACGCGGATATTATGCCTACTTACGTTAGCGATGGATCAGACACTACATATTATGCAGACTATTACTATCAAAATACGGGTTATAGGGTTCTGCTGCGGTCGGGTGGTTCGGGCGCTGGGTCTAGTTGCGGGGTCTTCTGTTCGGCTGCTGATTATGGTTCCTCGTCTTCGGGTTCGGC
>ULJH01036724.1_pt1 | contig 15021 bp, 17 predicted proteins | sample 1950781 | NCBI WGS metagenome assembly ULJH01 (sample SAMEA4835462, study PRJEB28245) | human gut metagenome | biome: gut microbiome; material: fecal sample | place: Denmark | collected 2008 | reverse complement strand
CCAGCCGCTTTTTTGCCAAATTTCAAAAAAACTATTGACAAGCCCTTTCCGGAGTGGTATAATAATCCTACCTCTGTGAGTGGGCTTTTTTTGTTGCGCTTTGTCTGCGCCAAATTCGGCAGGGCACATGGTCATTCCGGAGGGAGGTACACGGACTCCTGTAACCCCGGAGTCAAATATTTTAAAATGGGAGGTGCCGCAATCATGGCTAATGATGTAAGAGTCAAGGTAACTCTTGTGTGCACGGAGTGCAAGCAGAGAAACTACGACACAAAGAAGAACAAGAAAAATGATCCTGACAGACTTGAGTTCAAGAAGTATTGCAGATTCTGTCGCAAGCACACTCTTCACAAAGAGTCCAAGTGATCGGAGGGTAAAAGGATGTTATCTTTTAGCAAGAGAAGTCTGATTGCCCTGATGCTTGCCCTGGCTGTTCTGGCTGCGCTGTTCTGCGTCAGTATCTCTGCCGCTGAGGAAACCACCGTTGCGGAAACGACGGTAGGTGAAACCACCGAAGGCGGAACAGGGAACGAAACGGCTGAAGTTACAACTGCGGGAGAAACGTCGACCGCAGAGGAAACAACAGCATCAGAGACAACCGCCGCGGAGACTACAAAGGAAGAGACCACCACAAGCGCTTCTTCGACGACATCCAGCAAGATGCCCGGCTATATTGTCAGCATTGTTGTTGTGGGTCTGACGGTTGCTTTGGGCCTGTTCTTCGGCATTCGCAACCGCGAAAAGCTGGGCGCATTTTTGCGTAGTGTTCGCAGCGAGACCAAGAAGAAAATTTCCTGGAGTTCTTTCAAGGACACCAAGAAGAATACCATTGTGGTTCTGGTCGTTGTCGCTGTTATTGCAGTCGTGATCTTTATTCTTGACAGTGCATTCGGATACGGAATCAAGTATCTCAGAGAACTCGTTCAGGGGCTGGTAAGATGAGCGATTTTGATGAGATGAACGTTGGTCCCAGGTGGTACGTGGCGCATACTTACTCGGGATACGAAAACAAAGTGAAGGTCAGTCTGGAAAAGATCATCGAGAACCGCGGATTGCAGGATGTCATTTTTGACGTCAGAATTCCGGTGGAAACCATGATCGAAAAGGACGGCGATCAGGAAAAAGTCGTGGAAACCAAAATCTTTCCGAGCTATGTGTTCGTGAAGATGGTTATGAGCGACGAAACCTGGCATGCGGTCCGTAATATTACCGGCGTAACCGGCTTTGTAGGCCCCGGCTCCCGTCCCTCACCCTTGTCGGATGCGGAAGTAGAGGCATTGAACATTGAAGACGAAGACACCAAGATCAAGCTCTCCTTTAATGTCGGAGACAATGTGGACGTGGTGAACGGACTGTTTGAAGGCTATTCGGGTGTTGTAACGGCAATTTCCGACGATCTGAAGAACGTAACGGTTCTGGTCAAGAAGGGACGCCGTGACATGCCGGTTGAACTGGAGACATCCATGATCCGCCGTGCACAGAATTAAATCGCACTTTACAAGCAAAAAGTAGGTGCGTTTGCTGCAGCCATGCGGCAAGTGGGAGGGGGAAAATTTGTATTGGATTCCCCCGAATCAGTACCACATATGGAGGTGTAATCACTATGGCAAAAAAAGTATTAGGCTATATCAAATTGCAACTGCCGGCCGGCAAGGCAACTCCTCAGCCTCCCGTAGGACCTGCTCTCGGTCAGTACGGTGTTGCGATTCCGGTATTTACAAAGGCATTCAACGAAAAGACCAAGAATGACATCGGTCTGATTATCCCGGTTGTTATTACCGTTTATGCAGACCACTCCTTTACCTTTATCACCAAGACGCCCCCCGCAGCCGTTCTGATCAAGAAGGCATGCGGCATTGAGACGGCTTCCGCGAAGCCCAACAAGAACAAGGTGGCGACCATTACCAAAGAGCAGATCAGAAAGATCGCTGAGACCAAGATGCCTGACCTGAATGCGGCAAACATTGAGACTGCTATGAGCATGATCGCAGGAACCGCACGCAGCATGGGCGTGGTTGTTGCTGACTAAGGAGGCTGAGTGATATGGCAAAGAGTAAGAAGTATGTAGACAGCGCAAAGCTGATTGAAAGAACAAAGCTGTACGATCCCGCAGAAGCGCTGGCACTTGTCTGCCAGACCGCCAAGGCAAAGTTCGATGAAACCGTCGAGATCCACGTTCGTCTGGGTGTTGACTCCCGTCACGCTGACCAGCAGGTCAGAGGCGCAGTTGTCCTCCCCAACGGTACCGGTAAGAAGGTTCGCGTTCTGGTGTTTGCAAAGGGCGACAACATTCAGAAGGCTCTGGATGCAGGCGCAGACTATGCAGGCGGCGCAGAGTACGCAGAAAAGATCCAGAAGGAAAACTGGCTGGATTTCGATGTTGTAATCGCTTCTCCCGACATGATGGGTACCATCGGTCGTTTGGGTAAGGTGCTCGGCCCGAAGGGCTTGATGCCTTCTCCGAAGGCGGGAACCGTTACGCCGGATGTTGCCAAGGCAGTTGCCGAAGCAAAAGCCGGTAAGATCGAATACCGTCTGGACAAGACCAACATTATTCACTGCCCGATCGGCAAAGCTTCCTTTGGCCCCGAAAAGCTCCAGGAGAACTTCACTGCGCTCATGGGTGCCATCATTAAGGCAAAGCCGGCTGCTGCAAAGGGTCAGTATATCAAGAGCTGCGTCGTCGTGTCTACCATGGGCCCCGGCGTCAAGGTCAACGGTGCAAAGCTTGGCTGAGCACCAAGGTTAATGCCAATAGAAAAAACAGCGGAGATTGCTCTTCGCTGTTTTTTTGTGCCGTATTTCAAAAACAAAGCGGATGAATGCGGCATATCAGAATGCGATGCGCCGGATTTCGGTCGCTTTGCCGCCCTGCAGGGTAAGGAGAATGCCGTCCGCACGAACCGTTCCGCCGGCGACCGTAAATTTGGCAGGGAGATGGTCGCGTAATCTGCGCAGAACCGCCTCGGTGTCGGTACCCAGAACCCCGCCGGTGGGACCGGTCATGCCAAGGTCCGTTACATAACCCGTTCCGCCTGGTAAAATGCAGGCGTCGGCAGTGGGAACGTGAGTGTGTGTGCCGAACAGACAGCTGACCTTGCCGTCAAACGCACGGGCAAGCGCCAGTTTTTCGGAGGTTGCCTCGGCGTGGAAATCCACCACCGCTTCATCAAAATTGCCTGCCTGCTCGCGCAGAATTTTGGAAAGGACGGTAAACGGACTGTCCAAAGGTTCCATAAAAACAGTGCCCGCAAGATTGATTGCCAACAGGCGAACGTTGGCAGCGGGGAGGATTGTCCACCCGAAGCCCGGCGCCGAAGGCGGATAATTGGCAGGGCGCAGAATCTGCGAAGGGTGATCGTCCAAAAAATATTCCAGGTCACGCATGGAAAAAGCGTGATTCCCAAGGGTAATCAGGTCGGCACCGGCATCCAGAAGCCGCTGCGCGTCAAAGGCGTTCAGCCCGTGAATTTCGGTTGCATTCTCGCCGTTGACCCACACAAAATCCGCACCGAGGGCAGCAGCCTGCCACCGGAGATGCTTTTCCAGATGTGCCAGCCCCGCATTGCCGACGACATCGCCGAGTATCAGTAATTTCATGAAAAAATCCTTTCTTTCGGTGTCAAAAGGGCAGAGAAAAGCACTCCAAGTCTCCTCTGCTTGAAGTGCTCTGTTTTTTTATGCCTCTTTTTTTGCCTTTTGGGGTTTGAAAACGTCTTCTTTTTCTTTGCGCGGATTCATAATGAGAGAGGTAATGACCGCGAATACCAAACCCACCAGTGCGAAAATGAAGGAAATCCAGTAGACAGCATTGATCTGCACCTCAAGCTCCGGATGTACGGTCTTAGTGAATACACCATTGTAGGTCAACGCATAAAAGACAATCCAGGAAGCCATACTTCCGAGCGAAATCAAGGGCGCGATTTTGGAGAGCGGGCGATAGAGAATCGCAACGCAGGAGAGCGCAAACAGAAGAACCGTGATTGCCAGCGGAATCCAGACAGCGGAGCCCTTTGCGATTGCAGGGTAGATCAGTGAATAGTTGCTGTTGAATGCAAGAACGCCGATGCCGTTGTCATTTTCATAAAGTACGGTTGCATAAGGCGCAAGCAGTAAAAAGAGTGCAACGATTGCGTGGCACGCAGTCGTGATGATCTGTAAGACGCGTGGATTCTTCTGCGATTCCATAATGGTTCCTCCGTGTGGATAATCAACAAATTTTATCCCCTATATTATAATCGAAAACCGGGAATAAGTCAAGACAAACCGGGCGAATCGGGAAAAATTGTACGTTTGTACAAAACAAAGTCCTTGGAATTGTGAAATATTACACAGGTATGTGCTTGCAATCCGGGAAATTTTATGTTAAAATAAAAAGAAAAACATATCAAAATAAGGAGGTAGAACGTGAGTACCAACCGTATTGTGATTCCCGCCGGCTATTGCCAGGTGTTGGATCCGTATCAGACGCAACGAGCCATTGCCTATGTCAAGGCAACCTTTCAGGAGGAATTTGCCAACGCCCTGAATTTGAAACGTGTGTCCGCACCGCTGTTTGTCGCAGGGGATTCCGGATTGAATGACAATCTGAACGGCTACGAACGTCCTGTCACCTTTGACATCCCCGCCATCGGCAGGGAAGGGCAGGTGGTGCATTCCCTTGCCAAATGGAAGCGCCTTGCTCTAAAACGGTATGGGTTCGGCGTCGGGTACGGTCTGTACACCGACATGAATGCGATTCGCCGGGATGAGGTGCTGGATAATCTGCACTCCGTTTATGTGGATCAGTGGGACTGGGAAAAGGTCATCACGCCCGAGGTGCGTAATCTGCAGTACCTGTACAATACCGTGCGTTGTATTGTCAATGCGATCTGCAATACCAATGACCGCCTGCAGGTCAACTTCCCGCAACTGACCTGCGTCCTCTCAAGGGATGTTACTTTTATTACCACGCAGGAACTGGAGGATCTCTATCCCGACCAGACCCCGTCAGAGCGCGAAAACACCTTCCTGCGCGCGCATAAAACCGCCTTTCTTGCGCAGATCGGCGGAAAGCTGAAATCCGGCAAACCGCATGACGGACGAGCGCCTGACTACGACGACTGGCAGTTGAACGGCGATTTGTTTTTCTGGGATGACGTGCTCGGGCGGGCAATCGAGATTTCCTCTATGGGAATCCGCGTGGACAGTGAATCCCTTGACCGCCAGCTCACGCTTGCCGGCTGTGACGACCGCAGAGAACTGCCCTTCCATCGGATGCTTCTGAACGGTGAGCTGCCTTTGACGATCGGCGGCGGTATCGGACAGTCGCGCCTCTGCATGCTGATGATGGGCTGCGCGCATATCGGCGAGGTGCAGTCCAGCCTGTGGGATGAACAAACCGTCAGCGCATGTGCCGATGCCGGCATCCGGCTGTTGTAATCTTCCGAAAATATCTTCCGAAATAAAAAGCGCCGCTTCCTTTGCACCCTGCGGATTTTTGGCAGAGTGAAAAGGGAGCCGGCGCTTTTGTCCGTATCGCTGAATCGGGCTGCCGCAGAGACCGGTGCAATCCCTGACCCTGCGGACAGCCCTGAACGCTTATTTGTATGCTTCCATGCGCAGCACCGCGTTGCGGAAGCGCTCATGCGTGCGGATGGGCGCCCAGATCCGGCTGCCGAAGTTGCCCTGCAGCAGGCGTGCGCACTTGGAAATATCGGTGGATTCACCCTCTCCGCCGCGCTGATAGGTGACGGTGTTGATCAACACGGATTCATAGGTGGCTTCCTCCGGGCGTGAGTCATAAGCAATGGCGTGATCCGCCATTTTCTCGACGCAATCCAGGGCGCGATCCCGGTCGCCCTGCATCAGATACAGCATCGCAAGCTGACGGTAGGAGTTGGCAAGCCGGTCGTGGTAGTACAGCAGATTTTTTTCGCCGAAAATAATGCCGAATAACTGTACCCCACGCCACAGAATCTCAATCTTCTGCTCCAGAGAGTAGTGATCGCCGGAAATATCCGGTACGCATGCCAGATTGTACAGGTGCCACCAGATATTGTCCGCAAACAGAATCAGGTTTCTCTGTGCCTGCGCAAACGCGGTTTCGCCGGTTAGGACGGTCGCCTTAATGATTTCACTGCAGTAAGACATTGCATGCAACTGATCCGCAATCTCCAGTGCGCTCTTTTCGTCCCGAAGCTGGTGCGAATAAATGTCACACAGCGTCTTTTTGGTTTCATCCCGCAAAGCATCGTCGGTGCAGTCGTCCAAAATATGGTGGCAGAGCGTTACCGCTTCCTGCAAATCCGCCTTTTTGGGACGTCCGTTGGCATTGAGCGCGGACAATACGCCTGCCAGCTCCAATTGCAGCACATAAGAGGAGGGAATTTCGGCAATTGCCTCCCGTAGCAGCGTCAGAGCCTCCGGCAACCGGTCGTGCTCTTCCAGCCAAGCGGCCTTTTCCATATAATCCGCCACGCGCTGTTCCTTTTGTGCCCCGTCGTAGCAGAGCAGCTCGTCCATGGTCACGCTGAAAAAGTCCGCAATGCGCGGCAGATATTCAATATCCGGATAGCAGGTTTCGGATTCCCAACGGGAAACCGCCTGCGGTGTTACCCCGAGGTGTACTGCGAGGTCATCCTGCGTGACATCGTTTTTCTTACGCAAAAGCCTTATTTTTTTTCCAACTTTAACATTCATCATAACACCGTTTTCCTCCGTATCTCTGAATCTCTGGAAAATCATAGGAAAAGCGTCGCCGGAGCGCGGAGAACGGGGCGCAACCGGTCGAATTTTTGCCTGTTTTGTATTATACATTATTCTACGGAAAAAGTCAATAGGAAATTGATATTTTGTCTTTTCGGTTAATATGTCTGCGCTTCTTTTTCTGTCGAAAAATGACGATAAAACAGATAATCATTCCATAAAAAGAAATATCGTCAAAAAATCGAAGCAGAATCTTGTAGGAATTTGTTGATTATTTTGTAAAAAAGACTTTACTTTTCCCGAAGGATATGGTACAATGAAAAAAGAATTAGAGTTCTACGTTCGGGAGGTACGGAAAATGGAAGAGAGGACAGAGGGGACGGAGAATATCGAGATCCTGTGCCGTGCATTTCTCACATTGAGCACAATAGCGGAATGTAAGGAATTCCTGACAGATCTTTGCACCGCATCCGAGCTGAAAGAGATGTCCCGCCGCCTGACTGCGGCAAAAATGCTGCGCGATAACCGCGTCTATACGGATATTGCGTCGGCAACCGGATTGAGCACCGCAACCATCAGCCGCGTAAACCGCTGCCTGAAGTTCGGTAACGGATATTTGCATGTGCTGGATGCCATGGATCGGATGGGGAAGCGCCGTGAGTTCTGATATGCGTGCGGAGGATCGGTACGAGTACGACGGTTATGGGGCTGTGGCGCCGGTGTATGACCGACTGAATGCCGAAATTGATTATACCGCATGGGCGGCGTTTGCCGAACGGTGCATGGAGAAGTTCTGCCGGAAGCGCCCTGCGCTTGTGCTTGACCTTGCCTGCGGAACCGGCAGGATGACCATTGCCATGGCGGAGCGTGGCTACGATATGATCGGTGTGGACGGCTCCGCGGATATGCTTGCCGTGGCGTATGACCGTGCTGCGGCTGCCGGCAGGCAGATTTTGTTTCTGCAGCAGGATATGCGTTCCTTTGAACTGTACGGGACGGTCGGCGCCGTGCTTTGCTGCCTGGACAGTCTCAACTATCTGACCGGCGACGGGGAATTGGCGCTCTGCTTTTCTTTGGTGCATAATTACCTGGAGCCGGACGGACTGTTTTTCTTTGATGTCAATACCCCGCATAAGTTTGCATGTGTATACGGCGATGAGGCGTATATTCTGGAGGACGAGGAAGGCGGGACATTTTGCGGTTGGCAGAACCGCTACGATCCGGAAAGCGGTCTGTGCGAGTTTGCACTGTCCGTGTTTACGGAGAATAAAAACGGCACCTATACCCGCCGGGATGAGGTACAGACCGAACGCTGCTATACAATGGAGCAGATTACCGCCTCCCTGCAGGCGGCAGGTATGGAGCTTTTGGGTGTTTACGGCGATTTTGCCTTTACGCCTGCCGATGCCGCACAGGACCGTTGGTATTTTTGCGCACGCGCAATCAAATAAGATGCGGCGTATCGAATAGGGGGAAATAATGAAACCATCTGCAATTTTACGCGCCATGACAAAGGACGGCAGTGCGCGCATTCATGTGATCAACTCCACGGCAATCGTGCAGGAGGCAATTGCGCACCATACGCTGACGCCGACCGCCGGTGCGACCCTGGGACGGCTTTTGACCATTACTTCCATTATGGGATGTATGCTTGGGGAAGAGGAGGACAGCATTACCGTGATGCTGAACGGCGACGGCCCCGCGGGGAGAGTGCTCGCGGCGTCGGACTATTTGGGAAATGTACGCGGCTATATACAGAACCCGGCGGTCGATCTGCCGCTGAAGGCGAACGGAAAGCTGGATGTCGGCGGTGCGGTCGGCAATGGGGTTCTGCACATTCTGCGGGATACCGGCGCGGAAGAACCGTATAACGGCGCCATCGCATTGGTCAGCGGGGAAATTGCGGAGGACATTGCCGCTTACTATGCCGAGAGCGAACAGATCCCGACGGTCTGCGCCCTGGGCGTTCTGATTGATGTGGACAGCTCCTGCCGTGCCGCGGGCGGCGTGCTGGTACAGCTGTTGCCCTTCGCGGATACGTCGGTGATTGATCGGTTGGAAAAGAATGTGGAAGCGCTCAGCGCCATTTCCTCCCTGATTGACGGCGGGGCAGACAACCGGGAGCTGCTTTCCATCGTTTGCAAAGACATTCCGTATGATATTTTTGACGAGCTGCCCGTTGCGTACCGCTGTACCTGTTCGCGGGAGCGGACCGGACGCGCGCTTCTGTCCCTGGGGCGCAAAGAGGTGCGGAAAATGCTGGCGGAACAGCTGGCTGAAGGGAAGCCGGATGCATTGGAAGTCGTCTGCCATTTCTGCGGTCAGAAATATCTGTTCTCGCATGAGGACCTGCGGGAAATGTTTGATCGCCGGGAGCGGGAGAGCGCCGGGGAGCAGTCATAAATGCACGGGAGCAATGCCGGGTGGTGTTGCTCCCGCATCTTGTCTGCCGTAGAATCGGGTTGGCGAAAAAAGTAAAAAAAATTGCAAAAAACCTCTTGACAAATCAAAACGCGTATGCTATAATAACACACGTTGCGGGACAGAGTTCCGGACTGCATTGATTTTCTGCTGATCAGAGGTATTGATTGATCAAAATTTTCCTGAAAAAATCTTGGAAGAATTTGAAAAAAGGTATTGACAAATGCGATTCCCTGTGGTATAATTTGAAAGTCGTCGCAACCAGAACGACGGTCAAATGGGAGCATAGCTCAGCTGGGAGAGCATCTGCCTTACAAGCAGAGGGTCATAGGTTCGAGTCCTATTGTTCCCACCAACGGATGATACTCGGTGTCATCTGTGTATATGATGGTGTGGCCTGGTAGCTCAGCTGGTTAGAGCGCTAGCCTGTCACGCTAGAGGTCGTGGGTTCGAACCCCATCCGGGTCGCCATCATAACATACAGCAGTCCCATGCTGTTATGCCTCTGTAGCTCAGTTGGTAGAGCAGGGGACTGAAAATCCCCGTGTCGTTGGTTCGATTCCGACCGGAGGCACTTTGAATATGCGGATTTAGCTCATTTGGTAGAGCGCCACCTTGCCAAGGTGGAGGTGGCGGGTTCGAGCCCCGTAATCCGCTCCATTACCGACAGGTATTGCCTGTCGGCTTTTTCTTTGTAAGTTGGGGTATTCCCACAGATAGGCAAAAACGGGGTCTTTGGGCTCTATGTCAATAGTTGGGGTAGAAAAAACCTGACGGAATCGTAAGGGGCCATTGAAGAGAAGCGGTGATTCTTCTCCTGATTCTGACAGTCAAGGTCTTTGAATTTCTGACACAGACCGCTTACCAAAAGGCAAGGATAGACGCAATAACCTTTATACAGACCATTGCCGAATCTGTATCACAAATTTTTCAAAATCGGCTTAACCGTTTTATCTTTCCAACGACTATATGTGTGAAGGCGCCTGAAAACGGGAATGGAGGGGGAAATGGATCGTATAAAACTTGATAAACTGATAACGGAAAACATGAAGTCGATATTCGGATTTGCATTGACAAGGCTTGGAAATGTCAATGAAGCCGAATACCTCGCAAGTGATATTCTTTACGGGGTAATCAGATCGGCACCGAATCTCAAGGATGAGGAACGTTTTTACGGCTTTATGTGGAAGGTGGCGGAGAATGTTTATGTCGATTATCTGCGCAAAAAATCGAGGAATGCAAGGCATACAGCAGAGCTTGATGATCGCGTTGCCGATGAATCCGAGTCTGCTTTGGACCAAATTATAAGGGCAGAAGAAATAAATCTTCTTCGTCGTGCGCTTTCCTTGCTGTCAAGAGAATACCGTGATGCTACCGTTTTATACTACATGGAGAACCTTTCCTGCTCCGAAATTGCCGAAAAATTACAGACAAGCACGGAAATGATAAAGTATTATCTGTTCCGTGCGAGAAAAATGATCAGAGAGGGCATGAATATGGAAAGACTTTACGGAGAAAAAAGCTATCGTCCCAATATCTTTGAGATTGATTTTTGGGGCACAAAAGCGGGAGATGATTTTGAATACCGTGATTTTGAAAGAAGAAAAATAAAAGGGAATATTTTGCTTGCGGCATATTATAGTCCGGTAACCATCCAGGAAATCAGTATAGAACTTGGGGTTGCACTCCCTTATCTTGAGGACGAAATCAAATTGCTTGTTGACCGTCAGTATCTTGTTTGCAGTGGCGGCAAGTATTTAGCCAATATTCCGATTTTCACACTTGATTGCACGAAAGCGATTGACGGGAAACTGAAAGAACATATCAGGGAAAGCGCGCAAAAGCTTGCGACGGTGACGGATGATTTTGATGCCCGCTTCGGAAACAGATTTGCAGATGCCAATCTTGCACGTTGGCAAAAAATTCTCCTGTGCCTGCATTTTTCGTTGGTGGATACCGAAAACGATTTTGTGCAGAAATGTGGCGAATTACCCCAGGATGGTCCGTATTCACTTGTGAACGGTGGAGGCGGACGGGGGATCGTGTGGGGGAGAAGTATCGAAAATGCAGTCGGGGATAGAATGCCGGAAGGAATCCAGGGTATTTATAACGGCTGCCCTTCAAGCGATCATCGCGGAAGCGTTATCGCTATGAATTTCAGGCAAACACTGAATGCGCAGGACTTTGGGGAAAAAATGACCGATCCCCTTGTTTGCACAGCGGTCGGCTGTTTTGCATATTTGCCGGATCACTGGAAAAAGACGCTTGAGGATCTTCACTATTACCAAGGTAGCAAAGCAAATTTTGCGGTATGGTCTTACAGAGAATACGAGGAGCTTCGGCAGATGTTGAGTGAATGTATCTCTATTGTTTCTGATCTGAACAGAAAGACGGCAGAGCTTGCCGCAAATATCACTGCGGATCTTGCCCCTTCGCATATCCGTAAAAACGTAGAATATGTCGGAGCATTTGTCTACCGTTTCCACGCGGCAGATAAACTGGTTGAACGGCTGTATGAAACAGACTGGATTAAAGCTGTCGGAGATGCCGAAAAGCCTGCAATTTGCTGCGTTGTAAACTGAATCCCCCAGCCGAGAGCATTGCCTGTGTTCTCGGCTGGTTTTTCATCTACGGCAGATTGGGGACTTGCCGGGCGGAATAAAAAATCTGCAAATTTTGCCTTTGGTACTTGACAAACTGTTCTTTTCGATGTATAATCCATATTATGTATAATTCAAATTATATATGGAGACACACTTATGCCCGCAAAAGTAAAAGCTACAAAAGAAATGATCATTGACGCCGCCTTTGCGATTGCCCGTGAAACGGGGGCGGAAAATATCAATGCAAGGACGGTATCGGAGCGGCTGAATTGTTCCACGCAGCCGGTTATGTACCATTTTGCAACGATAGAGAAACTCAAAAGGGCGGTCTATGAGAAGGCTGACTGTTATCATTCGGAATATCTGATGAATCTGAAACGCCCCCAAAATGGCGTTATGCTGGGAATCGGTCTGAATTACATTCGCTTTGCGATTGAGGAACCGCACCTGTTCCGCTTTCTTTTTCAGTCGGATTTTTTCTGCGGAAGCACGTTGCTTGAACTGATCGATGCCGAAGAGCTTACCCCTGTCCTTTCGGCGATGCAGGGAGCGACAGGAATGGATCGGGAACAGACGAAAAAGGTTTTTCTGACCGTTTTTCTGTTCGCGCACGGGTATGCAAGCATCATTGCCAACAATGCGCTCAAATACGACGAGGCGCTGATCGGTGCCCAGCTGACACAGGCATACAGAGGCGCCATATTGGCGGCGCAGGAAGAAACGCCTGTTCCATAAACCTTGGATGGGAGATTTCGGAGATTTTTATGATGGAAACAGAAAGACTGATGCTCAGGAAATGGGAAGAAACAGATGCGGAGAGTCTGTTTTTGTATGCAAGCGATCCGTATGTCGGTCCGATCGCGGAATGGCAGCCGCACAAATCGGTAGAAGAAAGCCTTGATGTGATCCGCAATGTGCTTTGCGGTGCGGAATTCTATGCCATCTGTGAAAAAGGGAACGGAAAGGCAATCGGCGCGATTGAGCTGAGATTGAACGGGCACACCGATATGACCGAGCGTGACGATGAATGCGAGCTCGGTTATTGGATTGGCAAGCCGTTCTGGGGAAGAAGCTATATGCCGGAAGCCGCAAGAGCGGTCATTCGTCACGGCTTTGAGGACCTTGGCATGCAGACAATCTGGTGCGGGTATTACGACAATCAAAAATCCAAAAGAGTCCAGGAAAAGCTGGGATTTATGTACCATCACACCTGCCCGGATGTGCCTGTTCCTCTTTTGCACGAGGTGCGCGTCGGGCATACAAACGTTATGACAAGGGCGCATTGGAACAGCCTTTGCCGGGATGGCGCATTTTGTTCGGAAGGCAGGGGAGCGCTATGAACTATATCCGCATTACGAAAGAAAATATCGACAAAGAACACATCTGTTGCGCGATGTCCGGCAAGCAGGGTCTTGCCAAAAAGGAATGGATGAAGCAGCGTTTTGACGAGGGGCTTGTCTTCTGCCGCAGTGAGGAGCGCGGCAAGTGCTTCATCGAATATATCCCGGCAGAAAACGCATGGGTGCCCATTGAGGCGGACGGCTGGCTCTATATCAACTGCCTGTGGGTTTCCGGTTCCATGAAGGGACACGGATATGCAAACGACCTGCTTGCCGCGTGCATCCGGGACGCCACGGCACAGGGTAGGAATGGCGTTTGTATCCTGTGTGCCGAGGGACGGAAGCGGGAATTCCTCGCCGATCCGAAGTTTCTGACCTACAAGGGGTTCCGGGTCGCAGACAGCTCCGACTGCGGGATCAATCTGATGTATCTGCCCCTTGTGCCGGATGCCGCGCCGCCGACATTCAAGGCGTGCGCCAAGCACCCGCAGGCGGACGGGGAGGGCTTTGTCCTCTATTACACCGACCAGTGCCCGTACACCTGCTATTGGGTGCCGCGGGTGCAAGAGACGGCGCGGGAACACGGCATTCCGTTTCGCGCCATCCATATCACCGACAAAGAAACCGCGCAGAACGTCCCCACGCCGGTCACGACCTATGCCTTATTCCGGAGCGGCAGATTCCTGACACAGAGCATTCAGTCGGACAAAAAGTTTCTTTCGCTGGCAGAATCAGAGGCTCGCCCTCGGAGATCGGAAAAGAGAAAACAAAATGAAAAAGTTATATGAGAAAAACGAACTGACCTTCGCCATCGTATGGATTGTGATTTATTGCCTTCTGCAATCCCTCGCAAATCCGTTGAATAACGTCATAGGCATTGCATACGCCGCAAGCGCCGTTTTCTGCGTCCTGCAGACCGTTGTTCTTTTTGCCTTCATCCGGAAAAACGGCTTGCAGAAGCGGTACGGACTCTGCAAATCCTCCGTTCCCGCGTGGCGGTTCCTTTACTATGTGCCGCTGTTGATTCTGGTGTCCGGAAACCTATGGAACGGTGTTGCCCTCCGGTACACACCGGCGGAAACGGTCTGCCGCATCGTGTGTATGCTTTGCGTCGGGTTTTTGGAGGAAGTGATCTTCCGCGGGTTCCTGTTTGCCGCCATCGCAAAGAACAATGTCAAATCTGCCGTCGTAATTTCCAGTGTGACCTTCGGCGTCGGGCATATCATCAATTTGTTCAACGGCAGCGGCATGGACCTGATCAATAATCTGTGCCAGATCGTTTTTGCGATTGCGGTCGGCTTTCTGCTGGTCACGCTTTTTTACCGCGGCGGCAGTCTGCTCCCCTGTATCATCGTCCATTCCGCCATCAATACGCTCGGCACGTTTGCAAATGACGCGGATCTGACCACGGAAATGCACCTGCTTCATCTCGCGATTCTGATCGCTGTCACAGTTGCCTATACCCTGATACTGACAAAGACGCTCCCGAAGAGAGCAGAGAAAGTGTGACCTCCCCGGTGGGGGGTACACCTGCGCAGAGGGATGAAGTGCGCGTTAAAACAGAAAAATATCGCAAATGCACAAAGCCGTATTCTGCATTCCTGCCTTTGTGTCAATGATTTTCGTAGCATGAATTTTCCGGTTTGCTCTTGAAAAACGATTTTTTGTATGTTATAATATGACCGGATAAACGATTCCGGTCATTTCCATGCGAGCCGGCTTTTCAAAAAGCGTTTCGGTTAGCAAAGACTAACCAAAAGCCGTACAAAGGAGGAAACGGAACATGAATCCGCAGGAATGGAAACGGTACAGAAGGGATGCGCTCTTCGGCGCGCTCGGCGCACTGCTGATGCTTGTGGGCGACCTTTGTCTGAGTGTGATCCCGGCAAGTCCGGGTGACAGCGGACTGTTTGCGCGGGAAGCGTATCTGAACGGATCGTGGGAGCAGTGGCGGCTGCCCTTGTTGGTTG
>ULJH01027544.1_pt1 | contig 15032 bp, 6 predicted proteins | sample 1950781 | NCBI WGS metagenome assembly ULJH01 (sample SAMEA4835462, study PRJEB28245) | human gut metagenome | biome: gut microbiome; material: fecal sample | place: Denmark | collected 2008 | reverse complement strand
CAGCCCCGCCTTGTCATTATCGGCGCTGGTGAACGAGCCTTTGCGATGGCCGAAGAACTCGGAGGCGGCCAGTTCTTCCGGAAGGGAGCCGCAGTCCACCGTCACGTACGGTTTGTTCCTTCGGCGGCTCTGCTCGTGCAGCTCGCGGGCGATATGTTCCTTGCCTGTTCCGGATGCCCCGCGTATCAGCACGGAGATGTCCGAGGCGGCGACCAGCCCGATCTGCCGGTACATCTCCTGCGCCTTGTGGCTTTCCCCGCGATAGAACACGTTTCCGTCCCGCCTCGGACGGCTGAAGACCTTGCCGATGGCTTCCAGTAGCCTGTCCGGTTGTATGGGCTTGCAGAGATAGTTCACGGCGCCCAGCTGCATGGCTTCCACGGCGTTCTCCACCTGTCCGTAGTTCGTCATGATCAGGAACGGGACGGCAAGGCATTTCTCATGCGTCCAGCGCAGCAGCTCCGTGCTGTTCCCGTCCGGCAGGCGCAGGTCGGCAAGGACGAGGTCGAACTCCTCCGACATGAGGGATTTCCTTGCCGGGGCCAGTGCCGTCACGTGGCGGCATTCCATTCCCTGCTTCTTCAGCCAGTTGCCGATGCTCCGGCCGAAGACCACGTCGTCCTCTATGACCAGTATCTTTTTCATTGTTCCTCCTTTCTCATGTTAATGGCATAACGGAGCAGCCTGTTCGCCGCCCGTTCTATCTCCCGTATCCCGGCAAGGTCCTCCGCTGTCCACGAGCCGGGAGCCGTGGTGGTGATCCGTCTTAGCTCCTCTATCGGAAAGTCCAGACGGAGGGTGTCCCAGAGCGGCAGGTTCTTGTGGAGGATGTCGCGGACGGTTTCCCTGTCGCCCTTTTCCAGTGCCTCATGTAGCAGGGAGAGGTCTTTCCGGCCCTCGGTGATGAACACCTCCAGCATCTCCCGCCTGTTGTCCTCACCGGTGAGGATCAGTGAGAAGTCCGGCTTCCAATCCCCGTTCCCCTTCTTCCCGGTAACCCGCGTCACGCCTTCTGCCAGGCTTTCCATGGTGAAAGGCTTGCGGATGCAGCCGGCAAAGCCGCGCGCGAGGTATTCCCGCTCGTCATCCATGCGGGCGGTAAGGGCTATCACGGGGATGGCCCTCGCCTGCGGGATATTGGAGCGGCGCAGCAGTTCCAGCACGGCGAAACCGTCCATGTCCGGCATCTGGATATCCATCAGGAGCACGTCGTACTCGTTTTCCCTCAGTCTGGAAATGAGCTCGCTGCTGTCCTGGCAGTAGTCGCACGCGGCACGGTGGCGGCGCAGCATCTCCCTTACGATGCCGAGTTGTCGGAGATCGTCATCCAGCAGAAGGACGCGCGTCCCTTCCATACGAAGGCCGGAGGAAAGTTTCTCCGTTTCCAAGGGGGATTTCCCGTCGGCCAGCGGCAGGGGAAGCAGGACGATGAAGTCGCTGCCTTTTCCCTTCCGGCTTTCCACGCGGATGGAGCCGCCCATCTGGGAGAGCAGCCTGGAGCAGATGGCAAGGCCGAGACCGAAACCGGATACGTCACGGGCGTTCTCCAGCCGCTCGAAAGCGGTGAATATCCTCTCCGCGTCTGTCCCGTCCATGCCGGTTCCCGTATCCCGGACGGACAAGCGCAGCTCGCCGTTCCTGTACTCCGCTTCCATCCGGACGCTTCCCTCCTTAGTGAACTTCACGGCATTCGAGAGCAGGTTGTTCACGATCTGCTGGAGGTGCCCTTTATCGCCGCAGACCACCACGTCCGTGCCGGAGAAACAGGTGGAGAGGCGCAGGCTTTTCCTCTGCGCGAGCGGGGCGTAGTTGTCCACCGTTTCCTTGAACAAGGATTCCAGGTGGAAGATACGCTCGTATGACTGCGTCTGTCCCGTGTCCAGCAGGTAGAAGTCCATCAGGGTATTCACAAGGGAGAGCATGTATTCCGAGGCGTGCCGGATGTTCTCCACATACTTTGCCTTGCGCCGCCCGTCCTTCTCGCCCGGCAGCAGGTCGGCGGAGCCGCTTATCGTGGCCAGCGGGGAACGCAGGTCGTGGGCGATGGCAAGCATCATGTCCTTCTTGGATTGCAGGAGCTGCCGGTTGGTCTCGTCGGAGATTTCCAGTTCCTTCTGGTAGCGGTATTTGCGTTTCAGGTCCCGGTGTATGATAAAATACAGGACAATGGCGAGCAGCGAGATGGAAATGGCCAGGACGGATACCGTATGGAACGACCGGTCGCTCTCCAGCACGAACCGGCGGTAGCGTTCTTCTATCCGGAAGGTCGTTTCCGACTCCAGTTCCTGGACGATGCCGCGCAGCCGCCCGTTCAGCCGGGTATTGTTCTCATACAGCAGGTCCATCTGGAGCAACAGGCGCTCTTCCTCGGCCTTCTGGATATCCGTCACCTCCCGGCTTAGGGAACGGAGCATGCCGGTGGCCGACGCGCCTTGTCTCTCTTGTCTCTTTTCACCGGATCTTTTTTCCGTCTTTTCCCGCTGCTCCAGATAGGCCGATTTCTTTTCTTTCCGCTTGAAGAGCCTGGACCATAGGCTGGCCGGGGCCGGTTTCCGGACGGTATCCGCGGATGCGGCAGGCGGGGCGGCGGTCTGCCGGACATGGGAGACGATGACCGGAATTTTCCGGCTGACGATTTCGCCGACCCTCTGCAGGTGGTCGAATGTCTGCGTGACGCTGTCCAGCAGTTGCTCTTTTTGTTCAAGGAGCAGGCAGAGCGAGTCGATGCGGGCTTGTCCGGAGGAGGAACGGATATGCGATCCCAGTTCCTGGAGGGTACGGCAGACCTCCGTGCGTTTGTCCCGGTAGCCTGCCAGGTCTTCCTCGTCCCAGACGCTGACGGTCTCTGCCCGGGTGGCAAGTTCCAGCAGTCCGGCATAGGTTTGTTCTGCCAGGTTGCGGGCATGGAGCAGTTCGGCCTCGTCCGTTTGCAGGCGGCTGCGTTTCTGCTGTTCACCCCGCAAGAGGAAGACGGTGAACGCGAGCAAGGCGATCAGCACGAGGTAGCCGGTGAATATTTTGACTCTTAACCACATATAATCTTACATTTTCAATGTTTCTTTCTGCAGGGCTTCCTTTAGTATCCGCTTGTCCAGCGTTTCCTGTCCCGCCATGAGCAGTTGCAGGGCGCAACGGCGTACCACGTTGGTGATGGAGCCGCCGGAAAGTTCTGTCCCGGCGGCCAAGGCCATGACTTCTTCCGCGTCATCGCCGAGCCACTCTTTCGGAAGCATGCCGTGCCAGAGGGCGGCACGCAGTTCCTCGCCCGGCATCGGGAAGTAGATGACGGACTGGAAGCGGCGGGAAAAGGCTTCGTCGATGTTGGATTTCAGGTTGGTGGCAAGGATGACCGTGCCGGGGAAATCCTCGATGCGCTGAAGCAGGTAGGCTACTTCCTGGTTGGCATGGCGGTCATTGGAGGTGTTGGTCGAGGTGCGCTTGCCGAAAAGGGCGTCTGCCTCGTCAAAGAACAGGATCCAGTTCCGGTTCTCCGCCAGGTCGAAGACTTTGGCAAGGTTCTTTTCCGTCTCGCCGATATACTTCGACACAATCATCGACAGGTCCACCCGATAGACATCCATGCCGTTTTTCTTGCCGAGCAAAGTGGCGGCAAGTGTCTTTCCTGTTCCCGGAGGACCGTAGAACAGGGCACGGTAGCCCGCCTTGAGAATCCGTTTCAACCCCCAGTCTTCCATAATGGTATGCTGGTGCCTGATCCACGTGTTGATTTCTTCAAGGGCCTCTGATGTGTCATAATCCAAAACCATGTCTTTCCACTCCAACGGGGTGGTGATAAGTTTGGCGGGGAAGCCGATGTTGTAGTCCGGTTTATAATCCCTGTCAAGCAGTACGTGGCTCAGGAACTCGTCCGAAGCGCGGAACTGTCCGCTCAGCAGCGGTTCACCTTCACCCGCGCCCTCTAACCGCAGGATATTCCGCATATAGAACCAGTGGTCTTTCTGAAACATGCGGATAACGGCCTTCTTCTTCTCCATGTCCTCCCCGGCAAGGATGAACGAGGCGGTCTCGCCCGTAGGCAGGAAGCCGCTGTGCGACAGTCCTTTCCAGCCGCCGAACTCGGTGTACTGACGGTCGAAGTCCTTGTTCTGCACGAAGAAGATATCCAATCCCTGCGGACAGGTATGAGGCATCAGGGCCAGCATGATGACCACCCGTTCTCCGAATGTGATTTCCTGCTGCCCGGTCATGCTTTCCATCCAGCCGTCATCAGGAGGCGTGATTTCCTCGATAGAGGAGTATTCGCACCCTTGCCGGAAATAAAGCTGGATGGCCACGGTCAGGACTCTGCCGAACCAGTCGATATGCGCTGTCATCATAGACGTTCTCTACAAAGGTCAGTAACTGTTTGCCTTCGCACCCATCACGTCGGCTTCGTGTTCCAGTGCCGGATTGTCATTTACGGGTAGTCCGCCCACTTCCGTTGTCGGCTCGACACGACCGGCCATCTGCTGCGCCACGTGCCATGCCTCGTGCGGCAGGTGCTGTTCCTGGCCGGGGGCGACATGGATGTCCGTACCCTGCGTGTATGCCAATGCCTGCACGGTAGCCGGCTTGTCCGAGTTGTAATGTACCCACACGTCGTCCATCGCAAAGCCGGACAAGTCTTCGATGCCCGCTTTCAGGTTGTCGGGCATACCCGTCTCATTTTTCTTCTGTACCGGCTGTTCGAATTTGCCCTGAAGGGCTTCTTCATCATCTTCCTCACGCTGTACAGTATTCTCGAATTTTCCTTGCAACGTTTCGTCTTCTTCGTCACCGAGCCGTTGCAGAGGTTGTGCAAATTTCCCCTGTAACGCTTCCTCTTCGTCTTCTTGACGCTGTACAGGTTCTGCTACAGCCTGTAATATCCCATGCGGACGGTTGTCCGCAAACTCCAAAGCACCTTCACCGCTGCGCTTTTGCTGGATGGTGCGTGCCACCTTGTTCTGATACGTCCTTTCAGTTTCCATGATGATATATTTTTTAATCGTTATATTATTCAAAATCAAATCCTTCCTTATCACGCCAGATGACGCTTATTTTCTTTTTCAGCCACGGCAGCCGTATCTGGCGGTACAACCACGGCAGGGAGTCCAGCAGGATGTCATACGCACGTTTTTCGACGTACAGCAACCATTTGTCCTCGCGCTGTTCCAGTCTGCCGGGACGCTCGATGAAGCTGTGCTGAAACCCTTTTACCGAAATGTTCTTCAGCTTCTCCCAGTTCGCCTTCACCCCGGCAAGCATCGACTCCACGGTCTGTATCTCGTTCTCTATCAACTTCAATGTCTTCGGCAGCGGCACATGAAACGGACATCCTGTCAGAATGCGGTTGAATGCCAGCTCATGCTCTTCGTACTCCCGTGCCTCGTCCGTCGCCAAGCGTTGCAGGATGAATATCGCCCGGATACGGGCTTCCGTATCTTTCAGGTCTTTTCTTCCGTCGTCCGTTTCTGCAAGCAGGCCGAGCATATCCAACAGGCGCGGGAACCATATCGCCAGCAGGCAAAGGCCTGCATTCGGGATTTCAATATATTCCGGTTGCACGGCTTCTTCCAAAGCCTGTCCGGTGTCAGCGATGTGCAGTTCCGTTTCCACAGTCCCCACAATGGCCTCCAATGCGGACTGCCGTTCATCGGGCTGTGATGTATTATCAGTTTCCTCATGCTCCGGTCGGCTGCCATCAGCTACAGTTACGGGTAGTCCTGATTTGGTGTCCGGAATCCTGTCTTTCCATACGGATGAAGCCAAAGTTTCTATATATTCCCTGACAACCGGTGAAGCGTTTCCGTAATAGATGCGGTCTGCCGGGTAACAGGCAATAAACCGTACCAGTCCCTCGGACAATGCCGGTTCGGCTAATCCGTATTTTCTTGCTATGACGTCAGTTGTCCGGCGTAATGTTTCAGCTAAAGAGAACGACACTCCGGCAATCATTTCCATCCATGTTTCCGTATTGAGCCATTTAGTCCACTGCCCAAAGGGAATGTCGTTTCTCCCCGGATTATCAGTGGTGGAATACCGCACGAATTTCCAAAGCAGTTCCGGTTGCCAACGGGCATAATGCCGTAGCATCAGCGACTTTGCAGTATCGCTGACTGAAGGGGACAACAGCCACGTAATCCACTCATCGAATACACTTTCTTCCTGACCGGATATAGAGTCTTCCAATGGCAGGACATTGTTCGTCAAGCCGGATGCCGTACCGGTTCCCGTATCTGCCGTACCCGTTTGCAATGTGATTGTATTTATTGCCAGCCTTTCAACCCTTTCCCACTGCTCCTTGTCAGCATCCGTATAATCCTTATTCCCGGCCAAAACATAATGAAGATGGAGCAGGAATAGAGAGATGATCTCCTCTGTATCCATACTGTCCGGCTCCGGCTGTTCCGTAATCAAAAGGAGGATAGACTTTGTTACGGACAGTTCCCATTCCTCGCTGCCGCCTGCAAACAGCCCGTTTTCAGTAAATGCGGAATATACCACACCGACAGTTCGGCTCAATATACCGGACAGAGTAGGGATTGCCTGCTCGATAAGTCCCGATACTGCATCCTTGCCGATGATTTCAGCCCATAGTGTGACCATGCTTTCATCCGAAACGATAGTATCCCGAAGTAACCGTATGGCCTCTTTGGGAGAATCCTCCATATAACGATGGAGCACTTCCCGTTTTTGCCATGAAGTGAATGCCTGGTTTTGCAACCAGTGGGTCACACCGGAGGCTTCGTTCAGATGCTGTTCAAATGCGGTTAGAACCTCGTTCCATGCAAGGTTGCTTTCGGTCGGCATGTCCGGGTTGTCATCTGCCGAAGCAAAGCTTCCGGAATCGATACATTGCCTTACCCGAACCAACAAGGACCATAACGCATTGTTTCTGTTATCGGAGAGGAAGCCTCCCGTATCGAAACTACGGGTTGTTTTATTGACCGGGAACTCGGTATAAGGAATAGGCAATGACTGTCCGATCAGTGATTCGACAACCGCCTTTATCCTGCTTCTGTCATTGCCGGCGATGGCAGCGAACAAACGGATAGCGGTATCCACATTACCGCTTGCCGATGCAGGGGAGATGCTGTCATTCCATGAAGCAAGTGAAAGAAGCAATGATTTCCAAACTGCTCTTGCAGATCCGGAAACGATTCCTGCGATTGTTGCCATATGCCCGGCCAAGACTCCAACAAGCTGTATGGCAGTCGTTCCAACGCTTTGACCGCTTGTGCTATATGCCTGTACGGCCAACCGCATGGCGATATGCCTTAATATGGATGTATCAAGCAAACCGATAACCGTGTCCAGCAGCTTTTCCGATTGCAATGCCGCAATCAGCTCGCTTTCCCTGTTGCGATAGGCATCGAACCGTTGCAGTACAAGCATCTTTCTGACACTTTCCGGACTCCTGTTGTCTGAAAGAATGACTTTCAAAGATACGATTTCCAGAGCCTCCGTAGTGTTCTTATTCAGGTGTTTTTCCCGATGTATGTTTTTCCATGTATCATGGGCAGGAGCAAAAACAGGAGAAACAGATTCCAGGAACTCCCTTATAGGCCCCGGTAGGTTCGTGTTTTCCTCTGAGACGGATTCCGACATACTGATATCCTCTATTGTCTTGAACCCGGCAACATTGGCATCCGGAATCTCCTGCCCGGTTATTTCCTTATACAGCAAAGCGGCCAGCCGTAGCATCTGCACGGAAGCGGAATCCGATGCGGAGAAGATACCGGTTGAAATTCCCCGGAACACGGCGGTATTCAAAGCCTCCGTCAGTTTGCCTTTGCCGATGCCTTGAAGCCAGGAAACGGATGGGGATACCTTGCCGAATGTTTCAAGTAGGGCGGAAACCACCTCGGCAAGTTGCAGCGAGACATATCCGGCAAGCAGCAGCAAGATCGGCCTGTCGGTCAGGGATGCCGACAATGAAAAATGCCACCTGTCCGACCGGCTTTTCAACCATTGTATCAGCAACTCCGGCTTTTCCTGTGCCAGCCGTAACAGTGCTGCTCGTTTTATATGGTCCGGCTGCCCCATATCTTCTACCCATTGTAGGAAAGAACCTGCATTTTCTGCGATAGCTATAGCCACTCCTGTATCCGGCAATGACGTATCCGTCTTTTCATCGGACGGTTGTCTGCCGGTATGCCCTGTTACAATCTGTTCCGTTCCGAGCAGTGAGAGTTGCAGAAGCATGTAATAAAGTTCCCACGCATAGCTGTCGCCGGTGGCAGGCGAACTGTCCGAATTCAGCCTTTGGTTGCGGTAAATGATACCCAGCACCGTCTGATGATGGTCTGCTCCGAAAACTTCCATAAGGAACCGTACCGTCAGCTCCGCTTTGGAAAGGTACGCCTGCCGCTCCCTCTTATGGATAAAGGACAGCAGCCTGCGGTTCAGGTGCAGCCGGAAATGCGGCTTGTCGCCGAACATCGGCACGCCGTTGAACGGGTAGTATTTGAGCAGCCAGCCGTAGAGCCTGTACCAGTAGTCAGGCACGCCGATTTCGGCACGCTCCTCCGTCTCGGCGGCCATGATGCGCCTGACATGGGGATTCTCTATCAAGCCCGCCATGTCTTCCAGACTGCCGGTCTCTTTTGTCTCATGGATAAAACGGATGACAGCCTGCGGCGAATGCTCCAAGACAGCGGACAGATACCGCTGTTTCTCATACCGGCTGAGAACCGCTGAGGCAAGCCATACGGCAAAGGGTATCGCCTCCGGCAGTCGTTCCGCACCTGTTTGCAGGAACAGCCTGTCCATGACATACGGCTTGGACGCAAGCAGCGACAGCAACCGACCCGTATGTTCCGCATCCTTGAACTGCTGCAACTCCTCATACAAGTGGAACTCCGGTGCATCCCATTCCGGCAGGCAGAAGCCGTATTCCAAATAATGTAGCAGGTTTTCAAAACGTTTCTCACGGGCATACGGGAAAGGATTGCCCGTTATCGGGTCTGTTTCGGTATTTATGTCCGATTCCGTAATTTGCGGTACACCTGTTTCATTCAGTTTATGGGCAAAGCTGCGCTCCAAAGCCTCACGCAACCGCACAGGGAAGAGGTCGTAAAACTCTTCCTGCGGTATGCTTCCCAAATCCAGGTCCAGACGGTCTATTTCAATGTAGGTGTCTTGGGAATCGTACCGAGTGAAAAACTCATCCAATAGCTCAGTGACACTCTCGCGGCAGAACCTGTCCCAGTCCGCATAAAGCCTACGTGTAAAACCTTCGTCCTGCATGAGGAAATCGAGCGATATGTTGTCTATCAACGTCATATTCTTTCTGTCCGTCCCGTCAGTTCCGAAACCATCGCATCCTGGCATTGCCTCAGTTCCGCTTCCGGGGCATGTTCCGCCAATGCCGTGCGCCAGTCGCAATATGCCGCCTCGAAATACTGCATCTGCTGTACATTCAGGCGATGTATGTCATAGCGGATATGTGCCGGCAGGAGGCGGCAGATTATCCTATCAAGAGATTTCATGAAACGCTCCGAATGGAAGCGCGAAGTCCAGTCGGGCACCACGAACGATACATTGAAGGGCTCCTCCGTCAGGCCGGGATATTTTTCCGAATGGACGAAAAGGCTGTGTTCCAGCACATACACCGCCTCACATCTGCGGTTCAGTTCCAGCAGATAGCGGCGCAGCAGGTTGGCAAGCTCTGCCAGCCGTTCCTTCCGGTTGGAACGCCCTATATTGAGCCAGTTCTCTTCTTCCTCGTTGCGGAACACCAGCAGGTACTCCGACTCCCCGGCTGTAACTAAGCGGTAGTTGTGTATGCTGATGCCGCCGCGGAACAATCCCCCGCTGAGAAGGTTGGTATTGAATATCATCAGTTCGTGCCGCATCTGGTTGTAGGCGGCCAGTTTCTCGTCCTCGGTCATCGCCTGTTCCTTCAGCGGGATATTCTCCGTATGCTTTGAGGTCAGCATCCGCTCGTCCACCAGCATGGAGTTCATCCGCTCACGCATCCTTTTTCCCTCCTCCCTGTCACCCATCAGTATGAGGTTGTGGCCGGGAAGCACGTTGCCTACCGACAGGCTTTCGTCCATGTTCAGCCCGAAAAGCAGAGAAAGGTGCTTCTTGATGACCGGCAGGTTCTCCGCGTCGCGTTCCCCGTAGATGTCGCAGGCTCTTGAACGGCATTCGGTCAGTTCCGGCACATGGCGCAGGAACCTCGCACGCCGGGCGATCTCTTCCTCCTCCGTCGGGTCATACCACGCCACTCCCTCCACCTTTTCGGGACTGCTTTCCACATCATAAAGCCTGTCGAGGAAATCCATGTACCGGTTTTTCAGTGCGAATACATTCCTCTCCCCGGTTTCCCCGACGGCGTTTCCATCCTTGCCTATCCGCATGGTGCCACCCTCACCTGAAAGTATGGACAGCAAATCTTTTAATTGCCGTGCCTCCTCCAGACCACGTTCCATGATACGGTCGAACAGCCCTAAGTACGCCTCGAATGTTCCGGGTACGCCCTCGGGTGAGCGGGAGCGTTTCATTTCCGAGCGGTACATCTCCGGGAAGTCCCGGCTTACCGGCGTATGTTCCCACACGTCGCGGTACACGCCCGGTTTCAGCAGGCTGCGAGAAAATTCGCTCCGGTTGCCGTCCCCCTCCCGGTTTTTAGGCTGTCTGTCTTTCCTTGCAAAATAGAGGGATTGCAGTTCGGCATGGAAGCGTTCCATGTTTACGGTCAGTTCGGTGCCGTTCGAGTACATCCGCACTTTCAGCTCGCGCCGGTTCCTCGGTATGAAAAGCCTGTTGCCGCCGCTGAACGATGACACGGTTTCCCTTCCGGCTATATCCTCCACCGTGTTCCCTTTCACAAAGTAGCAGGTTTTAAACGACTTTACCCCGTCTATGCCGCACAGTCCGGCAAACAGTTCCTCCTGCGTGTTCTTTTGGTGGGGGATTTGGACATCCGTGTCGCGGCCCGTGCCGTCCATCCATTCCTCGATGGAGACATTGCCTGAACGGTAGTTGCGATCCAGCCGCCTGATGCGTACCGACCCTGCGAGGTAGCGCAGAATCTTCCAGTAGATGCGTGTGAGCACGAGTGTAGGGTCCGCACCAGTTTCCAGTTCCACCTCCGAGAAGAGACTCAGCTCGTTTTCGGGAGAAGTGTTATCGTATATCCGGATGTCTTCCTCTCGCAGGTTCTCGCAGAGATTGCGGTGCCTGTGAAAGAAAGAGAACACGCGGCTGCGCAGTTCCGAAGTGTTCTCTCCGAACGGGGAAAGGTACAGCGTCATGGAATATCGTCCGGTCCAGATATTCCCGGCCTTTATCTCTGTATTCTCTATTTCAGGAAACTCGGCAAGCAGCAGTTTGCGGTAATCCTCCGTAGTAACAGGAGCGGTCGGATAGACCGCCTCGGGCAGGAAAAGGCCGTACCGTTCGGGAACAAAGTTACCGTCCTCGTCCGTCAGGTAGTCTCGCAGGTCAAAGTCCAGCTTGTAGTCGAGTTCCGTGAGGGCATAGTTTACGATGTCCGCAGCCGTTACGCCGGAATCACTCGGATTGTAGTCCGTCCATACCTCTCCCGACAGCCGTTGCAACTCATCGAGCGTGTTCCGCTGCAACTTCTCATACAGTGCCCCGTCCGGGCCTTCACGTTCTATGTACAGTTTCTTTTCCTCCATAAGTTACCTGCCTGATGATGTCTCCGTATAACTCCAAAGTTCCTGTATGCGGTAATGGAGAATGCTCTCCCCATACTTTTTCCTCTTCCCCTTGATTTGCAGGAACAGACGGCTTCCGTATCTCGTCCAGCGGAAGCGAACGGGACTTTTCCAGAAGCCCCAGCCGCTCTTCTGCGGGGAAGAAAGTTTCGGACGGCGGCCTTCACACAGGCTGACAGTCGCCTCCGAGAGGCGGTAAGTGCCGTGGTTCGTCCTGTAACCGGCAATGATGTGGAACATGCAGCAACCGGAAACCCGGTCTTTCCACCTGTCCGATACCGGCAGATCGTGCCAGATGCCGTCGGCATTCACCGTGCCGTCCGTGACGGAAGTGTCCTGTGCGGAAACCGGCTCTCTCTTTTCTTCCTCCGGTTCTTCAATCACGGGTTCGGGAACGGGCATGACCTCTTCCGGCTTGTCATCGTCCACAAAGTTGTACATGGAGTCGATAAGCGCGGCGAAATGTTCCTCTTTCGGGACGTTTCCGCTGCGGAAATAAGACTTCAAGGTCTGTCTGCTGTATCTTTTGTCTTCTGCCATATCTTTGTCCTTTTATTGTATCTTGAAATTGGAATCTATCACTGCCTCGTCAATTCCTTCCATCGGCGGAAGGAACTCCAGCCCCCTTACTTCGGGTATCAGTACCGTCCATACAGGGTGTCCGTCTCCGGGTATACGGAAGTCGTTCTCCTCGCGTATGTCCGTTACGTCTATTTCGGGCACAGTGCCGTTTATGCTTATCTCCAGCAGCTTCGCCACACCGGAATCATTCGCAATCTTCGTGTGCAGTTCCTTGTAGGAGTATCTCATGCCGAGTTCAGGCAGCCCACCTTCCGCTATCCATGCCGCGAAGTAGTCCTTTATGGTACGGCGCAGCCTGCGTCTTACCTCCCCTTCATCGCGGACGCTTTGACTCAATACCGCCTTGCAGCCTATCCGTATCTTGAGGTATTCCGGATTTCTCACCGCTACGTCCACGAACGGCGATACGCGAGCGGATACCCACCGTTCAATCTCCGCTATCTGCCATGCCGGGGTGAACAGATACGGTACGCCTTCCGTGCGAGAGAAGACCACGATATGCACCGTGCGGCCGGTCTTTCCGGTCTGGGGCAGGCAATGCGCCTTTTCTATATACGGGAACTGCTCCAGTATCAGCTGCTCGAAATCTTTCGGAGCGACGGCCCGGTTGCGGGGGGCGATGCGCTCGTCCTGCCGGCACGATACCGTGTCCGCACTCTCCGCCTGCCTGCCCCCGAATCCGGGCAAGGGCTGAAGGACGGAAGCGATGCGGGCGTTCTCCTGTTTCGGCTGTCGGATTGTTCCTGCCGGGATGGAAATGCCATCCCCATTCTCAGCCGTCACGAGAATACAATTCAGGTAAACGGACTTCAGGGCAAGGCACTGCGAGGCATCGCCCTCGATACGGGCACGCAGGGTAAATGGGGAACGGATATCCAGTTCTTCCGGCAGGCGGAACTCGATGTATCCGTTGCGAGTAAGCCCTTCCGTGTCTTCACAGAACATGTCTTCTGCATCCAGCTCTTTCCAGCCTCCGGCATCGGGATATTCCCAATGCAGCACGGGGAACGGCGTGTTTTCCTGCGCCCCGCTGTTTTCATCTGCTACGATGTTCTTCCGCAGGAAGGCGAGGTCGGCGTACATCCTTATCCGCCTGTCGCTCCGGAAACCGGCAAAGCGGATATACAGGTTGCGGTCCGAACCGGTGTCTTCCACCACGGGGCAGTTTTCTCCGGAAACCGGAAGCCTGCACGGGGAAATATCACCGAGCGGCGTTACTCGCGACAGCTTTACTTCCAGTCCGCTGTCCTCCCTGCTGCTCCACGTGGCACGGTAAGACAGGCTTGTTTCCGCAAAGCATGGCAGGACAGGCTGACGAGGTACCTCACGCTGCTTCTTGTTCCTGCCATTCCAACTCATCACCTCTGCAAAAAGCCTGCGGTATTCCTCCATGCCGAAGCCTATCTCCGGGCTGACAAGCACGGCACGAAAACTCCGGCCTCTGTCCGTATCGGCGAGCCTGTCCTTGAAGGTGAAACGGATGCGTCCTTTTTCCGCCGGCTTGCCGTCCTCTTCCCTGAAAAGCGGTTGCGGAGAGCCGCCACAGGCTATCCAGTCTTCTGCCGTGCGATAGGAGGTGGCAATGCGGAACGAGGCGTTTGTCAGCCTGTTGCCTTCGTAGTGGCGGTAGATGCCGGCATAGCCGTCCGGGGTCTGCGGCAGCTTGTCCCAGCGGATGTGCAGGGAGACTTCCGTGAGCGGAAGGCAATCCGTTTCTTCATGGCCGAACTTGAACCATGAGCCTTTCTCGCCTGCGATGCCCAGTGGCATGAACGGCTGTGTGGTGTCTATCTCGCCCAACTCATTCTGGAGCCTGAACCGGCGTATGCCGTCCGCTTCTACAGTTATCTCTATATGGTTGAAAGCCCATGCTCCGGTAAGTGCTTTCGGGTAGTTGCCTTTTGAGGTCAGTATGCGGATGCAGGGATATCCTGTGGCCGTGCCGTGCACCTCGTCCGTGCAAGGTGACAATATTCCTGTGGCGTCATCTGTTGTAAAGGTAAAGCGGATGCCTCTGCCGGTGTCGGCGACCTCATCTAAAGCGCACGGTAGCCAGCCTTTCTCCGTGCTTGCTTCGACGGTGAAGGCGGTTTTGTCGATTCCGGGCATGGGCGCTCCGACAGGGTTTTCCGAACAGAAAGTGATGCCTATCCTTCGCCTTCCTTCCGAAAAGCGGAACATCCGCGATTCCAACTGCCAGCCGCTGCATACCGGGGTGGCCGTGCGGCTGCGGAACAGCAATACGCCTTCGCTGTTTTCCGAAACGGGCACTTCGTGGGAGAGCAGCCGCGTGCGTCCGTCCCGTTCATCGGTAAACAGCGAGCATATCCGCCCGATGCGTCCTGCGGTCAGTTGTTCCGACCGGGTGGTGCGGTAGAGCAGTTCTTCGCCTGCGGCGTTCTGTCCTGCCGTGAAAGCGAAGCCTTCGGGCAGGAACAAGTTGCGGCCTGCCGGGGTAACGACAAGGTATGCGCTGTCCTGCACGGTATTCCGGCCTTTTGTCTTGAGTATTTCCTTGTAGTAGAACTCCGGCAGGGACCGGAGCATATCGTTGAAGCGTTCCGCCGTGGAGCCGTAGTTGCGGATGAAGGCCAGCAGCAGAGCCAGTGCAGGGTCCATGCGGCCTCCCGCCTCTATCATGCGGATATAGCCCTCGCGTCTGCGCTGTATATTGCTGAGCGTCTGGAGTATACGGAACCATGCGGTGTGGCTGGGGGCAAGAGCCTGCGCATTCCATGCAAAGAAACGAGGTCTGCCCTCTCCGTACAGGGCATC